>Ga0213828_1000208_pt1 | contig 61792 bp, 53 predicted proteins | sample MC6MC0897MG_FD_180664 | JGI IMG/M metagenome (GOLD analysis project Ga0213828, IMG submission 180664) | Enriched soil aggregate microbial communities from Iowa State University, Ames, United States - MC6-MC0897-MG | ecosystem: Environmental > Terrestrial > Soil > Unclassified | place: USA: Iowa...
ACCAAGTCCTACCTGATCGGCTTCGTGCTGTGCGCGTTGCTGACGGTGGTGCCGTTCGCGCTGGTGATGAACCCGGTGCTGTCGCGGCCGGTCACCTTGTTCCTGCTGGTCGGCTTCGCGGTCGCGCAGATCCTGGTGCAGCTGGTGTACTTCCTGCACATGGACCGCAAATCCGAAGGCGGTTGGAACCTCGCCAGTTTCGTGTTCACCCTGGTGATCCTGTTCATCGTGGTCGCGTTGTCGATCTGGATCATCTGGAGCATGCACTACCACATGATGATCAACTGACCGTGGCCGGGGCGATCGGCAAGGAGTGCGCGATCGCCCTGGCACCTCAGCCCTCTCTTCCCCCAGGGCAGGCCTGACCGAGACCGCGCCCACCTCGTGTTGGTGGTACCCGTGATGCGTGTTGCTTCCGTTGTTCGTTCCCTGCGCCTGCCGCTGCTTGCCGCAGGCCTCGCACTCGGCCTGCTGGCCGGCTGCAGTGCGCAGTCGCGCATGGATTTCTATTCCAAGGACATCGCCTGCGAGGAACTGGGCCAGCACTGGACCATGCCTGACAGCGCCGGCACCCTGCGTGGCCCGAAGGACCTGCAGGGGCAGGTGACCTACCTGTTCTTCGGCTTCACCAGCTGCCCGGACGTGTGCCCGACCACGATGGTCGAACTGAGCCAGGTCAAGCACCTGATGGGCAAGGATGCCGACCAGCTGCAGGTGGTGTTCGTCAGCGTGGATCCGGCGCGCGATACCCCCGAAGTCGCGCACACCTATGTGCACGCTTTCGATCCGAAGGCGATGGCACTGGTCGGTGACGAGGCACAGCTCTCGGCGATGGCCAGTGACTTCAAGGCGTTCTACGAGAAAGAGCCCGGACAGCTGCCGGACACCTACACGATGAGCCACATCGCCGGCGGCTACGTGTTCGACCGCCAAGGTCGCCTGCGCCTGTTCGCGCCCTACGGCATGCCGGTGGAGCAGCTGTTCTCGGACGTGCAGCGGCTGCTGCTGGAGCCGGAACATCCGGCCGCAGGCAGTGAAGCGTTGGCGGCGTGCAAGCTGCCGCACAGCGCGAGCATCGCCGCACGCTGAACGACGCATCGCCCTGGTAGGTGTCGACCTTGGTCGACACGCGATGAATGGATCTGGCGGGTGCCGACATCCTGATTCTGGCGGGTGCCGACATTGGGAATCTGGTGCATGCCGACCGTTGGGATTCTGGTGGATGCCATTGGAATCTGGTGGGTGCCATTGGATTGTGGTGGATGCCATTGGATTGTGGTGGGTGCCGACCGTTGGTCGGCACGCCCTCCCGCTCGCCAATCCCCCGGCCGGCCAGGAGAGCCAACCGGCCGGGGGCACCACGCAACGCCCTAGATCACTTCTTCTCTTCCCACTGCACCACGTCCGGCTCGGCCGCGCGCACGCCCGCAGTCGACAGCAGCCGGGTGCTCGCATCCAGCGCCGCGTTCACCGACGGGTATTCCACGATGGCCAGACCGGCAGCCTTGGACACCTTCACCACGGTGCCGCCAGTGGCCTTCGCCGCGCGCTGTGCAGATGCCGCATCGGTAAAGAACACCTTCACCCGCGAGGTCGCCACCACCGGCGCACCATCGTTGGACACCGCAGCGGCGAACTTGCCGGCGCCGGCATCAGCGCCAGCTGCTGCCGCGCCATCCAGCGAACGCTTGCTGCGCGAGCTGGTGGTGGCCGCTGCCTGCGGCGTGATCCGGAACTGGCCGCCCGCAGCCTGCTGCACCGTGGTCGACGGGGACAGCTGGAAACGCGTGCCGCCCACGTCGAACGAACGGCCGGTGGCCGAAGCTTTCAGTTCCTGTGCATCCACGGTGGACAGGCTCCGTGCCGGTGGGGTCTGCCCCGAGCTCTGTGCCCAGGCAGGGGAGGTCATCGCCGCGAAGGCGAGCGTGCTCAACAGAATGGTCGTTTTCATCATCAGTGCCCCAGAACGCGGATCTTGAAGAATTCGAGGTTGCCGCGCGATGCAGCATTCGCGGCCTGCCCCATGTCGGTCACTTCCAGCGTCCAGGTGCCGGTGGCACTTTCATCCAGGAAGGCATTGCTGGACAGCAGATCCCAGTTGGTGAAGTTGCGCTGCACGCCATTGGTACCCGAACCGATGGCGGTGAAGGCCGGCTGCACCACGCTGCGCGTACCACTGGGCGAAACAAGCACGAACTGCAGCTGGCGGGTATTGCTGTGGTTCACCCGGAAGCCCAGCTGCACCGACTCGATGTTGCGTGCGCCATTGGCCAGCTGGAAGGTCAACCGCGCGGCGGCGGCGGAGGTGTTGCCGATGGCCACCGTGCGCGTGGTGGTGCGCCAACCCGTATCCAGCAGCGGGCCCAACGACTGGAAGTTCTCGGCGACCTGCACGGCGCGCGCCGCGTTGACCACACCGAAGCCGTACCAGTTGCTGTAAGCGCGGTTTGCTGCATTCACCGTCCAGCCCGGCACCAGCGTGCGGCCGTCGGCCAGGGTCACCGCTGGCTGGTTCGGATGGTTGCGGGTGGCCGTGGTGGCGAGGATGTACTTCACATCGCGGTAGGACAGGTTCGGGTTGGCCTCCAGCACCAGCGCCGCCACGCCCGACACCATCGGCGCCGACGCCGACGTGCCGTTCATCTTCGCGGTGTAGTTGCAGGTGCTGTCGATCGCCGACAGGTTGCTGTCCAGCGTGTTCTGGCGGTTGGTGTTCTTGTTGCTGCCCTGCGTGCAGCCGGTCACGTCGGTGGTGACGATGGCCGGATCGTACGCACGTGCCACCAGGTTCGGGGCGTACTGCGCCTGCAGGCCGTACTCGCCACCAAAGGCCGACACCCACAGTGCCGAACCGGTGGACGAGTACGACGAACGCACGCCATCGGCGCGCACTGCACCCACGGTGATCACGTTGAACAGGTTGTTGCGTGGATCGCGGCCAGCCGGCACACAGCCGGTGTTGCGGTTCTTGGTATCGGTGGTGCAGACGTCCTGGGTCTGGCTGATCGAGGCGTTGTTGAAGTTGTTGCCGGCTGATTTCACGTAGATGCCGCCGCGGCCACCGCGCGTGCCCGACAGTGCCTGCTCGTACGAACTCACCGTGTTCTGGCTGTAGGCCACGGGCAAGTTGGGGTTGCCCGGGCCAGCGCCCCAGCTGTTGTTGAACACTTGAACATCGGCCGACTCGGCGCCATCCCACCAGGCGTATTCGATGTTGCTCTGCTGGTTGCCCTGCGCATTGGAGGCCAGCACGTTGAAGCCCTTCAGCGTTGCCGCCGGGGCCACGCCACGCACGCCCAGGTTGTTGGCGCCCACCGCACCGGCGATGCCGCCCACCATCGTGCCGTGGTTGTCGGCATCGGGATTGGACGGCGTGGGATTGTTGGAGCCGTTGGCGAAGTTCTTGCCCGCTACCGCCGCCACGTTCGCGGCCAGGTCCGGGTGGGCGATCTGCAGGCCGTCATCGACGATGCCGATCACCACGCCCTGGCCACGGATGCCATTGCGGAACAGGCCATCGACGTTGAGATCGTTGCCGGCCACCGGCAGCGTATCGGCCGGCACCGTCTGCCCGGTATTGAGCAGATGCCACTGGATACCCGCCAGTGGGTCGGCCTGTTGCGCCTGGGCGGTAACGGCCAGGCTGCCCAGTACCAGGGCAGTGGCCAGGGCCAGGCGCGCAGAGCGCGGTGGCGCGGAGCGTTGCGTGTGTCGCTTCATACACGAATCCTTCTGTTGTGAATCGGCATGGCAGGACGGCGGGGCGGATCTGCCCCATCGCAACGAGCCAAACGCGACACAACGAACAACCCCCTACCTCTTCACGTAGTCGATGTGCGGATGTGCCAAATACGTCACAAACACTTATGCCGCCTTGTAATGACGACTGCGCCGCTCTGGTCGGTGCCCCGGTAGGTGCCAACCTTGGTTGGCACAATCCACCCGCACCGAAACCCCACCGCCATGCCACCATGCCCAGGCTCCCCGGAGGACACCGGATGAAACGCCCCAATGCCCGCGCCCGCGCCGATCTGGCCCCACTCACCGTGGCCACCATGCGCAAGATGGTGCTGTCGATGTATCACCGTCGCCACGATTACTGGACCGACGCCGACATCGCCGAGCTGCTGCCGGAGCTCACCGCCTTCAACATCACCACGGTGAAGCAGCTGCGCCTGCTGATGAAGGGGCACCGCCGCGCGCTGCTGCGGGAGGAAAGGACAAAGATGCCACGGGCGCAGACGCTGGATCTGCTGGCAGGGGGCGGTTGGCGTGGCATCGATGTGCATGCCAATACCAGCTGGTTCGCTATTGGCGGCCTGGTCCGCACCAGCATGGAACACGAATTCGGCTTCGAGACCATGCTGCCATTCCATGAGATACGCGACGCTGCCATGGAGCTGGATGCGGAGGCGCAGACGTGAAGATCCTGGCTTGGCTGTTGGCCTTGGCAGCTGTGCTTTATGTAGGGGGATGCTCGGCTACTTCCATCTTGGCCGAGCGCGGCATCGCTTCCCTGCGGCCCGGGGACCGTCGAGAGGGAGTCATCGATGCGCTGGGTGCACCCGATGTCACAGAGCCGCGTGGACAACGGTTTTCCCGCTATGCCAGCACGCCATGCAGTGGCACCTGCATGGAACGGCTGTGGTACGAAAATCCATTCCTGCCCCATATCGAGGCGTGGTCGGTGGAGCTGGATGGCACTGGCCACGTCGTGCGGACGTCGCATTGGGCATCGCCATAGCGTCGAGGCCATCCGATGCCCAGGTCATCGCACCCCCTCCCGCCCCCCTGTGCTACTACAGCCCGTGCACCCCTTCCCCGAACGGAGCACGACCATGGTCAACCCCGTCGCCCAGGCCCATCGCGGCCTCGGCACAACACTCTTCAGCCTGTTGAACCCGATACCGTTCGGCTTCTTCGTGGCCGGCCTCATCTTCGACATCCTCTACCTCAACACCGCTGAAGTGATGTGGGGCAAGTCGGCGGCGTGGCTGATCACCTTCGGCCTGCTGATCGCCATCCTGCCGCGGCTGATCAACCTGTTCGCGGTCTGGCGCCGCAACGGCACCGCCACCGGCACCGACCGCCTCGATTTCCTGCTCAACCTGGTCGCCATCGTGCTGGCCGTCTGGAACGCCTTCGTGCACAGCCGCGACGCCTATGCGGCGGCCGTACCGGGCACCATCCTTTCCGCGCTGACGGTGGCACTGATCGCGCTCGGCTTCATCCTGCTTTCGCTGCAGCAGCCGGTGCTGCAAGGAGCCCGTCATGGCTAAGCGCATCCTGCCCGTCGTGGGCGTGCTCTCGTTGTCCCTGGCGTTGGTTGCCTGTGCCGGCAAGGCCGAATACCACCCGGCCGACCAGTCCGGTGCGCAGCCACCGCTGCCCGCGCCGCAGAACTACCTGATGCCGCCGATGCAGGTGCCCAAGGGCGTGGGCTGGGCCGAGGGCCAGGCACCGTCGGTGGCCGACGGCCTGAAGATCGAACGCATCGCCGCCAACCTGCAGCACCCGCGCCGCCTGCTGTCCCTGCCCAACGGCGATGTGCTGGTGGTGGAAGGCAACGGCCCCGGTGAAGAGCCGGTCACCACGCCCAAGCAGTGGATCGCCGGCAAGGTGAAGGCGCGCTCGGGCAAGGCCGGCAAGGGCGGCAACCTGGTCACGTTGCTGCGGCGCACGCCGGGCACCGGCACCTGGACCCAGCACGTGTACATCGAAAACCTGCACTCGCCGTTCGGCATCCAGCTGATCGGTGACACGCTGTATGTGGCCAACACCGGCAACATCATGAAATACCACTACGTGCCGGGCGAAACCCGCATGTCCGACAAGGGCAGCGAGTTCACCGACCTGCCCAGCACCATCAACCACCACTGGACCAAGGAACTGCTGGCCAGCCGCGATGGCAGCAAGCTGTACGTGGGCGTGGGCTCCAACAGCAACATCACCGAGAACGGCCTGGCCGTCGAGTACCGCCGTGCGGTGGTGCTGGAAGTGGACGTGGCCACCAGCGGCAGCCGCATCTACGCCTCGGGCCTGCGCAACCCCACCGGCCTGGACTGGGAGCCGAGCACCGGCAAGCTGTGGGCGGTGGTGAACGAACGCGACGAGATCGGTGCCGACCTGGTGCCCGACTACCTCACCTCGGTGCAGGAGCACGGCTTCTACGGCTGGCCCTACAGCTACTACGGCCAGCATGTGGACGAGCGCGTGCAGCCGCAGCGGCCGGACCTGGTGGCCAAGGCAATCCGCCCGGACTTCGCCATCGGCTCGCACGTGGCACCGCTGGGCCTGCTGTTCTACACCGGCCAGGCACTGCCGGCGAAGTACCACGGCGGTGCCTTCATCGGCGAGCACGGCAGCTGGGACCGCTCGCCACTGAGCGGCTACGAAGTGGTGTACGTGCCGTTCAAGGACGGCAAGCCGGCCGGCCGCCCGGAAGCGGTGGTGAGCGGGTTCGCGTCCAAGGACGAGAAGACGCTGATGGGCGCGCCGGTGGGCATGGCCATCGATGCGGAGGGCGCGCTGCTGGTCGCCGATGATGTGGGCGACGTGGTGTGGCGGGTGTCGGCGAAGTAGCCGGCTACCCGCGCATCACCCGTGCTGTAGAGCCGAGCCCATGCTCGGCTCTACAGCGCCGATGACCCGCTGCGGAAGCCGCTGAACACTGATTCGGCCGCAAAGCCCACGCCGCCAAGCAGCACGCCGAAGTACACCACCGACGCCACCACGAAGCCGTAGCCCGCTGCCACCGCGGCGCCATCGCGCTGGATGAAACCGATGGCGAAGGACATCAGCGCCAGCGCCGGCAGCGTGTTGCTGAAGGGAATCGGCCCGGCCGGCAGCATTAGCAGGATCGTGGCGAACACCAGCGCCAGGTTGTTCAAGCGCATCATCTTCTTCGAGCGCACCATCGCTGCCAGCCGCATCGGCCGGGACAACCGCTCCATGCGGTGCACCCATTTCAGGGCACGGCCCAGGTTGGATTTCAGCTTGTCGGTGGCGATCTGCTTGTCGGCCAATCGCTGCGGCACCCACAAAGGACGGTCGCGCACGCGGCTCAGGCCGATCAGCAGGATGGAGGCACCGAACACCGTGCTCAGCCCGGGAATCGATACCGGAATCAGGAAGATCGCCGACAGCAGGATCACCACCAGCATCAGGCCCTCGTCGCCCAGCGCATGCAGCAGCGTGCCGACGCGGATGTGGTCGCCGGGCAGGCCGTCGATCAGGTCTTCAATCTGCTGGGCAAGCGGGGCGGTGTCAGTGGCGTCGGGCGCTTGGTAGGTCATGCGTCGAAAGAGTGTCCAGGGAAGGGCGGTCGATAGGGCCGTCCTGCGGTGGGGGACGCACAGGCCCCACGAGTATCCCCGGCCAGCGCCGCGCAGAGGTGAACGATGCATGAGGCCGGCGTTGCCAGGCCGCCTGGCCTAAAATGGGCGTCCCCCGCACTGGCTGAAGATGATGGACATGGGTCGCAGGCAATCGACCATCGAACTGGTCGCCATCGATATGGATGGCACCCTGCTGGACCCCGCCCACAAGCTCACCCCGCGCGTGAAGCAGGCCATCGCCCGGGCACGCGCGCTGGGCGTGCATATCGTGCTGACCAGCGGCCGCCCGGTTCCGGGGCTGGCGCCGTTCCTGCACGAACTTGGCATCGATGGCGACGATGATTACTGCATCGCCTGTAATGGTGGCCTCGTGCAGCGCATCGGCCCGCGCGAGACGGTGGTCGAGTATCCGCTCAGCTTCGATGACTTCGTGTACTGCGAGCAGGTTGCCCGCGAGATCGGCGTGCACTTCCAGGCGCTCGATGCCACGCGCATGTACACGCCCAACCAGGACATCAGCATCTACACCGTGGCCGACTCGCATCTTTCGCGCATGCCACTGTCGTACCGCCGCGTGGCCGATATGGACCCGGGCATGTCCTTCATCAAGCTGATGATGATCGACGAGCCGGACGTGCTGGATGCTGCCATCGCGCGCTTGCCAGCCGCGCTGACCGAGCGTTTCGCGGTACTGAAGAGCGCGCCGTTCTTCCTGGAAGTATTCGACCACCGCGCCGGCAAAGGGCCAAGCCTGCAGAAGCTGGCCGAGCACCTGGGCATCGACCGCGCCAACGTGATGGCCATCGGCGACCAGGAGAACGACCTCACCATGCTGCAGTACGCCGGCACCAGCGTGGCGATGGGCAATGCCATCGATGCGGTGAAGGCTGCCGCGCGCTTCGAGACCGCGACCAATGCGGATGAAGGCGTGGCCAAGGCGATCGAGCGGCACGTACTTGCGTGAACCAGAGTGATCCGCAACGGACGCTCCCTGCAGGAGCGCCCTTCGGTTGCATACGTTCGCAGCGTTAATGCGCGCCGATGCGCCACTCGTGGAGTGAACCCAGTGGCTGCATAGGCTCGGAGCAGTCTGCTTGCCTTTTCAGACCTGCAGCCAGGTACGCCGATGCGATGCCACTGCTGTCACCAAACCACACATCCAGCAGTGTGGCCCCGTTGTTCACAGTGAAAAGTGGGTGGTAGAAATCCTTGCTTTCCATGTAATCCAGCGGAATCCGGAAGCTGAAATTACAATCAGGATCTGAGCGTACGGCGTCGAGATGGACGGTTTCTTCTGGTCGATAGTTCAGATTGAAGCTCTCCACCAGCTTGATGAATGCATCCGCCCTATCGTTTTCCGAAAGGAATCCAGGGAAGGAGAATTCCTCGGATGCAAGAACGCCAAGCGCGTGTTCAAGAAGCTTGCCTGTTCTTTCAACTTTCGGCTTATCTGCCCCGAAGCGAATCGCGGCATCGTCCCGCATATCCTTGTCGGGATGCGTCTCGGCCATCTCCGAAAGGCGGTCCAGGTACGAGGATACGATGGAAAAATCAACGTTTCCTGCACCACTACGCAGTGCCAGGAGCGCGTTTCTGATGCCATGCAAGCTGGTATTGCAACGGTACTCGACCTGATCATTGCTATCCAGGCCGATATCAACCTGGACGCTCAGCGTGGTTTTCAGGTGCTGGGGTTGCGGAGCCGGTTGCGTGGCTGCGCTGGTTCCGCCCCCCTCAACATGGCCGCACGCTTTGAGGAAGTCGAGGTGGGAGGCCTCTACTGCGCCGCGCTCGCGAACGCCCGCGAGCAGTCGAACCGCGCGGGCGTGAGCTTCCTCCGGATGCTCGACAAGGCTGCGAATCATGCGTGAGAAGGCAGCTATCTGTTCTTGGACGGCTGCCTCGCTTGTATGGCCGTGGAAAGAAAGCGATTCAAGGTTGGAGATCTGCCCTGACTCTTGCACGAATCTATAGAAGCCCGAGTTCTCCGCCACGATCAGCGGCACGCAACAGCACATCGCTTCCCACGCCACAAGGCCGAAGCCCTCATGGACCGAAGGCATGAGAACCAGACTCGCATTCTTGACGACCGACAGCATCTGCCGGCGAGAATCGACGAACTCCAGGCACTTGACCGGAACCTCGTAGCCCGCCTCCTCATTGATCATCGTCTTGAACGTGTCTATCTGGGGCGAGTTGCGATCGAAGCCATAGATGTCAACAGTAGCGTCACGCATACGCGCACCGGGGGCGCGAAGCGCGCGTCCAATGGACCTTGCAGCCAACGCAGCCTGCTTGACCGCGTCGTTGCCCTCTTCAATTCGGCCAGAGTACAGAATTCGAGGTGCGGTTCGGGCGTTGGCAGCCGGTTCAATCGATAGAAGCGGTGGCAGCAGCAACTTGGGTGGCTTCATCGAAGACGATGCCCGCTGCATGTCTTTCAGGCTGTCCACAAGTATTGGGCCAATACCGAAGCACTGATCAGCCTTTGGAAAGAGATCATTCTGTCGATTCTCTTTGCCAAGAGCGTTCTGCGAGTCGCGCATCAATGCGCTGTACCTTCCATAGGCCATGTGATGCAGCAGGATGGTTCTTGCCCCGATCCGATTTCCGATCTCCAAGGCAAGTTCACCGGTCACGACATCATGCCCAACCACTGCATCCACCTGTCCATAGGCCGCAAGCTTTCCAGCCGCGAGATCGGCGTCATCGGTGACGTCCAGGAATTCCTCACCCGAGCCTCTCAACGCAACCGCCGTGGCAGTCGATGCCAAGTCTGGGTCAACGCAGGCCGTACTTGGAACAAGGCAGAGCAGACGCAGTCCTGCCGTAGGGGAAAGCGCCGAAAGAAGCTCGGCATTTAGCACGTTGATGCCGCCGAGATTGGCGCGTAGATGGCTTGCTACAAATACGATCGTTGTCATTCCGTGACCCTCGCTAGTGCTGAGTTTTGATGATTGACGCGCTGTCGTCGAGGATGACTTTCCACGGCGTGCAGCCCCGCATGCAGCTATCGGCCGGCGCGGGCGAAACTTGAGATGGCCTTGGAACGAAATATATACGTGGGTATACGCTCGATATGCCGGATGCCATATGCGATGTACCACCGCGCGATGGCGAAAGCGGGAAACCAGTGCAAGAATTCCGCACGTCGAAATCACGCTATCGAATCCCACGGCAGATGATCGTCTTCATCCGCCACTGACCGGCGCGTACCGCGCCGTCATCACTTCAACGCAATCGCCGCCAGCCAGCGCGCCGCACACCGGCGCTGCATCGCGCTGGGCGTGCGCCTGCGCCACCTTTCCCCTGCACCCTGGATCTGGCCATGAACACTCCACCTACGCTTCTTGCCCTGGCAATCGGCATCGCCCTCGTTGCACCGCTGCACGCTGCCGAGTCCACCGACGCGGCCCACGACACCCCCCCCACCTTGAACGCGCTGCAGGTCATCGCCACCCCACGCGGTGCAGCCGTCGCGCCCACCCAGGTGGTCGGCCCGAACCGCTACGTCATCAACGCCACCGACTTGGATTCGATGGTGTCCGGCAACAACGGCCTGTCGATGCTGAAGAACGTGCCGGGCGCCAGCTACACCGCCACCGATGGTCTCGGCCTGGACATCTCGGCTACCAGCCTGTTCGTGCGCGGTTTCCGCATGAATGAAATGGGCATCACCTTCGAAGGCGTGCCGCTGAACGACAACGGCTTCCTCTCGCTTACCGGCACCAGCGTGGTCAACGTTGGTGTACCCGACGGCATCGGTTCGATCACGGTCAGCCCGGGTGGTGCACCAGTGAGTGTGTTCTCCAGCAGCGTCAATGGCGGCAGCCTCGAGTACCGCCTGCGCGACCTGCAGGACATCCCCAGCCTGCGCATCAAGCAGGGCGTGGGCAGCAACAACACGCTGGTCACCACGGTCTCGGGCCAAAGCGGCCAGCTGGGCGAGCACGGCCCGAAGCTGCTGGTCGACCTGCAGCGCGTGTCGGCCGACAAGTACCAGGGCGCCGGCACCCAGAAGTTCCTGCGCGGTGACCTGAAGGCCCAACAGGATGTCGCGTGGGGTGACTTCACCGTGTTCCTGTCCGACAGCAAGGCCGCGGTGTGGGGCTACAACAACATCTCCTTTGACATGATCCGCAAGCTGGGCTGGAAGGCCGACAGCTTCTATCCGGACTATGCGTGGGCGTACTACGTGGCCTCGCCGGAGAACGCCGAAAAGTCCTGCGGCGCCTACACCTGCGGTGAGCTGTCCGAGCTGATTCCCTACGACACCGGCCAGGTGACGCGCGACCGTGTCGCTTCGATCAACCATCGCTTCCAGATCACGCCCGCGCTCAGCGGCAACGTGCAGCTGTACAACGCCAACAGCCACACCCAGGCCACCTTGACCGACCCGACCGTGCCGTCGCCCAACGGCGCGCCCTTCTCCGAACAGGTGCAGACGCCGCACCTCAATCGCTTGGGGGGCATGTTCAACCTGCAGTTCGAGACGGGTGCACACACCCTCACCACCGGCTTCTGGCAGGAGAAGAGCAAGGCGGCCGCGAAGACCGAGTGGTACCAGCAGCCGCTGCTGGGGCAGGGCAAACCACTGAAGGCCACCGGGCCGTTCGATGTGTACGGGCCGGCGTTCCAGACCGACAACGCATCCAGCTGGGTGACCCGCTCGCGGCAGTTCTACCTGCATGACAACTACGCCGTCACCGACACGCTGGTGCTGGGGCTGGGCTTCAAGGCCGTGGACTTCACTACCACCGGTGGTGGCATCGGCGACGCAGCGGAGCGCCCGGTGTCCGGCACGCTGCGCGCAAAGAGCAACTTCCTGCCACACGTGTCGCTGTACTGGAGCCCGACCGAGCGGACCGATGCCTTCATCGACCTGGTCAACACCATGAATGGCTACCGCGTGGCCCAGCGCGGCAACATCGGCTACACCGCGTCGGCCTGGACCATCAGTGACCAGAAAGAGTTCGACCGCGTGGCCGGCACCCTGCGCCCAGAGAAGAACTGGAACCTGACCGTGGGCGCCAGCCACCGCTTTGACCGCCTGACCGTGACCGGTGATGTGTTCTACAACGATATCCGCAACCGCCTGCTGTCGGCAGCCATCGGCACCCAGTTCGCGCAGATCAACACGGTGCGCTTGATGCCGAAGATGCACGTGATCGGCGCCGATCTCGGCATCACCGCCGACCTGACCGACCACCTGCAGTTCTACCAGGGCATCGCGCTGGCGCGATCGCACTACGACAGCGATTTCGTGGTGGGCGATACCGTGTACCCGATCAAGGGCAACGCGCAGCCGGGCTACCCGCAGCTGTCGCTGGTCAGCGATCTGTCCGCGCATTTCGGCGACTGGCGTTTCGGTGCCACCAGCACCTCGTACCTGCGCCAGCCCTTCACCTATGAAAACGACATCCGCGTGCCGACGTTCTGGCAGGTCAACGCGTACACGGCCTACACCCTGGGCCCGGACAGCCTGCTGCCGGGGCTGGAGCTGCGGCTGGACGTAAGCAACCTGTTCAACCGCAACAACATCGGCACCGCCACCATCGCCGGCTCGTCGTTCTCGGGCGACTACCAGACCTTGCAGCGCAGCGCCCCCCGGCAGGTGATGTTCAGCACCTCGATGTCGTTCTGATACATGGAACGGGGTCGGATCCCTTTGCCACGCCAAGGGCTCCGACCCCATCCGCTGTTTGCACAATCTGCACTGATTTCCTGGCACCAACGCAAGGTTCCCACAATGTTGCTGGGTCATCCTGTACGCATGGCACAGCACAACCCCCGTTTCCCTCCGGTCCGCAGGCGCGCCCATGGACGTGCGCGTCCGGTGCCGTTTGCAGCACCGGCGGTCGACCTGGAGGCCGAGTACCAGTTCTGGCAGGTCTATGACCGCGTCGTCCGCCCCCTGCCCGGGGGCGGGTTCCGCCTGGCCTGGCTGGTGCTGCAGGCCGTGTACCGGGCGCGGGCGCGCTATCCCGCCGACACCCACAAGGCCGCGCTGTCGCGGGTACTGTTCGGTACCAACATGACCGACGCGCGCGCGGCCGAACTGGAAGAGCTCTACGCGCTGGTCAGCCGCAGGCTGGCGGCGGTGGCACTGCGCACGCTGGCACCCCGCAACACCGCCTAGCCCGCCTTGCAGGGCATGCAGATCCGTCCCACCCCGCCGGCACCGGCGCGCAGGTCAGGGTCGAAGAACTCTTCCTGGCTGCGGATCTGCCCACAGCGGCTGCAGACCTTCTTCTCCTTCGATTCCAGCCCCTGCACCTGCTCGATCACCTGATCGACTGCTGCCGAACGGATTTCCGTGCCGGCCACTTCAATCAGGCGATAGAGCCGGTCGGACAGTGTCTGCACCGGGTCGCTGCCGAGGTTGAACCGGTTGATGCGCAGGAAGCGGTAGCCGTAGCTTTCCAGGGTCAGCTGGCGCTCGACGTCGGCCTCCACCAGATAGCGCTCGTGGTTGCCCACATGCACCGGCTTGTCGCGGCGGAAATGGAATTCGAAACCGTCGTACTCGATCACGATCTGCAGCGCGCCGCGCACGGTCTGCACGGTCACCAGGAAGTCCACGCGCCACGCCGGGTGCTGATAGGTCGGGTCGAGCTGGCGCAGGTAGTCACCCACCGGGAACTGCGGAATGATCTCGACCGCATCGCCATGGGCAAGCACGAACGGCGTCTGCTGCAGCCACTGCAGCACCTTCGATTCCATCGGGCTGCGCGCATCGGTCTGCGCGGCGTCGGGCGTGGGGCGGTCCAGCTGGCTGGCGTAGTAACGCAGGGCATTGCCAATTGCGCCGCGGAACGCATCCACCGGCATCGAATGGACGAACCAGATCGCCTCCTGCGCGCGGGAGAAGCCGACATTCAGGCGCTGCACTTTCAGCTTGTCTTCCACCGCATCCACCGCGCCGCTCAGGCTGACCGGGAAGATGTAGTTCAGCGCATCCTGGCCGGCAGTCGCCACCATCGAATAGAAGATCAGCCCGCGTTCCTCACCCTGGCAGGAGTCGACCGTCATCACCTTCAGGCGAAGCCGCTCTTCGAACTCGCGGCCGCGCGGATGGTTGAACAGCGTCTTGGACAACAGCGTCTGCTGCTCGCGGAACGGCGTGATGATGCCGACCGTGGGCGGCGCGTCCGTATCCAACAGTTCCACCAGGCGCTCGGCGATGAAGGCCGCTTCGGCTTCGTTGGTGCTGCGGCTGGTGCGGTGCCCAGTGGCATCGACCTGGCTGAAGCGGATCACTTCCTGCAGCGGCCGGCTGCGGATCTTCAACGCCTGCAGCTGGTGGTTGTAGAAGGTGGAGGACGAGAACCCGATCAGTTCCGCATAGCTGCGGAAATGCTTGCGCAGCATCACCGAGTACGAGGCCGAGAGCGAGCAGAACTCCAGCACCGAGCGCTTCACATCGAACATGGCCAGCCGTTCCAGCACGTCGGCCTGCTGGCTGACGTTGGTGCGGAAGTAGTTGACCAGGTCCGAGCGGTACTTGTCGTTCAGCGCGATGCTGGCGTTGGCGGCCTTGACGTTGGAGAACTGCTTGGAATCGCCCAGTACCACCACCTTGCGCGCGCGCAGCAGCGCCGGCAGCGCCTGCGCCACCGAGACCTGCGAGCCTTCGTCGATCACCAGCACGTCGAACAGGTCCGGCGCCAGCGGCATGTACTCGCCGAACTCGCGGATGCTGGCGATCATCACCGGGAACGACTCGCGCACGCTCTCGAACTTGTCCACCGGGAATTTCTGCCGGTTGGCGATCACGCCCGCCAATGCCCGCGCATCGGCGCGGTGATGATCCATGAAGCTGATCAGGCGCCCGTCCACGTGGGCATTCATCACCGAGGTATTCAGGCGTTCCAGCTTGGTCTTGGTGCCGACATAGTCGTACTGCGGCGCGTCGACGAAGGCCTTGCGCGTGGCCATCCAGCCCTGCAGGAAGCGCAGGGTCAGCGCCCACAGTGCGGGATCGTCCTTCGGCTCGGCCAGCAGGGCCTCGACGATGGCCGGATTGAGCCTCGCCAGCAGGGTCATCGCCTGCCGTGCAACCGCCGCACCCGGGCCCGGCGCGGCGCCGTGGGCGATCTGCCGATAGCTGGCCGGCAGCTGCGTGCCCAGGCCTTCGGCCTCCAGCTTCATGCGCAGCGCGTTTGCGCCCTGCACGATGTCCTGCAGGGCGGCTGCATCCTGCTTGAGCAGCAGCGGGCGGGTGGTGCCGAGCTGGTTGAGCTGAAGCTCCAGCCCGCGCACCGCATTGCCACGCAGCAGATAGCCCAGCAGCGGCATCTTCAGCTGCTGGTACTGCAGCAACAGCGTGCCCAGCAGCCGTATCTGCTCGGCATCCAACGACTCGAACAGCGCCCAGCCGTCAACCGGTCGGTTGGCAAGGAAGGCAGTGGTCACCGCATCGCGACGGATGCGCTCGTCCAGCGACGTCGGGGTGTAGTCGGTACTGCCGAACAGGTCGGCAAGATAGGCTTCCAGTGCGTCCGCCTGCGCGGTCACCGCTTCCAGCTCGGTCAGCACGTTGGCATCCATCACCGCGTGCACCTGCTGCAGCACCGCGGGGGCGCGCTCGCCCAGCGCCGCTTCCTGCTCGTGCATGGTCTTCACTGCAGCAAGCGATACACGCCCCAGCGTCTGCACGGTAGTGGAGATGGCCTGCCGCAGCGTCTGCGCCGTGTCCTGGCGCTCGCTTTCGAGGGCGGGCTGGTTGGCCTTCATCGCCTTGGCGAAGGCCGAAATCTGGCTGATCGTGCCGGTGGAGGTCAGGCGCTTGAAGTTGGCCGCCTGCTGGCCCAGCCGCAGGATCGGGTTGGGGAAATCGCGATCATGGCGAACCCGGCTCATCGCATCGGACAGCTTGTCGTACACCACGTCCAGCGCCTCGGTCTTGTCCGACAGCACCAGGCAGCTCTTCTTGTTGAAGGCGCAGTCGGCGGCGATGGCGGTGATGGTGTGCGACTTGCCGGTGCCGGGCGGGCCTTCGACCACCACGATCCGCCCCTGCGGCTCGCGCACGGCCAGCAGGATCTTGCGCTGCTCCTCATTCAACGGAATGGGCGAATCGAACACCATGCGCTCCACCAGCGGCAGCGCATCCCAGGCCGATTCCACCCGTTCCCCGATGGGTTCGGGGTTGCGCATCAGCACGCCTTCCACCATGCCGTGGAACAGATCCACCAGCTTCGACCCCCCATTGCGGGCCTGGTCGATGATCTCCTCGAAATCATTCAGCAGCGCCTCGTCCGCGCGCTCGAACGCTGCCAGGTGCAGGGCAGGTGACAGCGCCACGGTGGCGGTGGATGCCTCGCTGGCAGACGAGGAAAGCGAGACGTCGCCGCCCAGATCCACCGCGTTGGCTACCTGCCGGAACAGCGATGCCGCCACTTCAAACAGGCTCTGTGCCGGGTCGAGGTACTGGATGCGCTCCTGGATCGGCGACACCCACTCGCGGGCCATGCCCACGGCCAGTTCCTGCAGCACGAAATCGATCGCGCGGCGGTTGGCGAACAGCCGGTTGCTGAGGGTCAGGGTGTAGCCCGACCCATCCTTGGCCCGCACCACGTCCAGCGGCAAGTAGAACAGCGGGTACTGCACCCCCGCGTACTTGAGCGTGCCCACGTAGAGATACAGCTGCAGACCATCGCCGGTGGCGACATAGGTTTCCAGGTCGCGGAACTCATGGAATGCGTCGGCCGCCACGAAGTTCTCGAAGAACGCCATCAGCGCGCTGATCGTGCCGTCGCGGGTCAGCTGGTGCTCGCAGGCCTGCTGCAGCGGCAGCTCGTCGCCGGTGGCCAGCAGGCGCGCCAGCACCTCCGGCAGGGTCTGGTGCAGATCCACAACGGAGCGGGTGACCAGATCCGACTCGGCCGCGTGCAGCGAATCCATCACCCAGTACGCCTGGCCCTGCAGTGGGCCGGCCAGATGCGCGATCAGCGGCCGCACCACCTGCACGCACATCGCATTCACCAGGGTGCCCTGCACCGATTCCACCCAGGCTTCCGGGTCTTCCAGTGCACCGGCCATGCTGGCGCGCGCCTTGTCCAGCACGGCCACGCGCACCGTGGCGATGGCGGTCTCGGTGATGGCGTTGACCTGCTCTTCGACGATGCGGCGCAGCGTCGCGCTGATCGGCCGGGTATAGCTGCGCGGGCCGATGGTGAACGAAAGCTCCTCGCCGGAGGGCCGGCTGAGCAGCTTCCACAGCTCCTTGTCCAACGCCGGATACGGCGCGGTGCGCATGCCCGCGCGGAAGCCGGAATCGCTGGTAAGCACGATGCGGCGCCGCGGTGCCTGCGCGCGCTTGAAATCCGATTCAAGGAAATCGCGGAAGTACTGCGAGATCCGCACCGCGATTTCGCGCATCTTCGTTTCACCCAGTGGCCCGCCGCCGGTTGCCGCAGGTATCAGCGGAGTGGATGCATCGGAGGTCGGCAGGTGCGGTGGTTGCAAAGTGCTCATGGATCAGAAGGCCGGCCTGCTGGGACAGGCGACAACGTAGACAGGGCCTTGCATGGTCGCACGCGGCGTGTGTGGCGGGGAGGGGCGCCTCCTGCGCCGTTGCTTCTGCTCAGGCCAGGTCGCGGGCCCACACCTGGCTGGTCTGGTCACTGCCGAAGCTGTGGTGGTGCTCTTCCTCCACCAGCGAAAAACCGGTCTTCTCATACAGGCGCACCGCATCCAGCAGCACTTTGTTCGTCCACAGCACCATGCGGGTATAACCGGCGGCACGCGCAAAGCCGATGGCTTCTTCCACCAGGCGGCGGCCGACGCCCAGGCCCCGCGCGGTGGCATCCACGTACAGCATGCGCAGCTTGGCCGTGGTGGCATCGTGGCGCACGACGAACACCGAGCCCACCATCTCGCCCTGGCGGTCGGCGATCCAGCAGCGGTCGGAGGTAGGGTCGAACTCGCGCAGGTACTTGCCGACGATGTCAGCCAGCAGCGCCTCGAACTCCTGGTTCCAGCCGTACTCCTGCGCGTACAGCCGCGCCTGCTTGTGTACCACCAGGCCCATGTCACCCGGCTGCGGGGCGCGCAGCACAACATCTGCCGGGCGCGTATCCAGCAGTTGCCCGATGCGGTCCATCGCGTCCACCAGCGCCTGCTGCTGCGCCTCCGGCAACGGCGCCAGCATGGCCAGCACTTCCTGGCGCGACGCCTCTTCGAAAGGCTGGAACGTCTGCCGGCCAAGCGCGGTCAGCGCCAGCAACTGCGAGCGGGCGTCGTCCGGGTGGGGTGTCTTCTCCAGTAGCCCCTGGCTCTCCAGCGTGGCGATCACGCGGCTGAGATAGCCGGCGTTGAGGCCCAGCTCCGTGCGCAGGTCCAACGCCCGCGCTGCCCCGCGGCTCGACAGTTCGTACAGCACACGCATTTCCGTCAGGGAAAACGGGCTGCCCAGCAGGTGGTCCTGCAGCACGCCGATGCGGCGGGTATAGAAGCGGTTGAAACGACGCACCTGCTCGGCGCGGTCGAGGGCTTGGCTGTGCTGGGCGGGCATGGCGGGTGTTCTTTGATTGCCTGAGGCAACTAATATTGTGTGCCTCAGGCAAGCAAGTCAACAGTGTGAGGACGGGGCCGCTATGTGCCTGGCTTGCCCCGGTCCAACTGCCGATACCCAATGGCCTCGGCCAGGTGCGCGGTCTGGATGGTCTCGCTCTCCGCAAGATCGGCAATGGTGCGTGCCACGCGCAGGATGCGATGCATCGCCCGCGCCGACAGCTGCAGGCGCTCGATGGCTTGTTCCAGCAGATCCTGGTCGGCTTCGCTCAAGCGCGTGCACGCACGCAGGGCAGCAGGCGGCAGGTGCGCGTTGAGGCCACCGCGCGCCTGTTGCCGCGCATGTGCCGCTTCCACCCGCGAACGTACGCTGGCGCTGGGCTCGCCCAAGGGTGTGCTCTCGCGCAGTTCAACTGCATCCATGCGGCTCACGTTGATGTGCAGGTCAATGCGGTCCAGCAACGGGCCCGATACCCGCGCGCGGTAGCGGGTGATGCGCTCGTCGCTGCACAGGCAGCGGTTGCTGCGGTCGCCGGCCCAGCCAGCCGTGTACCTGTGACATGACATGGATTGAGTTAAGCAAAAGGCCGCAGAAACGTGAGAATTCAAGGAACGTCCATTGTCCATAGTGACATGACACCTAAGTTCGGCCTCATGACAACTGAGCTAGGTTGGGGGCAAGAAGCCACGGCCCAATGGTGGACCTGATATTTGGACGCGCGAGGATGATTTGAGGGCGATGCTAGCGCTTAGGCATGCGCAACATGGTCACCTGCGGGCGAACCACTCCAGGGGAAGTCTCTTCGATGTGCCTCTCCAAGTCCCGTACTCTGAGCATTAGCCTCAGAACCTCGCTGTCCGCGCTGGCAAGAAGCGCGGCGGCATGATCACGTTGACGCTTCATGTCCTGATAGCGCTGTTTCTCGTTGCGGCGCTCCTCGCTTCCCGGACGATGCGGCTTCTGTCCCATGCGCACCACGTCTGCCCTTGCGATATCAGCCAGGTCTCGAATTTCCGTTACCAATGCAGGGTAGCGACTGGCTCTCAATGCGGATGGATCGACCCCCGCTTCACGCGCAACGTTATTCTGAGTGATCCTTGCATTCCTTTCGACGTTAAGTGTGCTTCCATCGATGATTCTGGCTAGCGCCGCCCGAAACTTGCTCTCCGCAGATACTTTGGAAGAGGGCGTGACGCCCTCTCCAACTGGTTTTTTCTTTTTCATCTAGATGGAACCCAAATTGTTGAAACTACAGTTGTCCTGTCGATTTTGACTGGCAGAATGGAGATGATGTGGCGCGGAATCACGTGAACGAGTGTCTCACCTACCATCACCCGTGAGAGAGTGCTGGTATTTGAATTTCAGCAGCAAGTTAACGCGAGCAATCTTCCACTCGCTCAATAGCGGCTACTTGAGCTGTGAGGCTGGCATAGAGTGGGCTGTCAGGGTTGGCTTCTCTGGCAGTTCGGCGCAGGTCAGCCTTAAGTTCGCCCAAGGCGGGAATTTTCCTGCGGTCTAACAGTACGAACGCGCAGAAATCTGAGCGGCCAGCACATTCAACCAAGGCATCTACTCCGCCGAATTGGCAGGGTGAGGGATTGGTGCAGGCCCCGAGCAATGTGGTCCTATAAGGTATGTCCTGCTGGCGAGCGAGATTGACCAGCTGATTATGCTTCTTTTCGGAAACAAGGTTCAGAAGAGATGACTTGTGATTGTCGCCGAATGGGCTGGAGAAGTACGGCTCTTGTAAGGCTGTCATGTCCTTCGCTACACCATCATAAAGTGCCAGAAGGAATTCTTTCCTCGAACCCTCATCTAGAACCAAATCAAGATGATAGTATCCTTGTGTGTAGTATCTTGTCATAGCTTCAGCAGAGTGTTTGAGCTGAAGTTGGAGGGACTTATCGCTGACGAGCGACGAACTGTTCATGTTGACTGCTCCAGTCCGACGAAGCTGGTGCCATGCGAAATGCCATCTCTTGCCGATTGCGAACTTCTCAGGGTCCAATCCAGGGGTAACGGACAGAGCGATGCTAAGGTCTTCGGACGTGATCTGGAGCTCCCTGTCATCCAGTAGGTACTCGAAATCATCCAAGGCTTTCCCCAGAGCCTGTGCTCCGGGAAGCGAGTCGATAGGAAGGCCCACATCTCCGGAATTGGGTATCCAGGGTTCATACGCGCGAAGTCTGAGCGGTCTGGTGTCGAGGTCTTCCTCCGTAGCAGGAGACCGGGGGTCTTCGATTGCGCACGACATCCGTAGAAGGCTAACCCGCTCCATTGCGACAACCGCGTTCTTGCAAAAATCTGATCCGATCCAATAAGTATCCTCCTCGATCGTCTTGGTCGTCTGCCCCTTGATCAGAGTTAGGGGAAGCCCGAGGCTGTCGACTCTTTGTTCAATGCAGCCTGCGCGTAAACTCCTCCCCTCATTCACTCGCGCCAACGCGAAGCACGAGATGTACACCTCGCCGCAAAGCGTAACAAGGGACAGGTACTTAGACAGATCGCTGACCTTTAGAGCCACGTTCTCTGTCGGCATTCCCTTTATCCACTTTGATAGCAACTTGCGTACGCCAAACTGCTCAGCACAATGTTGGAATGGTCCGTGTATCACTACAGACGTGCGAGTGCCGCGATTCCCCGATGGAGTGGAGAACGGATTCCTGCCGGCTGAGAAAGAATCGACATAGAGATTCTTGCCTTCCATCAAGTTTGCCCGATAGGATTCAATCGAGAACTTGAAGAGAGCCTCCACTCGACTAGAGTTGTCTATAAAATCCTCTAGGCAGGACTTGCATCTCTGCATCAGGTGCACCCATATTCTCGGTGGGATGTATGGTGTCTGGATGCGTTCGTGCCTAGGAATGTTCCTTGCAAGTTCGTTGATCTGCTCAGGCAGTAGGATGAAGAACCCAGTCTCCCGGCGAAGTAGATATATTTGATGAAGGATAGTAATGCTCTCGCGGGCACGGGCACGCGAAAAGCAGTCTTTGACTCTCGAAACGATGGCCGGAAAACGCCAGAGATCCGCCGCAGAAATCCCTGTTTGCGTGCAGAGGACAAACAGCGGCCTCATGAGTTCAAACTTTCCAACCACCGAACTTGGCTTCTGGGCCCTGTTGGGACCGAAGAGCCACGTTAGTACCACATACTTGAAGATCTTGGCGTTGGCTTGATCCAACGGAACCGAGCGCCTTCTGCTGGAGACGCTCTCAAAGCTGAGCCGGGTAGGAGTGCGCGTCCAAGGAGTGAAGTTCCAATAAGGATCTCCGATCCGAGAAACAACGGACCCAAACTCATCAACGACCAGCGGGTAGTCATCTGGTGGCGGCCAAGATTCGATAGCACTGTTTGCTGCATCGTGCGATCGAGAGGCGAATTCAGACTTGATCTGAAAGAAGTTTCTAGAGTTCATCCGAGTTCCATTAGTCTTATGAATCCAGCCCATTTGGGATGAAAGTTACCTTCCCGGACTCGTTCCTCTGCCTCCTTCGCCCAACCTGCGGCCACTAGGCTGACGGCGCTAAGTTCTATCAGCTTCTTTGACGCCTGATCGGCGGCCTGCACAGCAGGTGGCCTGTCTTCACTTGGAGGGACGCTCGACGGGAAAGGAGCATTCCGATGGTTCGCTACTTCGAGTACTTTAAGTGCTCTGTAACTTGCGAGTGACCACATGTAGTCAAGGCTTTCGATGTCCTGATGGTTGACACAGAACAAGCAACCGGCAGGATTGACGCAGTCAGGGATGGGGGCATTCGCCGCCGACGTCTGCATCTGCCAAGGCTGAAACGGGACAGTACACTGGCCTGGACCAGCGGAATCCAATGCCTGCTCGATCATCCTATTGAATTCGGATATCTCGCCCATCGCCCTCGACAGATTTGGGCGCTGATAGGCAGCGTTCGTCGATTCAAGGTGCTGGATTGCCTCCACGGATACAGATCGGTTCCCGATCCTCTCTGCAAGCCAGTTTGCCTTCACTCTCCTCAGGATCATGGGTCCAAAGAAGGGGACGCCAATTCCCAGCAACTCTTCCTTCAGTTTTTGAAATCCTTGGGATTTCCATGTGGTTCGCTTTTGCAGACCGACAATAGGAAACAACAGTTCCTGCCGATCAGGGAAGCAAGCGTCAAGCCAATCCAGGTAGCGAGAGAAATGTGTTCGATAGGAGCGAAACGCGCGGAAGACAACTTCACCTCGGCGGCGTCCCTTGTATGCTCTGACATAGGCCACCATTTCCCCTTCCACATAGCTGCGAAGCTTTTCGCGCTTCAGTGCTTGGGCTTGGGCCAAGTTCATGGATGTCTGAGCTATAAAAATCAACATTTCTGCACGGATTCGCATGTTGAATACGGTGAGCCGCTTGAGAGGGTTCGGATCGAGCTCCCAAGCAAGCCGAGCTCGGTCTGACTCGGCTTTCTTGTAGCTGTTCGCAGGCATACTTTGCGCAGCCACATTCTCCGGCGGCAGAAGACCGCACCAGTGTGAGATGGATCCGCTGTCGCCAACACTTACAACAACCGGAAGGCGGCCAAGAGTCGACTCCGGCGTCAAGGAATCGCAGATCGCCACCAAGGATCTGCCAAAGATCTCGAGGGATCGCATGTCCTGCCTATCAGCGAGGAATGTTTGTCGTGGAGGGCGCTTTGAAAGACTGGTCGCGGCTAGTAAAGAGCGGTTAAAGCCAAGCGAGCGCACTAATACGGTGTCCAGCCTGCCGACCAAACTATGGGCGGTATTCAGGGATATCCTCATTTCACTCCCTTTGAGAGTTCTTTGATGGACGTGTTCGCACCAGTCCAAAAAACTGTCGGCGGCTGTTGATAGATCGACGCGGCGCTGCTCGTCATCGGCCCATTCATAGAATTTGAAAGCGGCCCGAAGCCTCGAGTAGGTGGTCGGACTTGCATCCCCGGAAGCAACGCCGCGTTTCATTGTCTCGTATAACTTCAAGAGCAGAGGTAGGCGGTGCGGTAAGAACTGACCAAGCAGTCCCTTGGACTTTGCTTGATCGAAAGTTCTGAAGCGGAACGCGACGCAGTCTAGTGACGCCCCGTTTCTGTACGCCAGGAAGCGGAGGTCGAAGAGTCGCTGTGAAGAGCTCTGACGGATCTCAGGGAACTCCATAGGATGCATTTTCATTGTCATGGAAGCATCCCAAAGAACTCGTGAGAAAACTGGTCGGAAGTCTCTTCGAGAATTGAAATAGACTGCACAAATTTGATGTATCTGATGGTGTCCTTCTCGCTCTTGTGCATGAGCGCACTTTTCACAAGCCAGATCGCGAAAGTTATGCCGCCATGCTTGAGGGCAGCTTTGGCCAACTCGGTTCCAAAGGTGGCGCGCGCGCGATGAAAGTTGAAACCGACGAGGCAGCTTTCTCCTATATCGGACGCCTTCTTGCGAAGTCGGCTAATCTGGGTATTCATAGCCATACTCTTGCTGGAGTTGTTGCCAAATGGGCGCCCTGACTTCGTGAGGAAGATCAGGTCGCGATCCTCAGCTTTGGCCAATGCCATACGCAGCAAGCGCCTTGGGGATCGGATGTAGCCCCTCAGGGCCTCAATCGCTGCGCCCGGGACGAGGATCTCGCCGCTTCTGCCGAACTTGGTGTCTACGGGCACTGCACCGGTTGGGCCCACGGCGATTGTGAACCACCCTCGAAACGAGGGATGGGGCGCTGCCCTTTCTACTGTCCTTTCTCTTAGTGACAGGACGGTTCCTACACGCATGCCCGTACCGAAGCCGGTGCGAAGCAGAAGGGCAATTTCGGGTGAACCATGTCTGGAGGCGAAGCTGACGATTCTCTGGCTGACTTCTACCGAGACTGGGAGGACGCCGCCTTCAAGTGTCAGGAGGTTTGCTCTTGAATTTGGGATGCTAAGTTCGCTCGATGTGACAAGAACACTGCGCCGCATTCCGTACTTTTGATCGAGCTGCACAAGTACCGACTTGTCCTTCCATAACGGCTGGTCGGCCACTATCAGGCCATTCCCCATCACCCATCGATAGAAGCGGAGTACCGCAGTCATCCGGGCAGAGACTGTGGAAGGCATGAGTTGTTCCGTGTCGCGCTGTCTAATCAGGTGACCCCGGTATATCGTCAGACAACGCTGATCCTCCCTCTCGGGAAAGTGAGTCCATGTCATCCCGTTTTCTTCAAGCCATGCGGCAAAGGCTCGCAAGTGACCTATTGCGCTGTGCGCCGTCTCTACTTTCTTGGAGCCACGCGTGATTTGCCATATGACCCACATGTTGGCTTCGCGCCACGGAGTGCTGTCACGCCAGAAGATCTGTGGAATGTACACGGTTTGGCCCTTGACACCTTCGCACCAGGTGATGGTCTCAAGCTTCGCATCCACGATAGGAGATGGGTGCGTGTAGGCAATTCTTTCTACAGTGGCCACGAGCTGCCCAATCCGTATCTGCTGTCATTCGTTAGAGTTCGCAAAGGCCCGATTTGACACGGATCTCGCCAGAGTGCTTACGAAAAAGGCTAAGACACGCACGGCAATATTTCGACACCGTAACCTCAGTCTTTTGAGTATTGGTTAGGTTGTTGACGCTTTCCGGGAAATGTGGCAGCCAGCGACGGAGATGATCACGTGCGCGGGTTGTTTCTGGTCGAAACGCATCTAGCGTGATGACAAGGTGTGATCCATCGGACGCGGCCTATGCCGCTACATTAACCGCATGATCTGAGCAGAAGGCGGTCGGTCATTACAAATGTGGCTTGGATCCCTTCTCAGAACTCGGGGGACCGTGAGCTGCTTCCGGCACTCAGCCAGGTGCTAGCTGCACCACTAGGCTCACGGTTGGACATTCAGTTCAAAAGCGGGCAGCGTTTGCTTCCCGCCCTCAGTGGCAATCGATTTCGGAGAGCGCAGATGAGCAGAACAAGTGCCTCCCACCCACTGCAGATTGCAACCTTGCCCGTCGGGATGAACGGCGGCGGGATCGGTGTCACCTTTGCACCGGGAAAGCATCAAGAAGTCGCAATGACGGGGTCTTGGGCTCGAGATTTGGACCTCGATCTAGCGTCGATAGTTAGGTGGGGAGCCCAGCACCTGATAACGTTGATTGAGCCATGGGAGTTCCAAGAGCTGCGAATCTGCTCGTTGGCAGAGCGTGCCCAAGCGCACGGGCTGAAGTGGCACGGCCTGCCGATTACGGATGGCGCGGCCCCAGACGCGCGACTACTTGAGCCATGGAAGTCCCTAGGACCTCAGCTCGCAGCCGAACTCTTGTCCGGAAGCAGGATCGTAGTGCACTGCAAGGGAGGCTTGGGTCGGGCGGGGACCGTGGCGTCGATGCTTCTCATTGAAACAGGCTGCGCTTCGGACGGCACCGATGCAATTTCTAAAGTGCGCGCAGTGCGACCTGCTGCGGTGGAGACTCCGGAGCAGGAGGAATTCATCCTGAACTGGCCTGATCGCCGAGCCCGACGTGACTGGTAGCCGCAACGCTGTCCGCTTCTGGCCGAAACGGAAACCGCCTGCCGTATTAGCCCAACCCTAGAACTTCAGCCTCACGCCACCGTTCACAACAAACCCTTCCAGCGGCGCCCATGCGTCCACGGTCCACTGGCCATCGTCGGCACGGCGAGGACGCAGCATCGGGTTGTAGCCGCTCTGGCGGACGTTGAGGATGTTTTCCAGGTTGAGGAACAGGCTGACTCTTCCCAGCACGATCTCTCCCAGTGCACCGACTTCCAGATACGGTCGGCTGCGTCGGCGCCAAGGATTGTCATCAAGCGCCTGGATGCCGGTGTAGTAGGCTTCCAGACCTATGCGGCCACGGTCATGCTGTTCCCACATGGCAACCAGGCCTGCGCTATGCCGGGGTGTGAGTGAGACCAGGCGGCGGCCGGTGCCCTCCTCATCAGGTTCGCGCGCATCGGTGTAGACATAACTACCGGTCACCGTGATGTCCTGCCAGCGATAGCGCAGCAGCAACTCACTACCCCGGGTGCGGGTGACGCCCGCCACATTGACCAGTTGCACACGTTCACCCGGCGCGTTCGCAGATTCCACAAGGCGTACCGCATGGTCGATATCGGATGCGAACACGCTGAGGTTCATCTCCCAGGGGCCATGCACATAGCCTGCATCGATGGACCCGGTTGTAGCGATTTCCGCGCGAAGGCCGGTGAGCGGCTCCAGGCGTGACAGGCCAGCGGCCTCGATCTGTTCGACGAAGGGTGTAGGCGCATAGAAGCCTCTGCCGATCGACGCGCGCAGGGTCCACTCGTCAGGGCGGAACAACAGTGACACGCGGGGGCTGAAGTGCCCGCCATAGACGCTGTGGTCATCCCAGCGAGCACTGCCGGAAAGCGTGAGGTCATCGCGCAGCGCCTGCTCGGCCTGCACGAACAGGGCGGGCAGGGTGTAGCGGTAATCAAACTGCGGGTATCGGGCGGAACGGAACAGGTCCTGCTGCGCGGCAATGCCCGCCAGCCAGCTGGTGGCGCCTATGCCGGACGCATAGCTGATTTCCGCGAATCCGGTCTGATGGGTGTCGTTGTCCTGGTCAGGGCCATACCCGTGGTCGTGATCGGTGGACATGGCCGATGCGCGCAGCTGCAGGCGGTCGCTCTCGCGCACCGGAACATCGATCACCGCGCCGGCATCAACGCGCTCCGTGCGCTGCGTGAGAGCGAAGGGCTGCCCGTCGGGCGCCCGTTGACCAGGCAGTGTTCCGCCAAGCCGACTCTCGCGCATTGCGCCTGCCGTCAGCAGTGCGCGCGCTCCGTTTTCCGATTCCCAGAACAACCGCGGCCGGACCGTGGCACGCTCGTAGCCGGGAATGTCAGCCCAGCCGTCTCCGTCCAGGTCCTGGCGGTCCTGGCGATGGTAGCCACCCACCACCGAGAGGCCCCAGTGCTCGGCCAGCGGCCCTGCTGCGTAGCCGGTTACGTCCTGCCCGCCACGGCTGGTGGCATTGAGCAGCATTTCGGCCTCGGCGGTTTCCTTGGGCCGGCGCGATATCAGGTTCACCACACCGCCCAACGCTGCCGGACCGTACAACGCCGACGCGCTGCCCTTGATGATCTCGACACTGCCAAGATCGGTCGGGGGAATCTGCAGCAGGCCGATGGACGATGACTGGCCGCCGTACAGCGGCAGACCATCGGCCAGCAGCTGGGTATACCGGCCGCGCAGGCCCTGGATGCGGATGTTGGATGCGCCCATGCCAGGCGAAGTGTTCTGCACCCGCACGCCCGCCGTCTCCGCCACAAGCATGGAGACGTTGCCCGGCGACATCAGCAGCTTCTCTTCGATCTCTTCCTGCGATACGACGTCTACCCGGATCGGTTCGTCGGAAACGCGGCGCCCTGACCGGGTTGACTGCACCGCCACCGCATCCAGCTCCACGGCCTCATCGTGGTGGTCGTCGTGCGCGGCGGGCGGTTCATGTGCATTGGCCGGGGCAACGGCGGACAGCAGGGTGGCGCTCAGCGCCAGGGCAAGCGGATGGGGCAGCAGGGTCATGGGTCGTCAGGGCGGCAAGGCCGCGCGGTGGCGAAGTAGCCGGGCGTTGTAAACCTTGATGCGGCTACAAGGTCAAGCGGCAGGCTGCGGCTGAAGGGCTTCCAGCACCCTGCAGTCGGCCACGCGGCCGCCCGGGCAATTGCCGATCATCCGCTCCAGCTCGCCCTGCAACGCCTGCAGGTCCTGGATCCGGCGCGTGATGTCTGCGATGTGCGCTCTCACCACATCGTCCACCGAACTGCACTCGTGCTCCCGCTGTTCACCAAAGGCAATCAACTCGCGGATCTGTTCGATGGAGAAGCCAAGCTCGCGGGCGCGGCGCACGAACGACAGGCGCCTCTGGTCCTGCGCGCCGTAGTAGCGGTAGTTGCCCTCCGAGCGCAGCGGCGGCTGCAGCAGGCCGATCTTTTCGTAATAGCGGATGGTTTCGGCCTTGGTGCCGGTCTGGCGGGCCAGCTGGCCGATGGTGAGGTGGCTGGGCATGGGCTTGACCTTGTAGGGGCTACAGGGTTGATAACGACTCTCCCACCCTTTTTCAAGCCCGGCCACAGCCTGGAGGGAGACATCCATGGACCACTGCTGCGGCCACAAGCGCCAGGAACTGGAAGCGCTGGCCCTTCACAGTGCGCAGCGGCGCGTACTGGTGGCGGTACTCATCATCAACCTGACGATGTTCTTCATCGAGTTCGGCGCGGGCATCGTGGCGCACTCCAGTGCCCTGCAGGCCGATGCCGTGGACATGCTGGGCGACGCGATCGTCTACGGCCTGAGCCTGTGGGCAGTGAACCGGGGGGCGCGCTGGGAGGCCGGTGCGGCCCTCGCCAAGGGGCTGCTGATCCTGGCCTTCTTTGTCTTCATCGTGGTGGAGGTGCTCAGCAAGCTGATCCACGGCGTGCCTCCTTCCAGCGGCTTGATGCTGGGGTTTGGAGCCATCGCGCTGGTGGCCAATCTGGTGTGCCTGGCATTGTTGTGGCGGTTCCGCGCGCTCAACATCAACATGAAAAGCACCTTCGAGTGTTCCCGCAATGATGTCGCCGCCAACATCGGTGTGTTGGTGGCTGCCGGTGGCGTAGCGCTGACCGGAAGCGGCTGGCCGGACATCGCAGCAGGCGCGGTGATCGCACTGCTGTTCCTGAAATCCGCGCTGGGCGTGATCGGCGAGGCGTGGCCCGCGTGGCGTGCAGCGGTGAAGTAGCAAGGCGTTGGGGCAAGTGCTGGTTAGGACTTTGCCGAGCGGATGTCGGCTTCTGGCCGGAAGCAGACATTGGTCTGTCACAGTCAGTAAGGTCAACAGCTGCCTGCGCGCGTCCGCAGATGCTGGAGGTCTTGGCGGAGAGGCAGGGATCGCCCACATCGTGCTATGCGATCCCACTTCGATCGAGAAGCATAGCCTTCAGGATGAATGAGGCTCATCGGTTCCCCTCTCCATCACACAGTCGTGCCAGCGCTAAGTGGTGCGCTTGGTCGAAGTCGATTGGCCAAGTGCATCTTTCGAAGACTGATCCGCTCTCTGCTCCTTAATCTTTTGGCTCAGCGGCTTAGTCAAACTTGCCTGAAGTGCCGCCTGCGCCTCCCACGCGTCTCTCTGTTCCTTGATCTTGGCCTCGATGGTATGGCGCCTGACCTCGGGTATCCTTGCCAGTCGTGCCCCCAGATCCGTGAGTTCTGTAGGATTGTGATCGCGCGATGCGAGATCGGCTTCGATCTCATTCGCTTCGCGCTCTTGGGCATCCAGGAAAGCGCGATGTAGCTGCGCTGCACGAGTCGGCTGGTAGCCCCCCTGCAACAACCACGCCTCGTCCGCCTCGGCAATAACCGTCTCTGCGAATTGCAGGTGCGGCCACGGCCTGATGAATCTAGAAATCAAATCGATGAACCCAATATCCTTATGAAGTGACTCCGCCAGCAGCTCGAAGTCAGTATCGGTAGGAAATTCCGTCGCGCGTTGGTCCTTCATCCTCTTGCTCCTTCACATGGGCACATGTTGATTGTCGCGTGGCACAACAGCGTGTAGCAGCCAAAATCCATGGCTCAGACATGCGTCCGGTAGTGTAGTCTTGCGTCGCTCCAATGGCCACGCATGGTTAACTCCACGGTGGGAAGCAGCCGAACCACAAAAGGCGTAGCTTGAGATCGCAGCTACCTTGGCGCCAATACGGGCAGCCTGTCCATTGCTACATCGCGATGGGTAGAAGCTCTCCCCACCCATGCCTGTCGCAGATCGGGCTAATCGAATTGCTCCAAGGAGACAATAACACCACCGCTAGGTGATCCCTGCTGCATATACCTTCCCATATCTAGGGCCAGCGATGTTGCAGCACCTTTTGTTCTTCTTGAGTGAGCCGCAGGGGCATGGTTCATTACGAGAATAGCGACGCGGCAACTCGGACTGAAGCCGCTTTTTGCGAGTCATCTGCGTCGGCATGTCCGCCAGGATTGCTTCGGATTCCATCAGCTCTTGGGCCTCGGCGATGTGCTCTGCTTCAAGAGGGCCGTCGTACCTTACATAGATCATGGTTTCAGAGCGGCCCCCTGTAGCATCCCGAGTCTGCGCGCCAAGGATGACGAACTCGGTGGCATCTTCAAAGTTGAGAGGCGCAACGGTTGCGTAAGCTCTCATCACGGAAAGGCGATACGAGCGGTACTCTTCATAGGTCGCCTGGTGCGTAATCCAAGGAACAAAGACGAAAAGATAAATCCGCCCGGGGTGGCATGACGAAGCCACTGCCCTTGAGCTCCGCGCTCCGGGAGGTACGCTCCGGTACTTCTCGGAGAACGCGGTTCCGAGCCGCGCGCGCGACGCAAGGTTCTCCGAGGCTGCAATGCGTAGCGTGACTTCATGCATGCCCAAAGGGGTGTCGTTGGCCTCGCCAGTATCGGCGGTCAGGACCGCTGTGCTGAAGGGGGCGATGAGATCATGCCACTCCCGCGCCAGCTGCCTCATGCGCGTACGCACGGTGTAGGCGGGTGAGCTTTCATAAGCCCGCCACTCCCCCTCCGGAATCCTGATCCAGTCGTGAGGACTAAGCTTCTGATGGGCAAAGGGTAGGCACCCGTATCCATTGGGAAGCGCTTCCTGGAGGTAGAAGGCCAGCAGGTCTTCCTCACCGTCGTACATCCGCAGCTGTCCGCTGCGGATAGCTGCTTCCTTCTCGGTGAGATAGTGAACAAAGTCACCGATCGTGCCTAGTTCTCTCAGCACCCGGTCGAGACACTCTTCGTCTAGGATATGGATATAGGGCTTTTTGACATCCAGGTCGCCCACCACGAAGGGCCGCTTTCCGTCCACTATGTCGGGCAAGCCGAAGGCATGAACGAGCGTGCCGCTACTTCCGGGACCGCCGATCTCACTGAAGTAGTCGCGAGCCGGCAGAGTGCTATTGGCTGCCACTGCGACTAGATGAATCCGCGTTCGACTTGATAAAGCGGGCAACGGGAATGGCAATTGGCAGCTGGCATCTAGGTAGATGTCTGGATTCGGTCCGCGGAGGTACTTGGCAGCGCCCCACAGCTGCGTGGCAGAAGCCAGGATGGATTCGCGATACCAACGGCTCCATGCGACCTGTATGTCTGGGTGTGACGGCCATGCAATGTCCTTGTCCGAGAACAGGATGATGTCATCCCCGAAGATCACTGTTAGGTCGGCCAGCTCCTTGTTGACGCCCTTCTTTGCTGGGCGCGTCAGCCCAGGATACGACCACAACCCAAAGAACTGGTCAGATGCGAGTCTGGCTAGATGACGTTCTCGGGCGGTTGTGCCTTCGTTCTGGATGATCGGCTTGAGCATTAGCAGCACCCTGATCTACTGGATTACGACGGCAACGTCGGTTCGTGGTTTCTGCAAGTCCCCCGGAGTATGCGCGTAGATGGGGCTGGCTGGGATTGGTATTGTGCACCCAATCTGGCCTGTCTCGCTTCCAGCTGACTGCCGTGTATGTGCGGACACCAGATCGCAGGATTCACGGACAGCGGCGGCGGGTAGCCTCACCAGCGTGGTATGCGGAAGGCCGCCCCACAGCATTACTTTATTACGCACCGCAGGCACCTGCATGCCGATGACAGATAACACGTCCAGTGAATCACAGCGGCCGTGCCGGGGCCCTCCTCCTACCCGGGAGCAACAACGGCAGGCCGAGCGTTTAGGCGCGGCAGTGGCGGCGGCTCCTACAAAGGTCACTGCGCTGGAGCCGCAGCGACCTCTCTCAATGGCGGTCCCAGGGCGCGCTTCCGAACCCGGCCAAGATAAGCTGATTGGGATAGATGGTCTTTAGGAGGAATTATCGAGGTCAGGGAGGGCGGCTTCCGATTCAAAGCGATCATCGAGCTGGAGTCCAATTTGGGCCTCGAAAGTCTTGAGCGTCATCTCTGGTTCCAGGCTTGCTACGCGGATTCACCGGCCCTAAGATCGAGCTGTATCTGGGGTAGCCACTATATTGTGCTTTGCGGGCAGGTCGTATAGCTGAGATCATTGGGGCCATCTATCACAATATTTTGGCTGCTCAACAACCATCACAGGAGGTCATGGCAATGGGTCCACTCCCACAAACCTTGGAAACACTCGCGCGCCTTGGTGCTCGTCTCGACTTGTCCGAGCATTCCTATCTGCCGCAGACGTTGGAGACACTTGTTAGGATTGCTGTAGGAAGCGGCGGGCATATCGTCATCAATGCCTCCAAATGCCTCCCAACCACACTGGAGACCCTCGCTCGCATTGGTGGGTCACATGTCACATTCCGCTTCTGAGCAACAGAAGATCTATCTAAGCCAAGCCCGCCTCAGGGGGCGACTTACTCCAGGCGTTAGGCGTTACAGACCATGAGCGAACCCGTCGTAATTGCACTGATCGGCATCGCAGGCGCCGTCATCGGCTCGGCAGGAACGGTGGTCGCAAACCTTGCATCACAGTGGTGGCAGGAACGGGCCGCTGCTGCGCGAGAAAAGCCAAGGAAGGATCTCCTCTCGGTGATGCCCAACAAGCCTGAGTATCAGTGGCGCAGCTTGGATACTTTCATGCATGTCATTGGCTCAGACGAGGTCACAGCAAAGCGATTGCTGCTTGAGGTTGGCGCGCGTGCATCCGAAGATGGGAAGCGTCAATGGGGCCTTGTCTCTCGCAATCCACGCCCGTGAGCATATGGCCTAACAATCTCATTCAAGCCGGAGCTGCCTCTTGGTTCGGATTACTTCAGGCGTAAACGCACATGACAGCTAGACAGCCCACGCCAGAGGAAGTTGCTACTCGTGTGATTGACCTGCACGGCGGAAGCAGAGCTTTCCTCGCGCACTCCGATGCACAAATCGAGCGACTGAATGCTAAGTGGAACCAAGATGCTGCCCTTATGGGGCGTATTCTGAGGGCTCACCTATTCGTTGAGCACTTCGTGACGGAGTACTTGCAAACAAAGAACTCCTCACTCGGAGATCTAAGTTCCGCCCGCCTCACCTTTGCGCAGAAGGTGGAGCTACTGGGTGGTGCCGACCCTGCAGTCGCTTACCTAGTGCCCGGCCTGCGTCGCCTGAACAAGATTCGCAATCGCCTTGCGCACACACTGAGTGCAAGCGTCACGAACGAAGACAGAGATGGCTTCCTTCAAATTGAGCTTTTCCGCGCACTACGCGATGCCTTGGCGTCCCCTACAGTTGCGAGCATCGAGCCCGTTGATGTCCTAGAGTCCTTTGCTCAACATGCGGGAATGGCGCTTAACGCTGCTACGGATCCCGGAGCTGGTTTTTGGGTTCAAGCAGTTACGGGCCAGTCTACGGATGGCGCTTAGTAATTCGCCCAAGCCGACGCCGCTTCACGGCGTGACTTAACTCAAAGGTTGAATGTCCTCCGCTGGCCACTGGCCGTCTCCATCTCAGACAAGATTCCAGAGCGGGATGTGCAACCAAACTCCGCCCGGGTCGATCCACACCGCTATAGTGGTAGGCCTTCTCTACCCGTGAATAGTCGGGATCGTCGCCCCCTCGGACCAGTGCCTATCGATGCAACGAACACCTTGTTAAAATCACCAGTGCTTACTTTTGACTGGTTGACACGCGGCGCTATAGGGCTCAAAGGATGCGGTCTGCGGCATCTGGTTGCGGCATATGGAATAAGGGCCTCAAAACATAGGCGTTAATAAAATATGAAGCTGAAGTGCGTTGGCAGGGACCGAATTGAGCGAGAGTTCGACCTCCACATTCAGGCATCTGCTGGAGATTATCCTCGGTTTGTTTTAACGCATCCATCTATATTGGATGGATTTTTCGAGCTTATTCTGAAGCCCTTGAGTGATCGGACTCATATGGTGATGGCGATGAACGCTCATGTTACATATGGAGGGTATGGAATTCCTGACGCCATCATTCCATTTGCAGCAAACTACTTGTCAACAGAGCTTCGCTCCAGTCCAACCATTTCTGCGTGCGGAAACTTTTGGCGTACACGCGAGGCCACAAATGCGTGGGAACGACTTGTCACCGCAGGAAAGGCTGAATACATTAAAGGGGAAGACGTCTATCGTGTCGTCTAACAACCAATTGTGGGCGATGTCGCCTCGCGGCGCGGATTGGCGTAGTCGTGAATTGAAGATTGATTGATATTTAGATGCATCACAGGGCTAGGCCATGATCGCTGAGTTCACTGTCCAGAGGCGAATTGATCTTCAGACAAAGGATATTCCTAATACGCATGGATTGATCCGCACGCTATCCGAGGATTCGATCAATCAGATCGGAAGTAGCGCTTCAGGAAGCGGCTACGGAATCTACATCTTCGCTTTGAGTAATGGTGGTGGCAACCCTGTTCCTTGGTATGTTGGGATGGCGGTTAAGCAAGAACTTCGTGCGGAGTCAATAACTCGAGATAAGCTGAGGAAGTACTCGGCAGCGATGTTTGGTCGGCAAGGGAAGCCGTCTATTACCTTTGTTTCAGCGGATAGCAAAAAAGCCATTTCAAAAATAGATAGTCTGGAGACATTATTGATTTGGATTGCGCGATCCAAAAACTCCAGTCTAATTAACGAAAGAAAAGTCAGTGGTAGACCTAAGTCGATAATATCTATTATTAATCAGATTTCGATAAGGGGGGTGATTAATCGCGGCCAGGGGCAGCCGTCGAATAATGCACAGTCCTTTGCAGGGTTGATGGGGCTGAAGTGAAAACTGTGGCCCACATATCGCCGGATGGCTCACTGGCAATGGACAGCTGTGCCGCCATTCAGCTGAGGGGTTGAACGTCCGCTTCTGGCCGGAAGCGGACACTGCGCCAGCGGTCGATTTCCTGCCACCAGAAAGATGACGTTGCGGATGAATTCTCACGGGTCTAGATCCGCATATTTAGTCCCATCGGATACAACGTGGAAGTCTTGATCAGTTGCCTTTCGATCATTTTGGCTGAGGCCTCAGGGATCCCATAAGCCGAGATGTCGTGCACACAGATCACGTTCTGGCCCTGCATCGCCCGCATAGCCTCGTGAAAGCGGCGGTTCGAGTTCTTTTCCAGCGCTTCCTCAACGTGCTCCATGTATCTTTGCTGCCACGAGCGCCGTGATCGGCCGACATAGCTCATGCCTTTGATCGTCTCGTAGCCGATACGGCTTTTGGTGAAAACAAACGCCTTAACTTGCTCTTCTGCAGTTCCACTCTTTTTAATTCTCTCAAGCTCTTCTTGAGTGAACAGTGGCCGTTTGTAGGTATGCCGATAGACAATGTGATCACCGGTAGGTGTGTACTCCGTCGAGCAGTAAAGCAGGGGCACGCACACCAGTGTGCTGCCTCCGAATAAGCGATGTTTGCTTTCAGCGAAAAAACTGACCCCGCTCATATGGCCGGGCTCCCGCATCAAAGTGAAAATCGAAGACCCGGTGTCCACGTCGTGATGGCCGACAAGCCGGATACCCGTGTGGGGGACACCTGTGGTCGCTGAATCACGAAGTTCGCCTTTGAGGACATTCACACCTTGGTACCGCATGACCGCGTTCATGGCGACATCCACGTCGAAATGGGGGCCGAAGAAGAGCCGCAGAACGTCAGGGTTGAGAAAGCTCGACATGTGCGAGTGAGAAGGTTGCTGAGGTGAATCAAGTATGCCTGTTGCCAAATAGTATCTGTAGCACGCCTTGTCGAGAAAACGTGCCTCCGAACCGAGACACTCCGAAGTGCTCAATTAACGTCCAATCATGTGACGTCGCATGGATCGGAATCGGTACGAAGCGGATCCCGCCTCAGCGAACCATGGAAGCAAGGTTCTTCGGAGTGCGGCGGATGACTCCTTGTCGTATGCACACCAGAAGCCTTTTGTGTCGATTCCGCAATTTCCAGTAGCGCGGGCAACCAGTCTCTGTACTGATCGAACGCTTCCTTGAAATTTGCCCTGTTCTCTTCTGCCTCGATTCCGTAGATGCTGAAGAGTGCAATGGTGCCTAGTGGAACACCCTTGGGAGCTCGGCCGGCTTTAAGCATGTTCTCTTCGTGGAGCACGGCACGCAGCGACTCTTTGTGATCAGTCCGCAGGTAGTTCGCCAGGTTCGAGATCTCCTGGTAGACCTTGCCTGCGTAATCGAATGCTTCGGCTGTCGTTGGAATCTCGCCTTTGTGGAGCGCCGCGTTCCGGGCAGTAGCCAGTTTCTTGTCGAACTCGTACGGCTTTCCGGTCGCAGCAAGATAGAGAAACAAGAAAGCACCGAACTGCCGCTCAGACTGCGAGGCCACCTCCTTCCACGAAGCCTCGAAGTTGCCCGGATCAACACCGCTGGACCGGGCGAAGACACGGATCGCAAGCTCGAAAAGTCGCTCGCGCGACGCAGCCAGGCATGCGACAGCTTGAAGCGTCTGATCATGGATCAATGCGTCTGCGGCAGCGGTCAGCAGCGTTTCGAACTTTGGGTTCTGGACGATGGAGAATGCTGCGTGGCCGAGCGGACATGTGGCCTCGACCGTGTGTCCATCGTAGTAGTCGCCTACTGACAGGTACGGTTGGACGCTGCCCGACTTGGTGCACTCAACACACTGCAACAACGATTTCATCCAGGAACCTACCTCGTAGCAGAACTGATCGACACTAATCTGGGTGATCGAATCGCGTGAGCGTGCTTAGTCCAGCACACCGGCCCGGCCGATCTCGATCAGCTCGTCCGCGTAGGCTCGGTCGGCATGATGATGCCATACGATTGCTTGGAGTTCCCCCTAGAGTCTGCTTCTGGCCGCAGGGCGTCATGCGACCCATAGCAGACATTGTCGTCTGAGCTCAAAGGTAAGATAGGCCATGGCTCCCGCTAACAAATACGATCCGCTCGAAACCCGGAACCAGCACTACGTGCCCCAGTTTTGGCAGCGTCGCTTCGGGCCCGGAAATGGAGAAGTCTGGACCCTACAAGACAACCGCACGAAGAAAGCCGGCCCGAAGAAGTTAATGAGTCAGGATTGGCTCTACACGATCTATGACGCGGGAGGGCGTCCCTCCAATTCGTTGGAGCGCGCGGCGGGTCACTTCGAGGCCAGGGCAGCGAAGGCGTTCTCGAATTTGGACACGCCAGGTGCAGTGGGCTCGTTAGAGGATCAGATCTTCCTTCGATGGTTCGTGGCCTTCAGCGCATGTCGACATCCGGACACCTTGAACATGGGTCACCGCAGGTCAAAAGAGCTCGCTGTCGCGCTGGCTGACGCGTTCAATCAGCCTCTGAGTGACTATCAGGTCAGCTTGAGCACCTTTGGAATCGGGCCTGAGGAAGCTGCCTGGGCCTACGACCTCATTCGGAGACGGGATGAGGAAGCGTTACTTGAGGAGATGGACGATGTGCTCACCCGGCCTCCGAACGACGCAATCTTGCCCTCGCAGATCGCGCTCGATCCAGAAACGATTGAGCGCGTCTTCTTCCAACTGGCGCGGCACAGCGTAGAGATCCTGGACGCTCCGGTCGGAACGGCCTTCGTGTTGGGAGACACTCCGTTTCCCCCCGGCCTCGGCTCGGGGTTCACCTTGCCTATCTCGAGCGGACTGGCCCTTCGGTGGATTCCCGCGGACGGCGAGATGCTTCCCGATTGGACGCGCCGGCTCGCAACGTCAACCGAGGTGGCTGAAACGAATCGGGTTCAAGCGGACAACGCGGCCTGCGTCTTGATTGCGCAGGCGGAAGCTGACCTATTGCCCTTCAAGTCTTGTCCAAACTTGGGTGCCTAGTAGCTGCTCAGCGCGTCTGCGTCCACACACACAGCCGCTCGACTCTTATCGACGGGCTACGCAGTTCGATATGTCTGCTCCTGTTCGATAGCAACAGGCAGGGAGACGTCGCAGTGAGCATGGCAAGGACAGACCATGTAGGCAATGACGCAACAGCGACATTGCTGACGTGGTGGGTTGCGCAAGGATTGCACGCACATGACCAACCTATGGCTGCATTATGGCATGCGCGGCACATGTAGGTCGCAACGACGGGTTGTACCCAGTAGAGCTCGAGAGGCAGTACGCACTAAACGGCTGACGACCGTCTACGAAACCCTGTGCGATTCACTGGAACGATTCGACGATCGCGACCAGCTGTCGACTGGCGCGCTAAGGCTCTATCTGTTCCTTCGTCAGCGCGGATTTTGTCGAAATCCGGGTGAGCATCCTCCATCGTCGCAAGGCGCGTGTATATGAACAATCCTGCATACTAGGCAAGTTATACCTGTAGCTGGCAATGAACGGGCATGATTGTCCTCTGACCATGGGTCCGAGGGAAATTTTTTCAGCAATCTATCTTGGCACCTGGCGAACCGCTAGCCTTGCTTGGTGCACGCTTTCACGCGAATGCCGCGTGACAACCGAAGGGCGATCTGCACGAACAAGGATTTCAATCATGGCAGGTAAACGGCAGCACTACATTCCCCGCTTCCTTCAACGAGGCTTTCTCGCCTCGGATCGAGAGGAACGTGATGGCGAATGCACTTGGTGGCACTTCCGAGGTAATCCTCCTCGCAAACTAGCTATTAGCCACGTCGGCGTTCGAGAGTACTTCTACTCAAGGGCTGCTACGAACGGCGAGCGCACACTGGACGACGTAATTACCGATCAGGAGTCACGTGTGCAGTCGGACCTGCAGTATGCGCGCATCTCACTGGCAGGGGATCGGCTCGACGCCGAACGGATCGGCGCACTTGTAACTCATCTGGTTCTCAGGACCGCGTACATTCGCTCCGCCTTGGGTGACGCAGGCGAAAAGATTACACAAGCGATGCTCAACAGCGTGGGGAGCCCGGCTGGCCTTCGCAAACTGCTAGACGTTGATGCCCCAGCTCCAACTGCTCAAGTGCGAGCCATAACTTCAGGTGTGGTCGAGCGCTTGGAAGCAGAGGGCCACGACGTTATCCCGGCGCTCCTGGAGCGCACGCTTGCGTATTATGTCCGTGAGAACTTTGAAGATTTCATTCCGGAGTTCGACTGGACGTTCGGTGGGGTGCAAGCAGAAATTGCCAGGCAACTCCCCGTGATCATCGCTCGCTCTCACCAAGCCACGCTGGCAGAAGGCAATTTTGGCGCTTGGGATAGCGCCCTTTCCAAGCTCGCCTGGACTAAGGCTTCTTTGCAATCGGTGGTCCTGCCCGATTGCATCGCTGTTGCGCGTTCAAGCAAGATGGATTGGGCTCCCCTGTTGCTAGTAGGTACCCAGGACCTGGATGCATGCATCCTTCCGCTGGACGATTCCAGTGTGCTGATTGGGGCGGCCAGCGAGGGAGTGTCTGTTTCCGCCGGCGAGCTCAGTGATATCTGCGCCGCCTGCAGCGATGATTTTTTCATCGCCGCATCGCCGATGCCAGAACTATCCGGGGCACTAGGTCGACGATCCGGCCAAGCCGTGGTCCACTTGGTGCAAGATGCTGTGGAGGACGTTCAGTCGTCAGTTCATCCACCGTCGTTCCCGCGCGTAGTGCCATCGCCGCCTGCGCCGCGTTTGCGTGAGTACACACTTAGCGTGCCAGCCGATTTGGGCGAGGAGCATGCAGCATTGCTGACTGACGCCGTGCGGGAATCGGTCGAGGATCTCTCCGCTGTCTTTCCCCTTCACATGCTTGATGGCATCACGATCGCACGGAACTATGCCCAGACGCTGCAGGAGCTGGACATGGGTGATCCCCGACTGCCGGCGCAAACCAGCAGCCCGCGGCCTGATGGCGTCGGCGTGGGTAGATGCGTGAGCGTTTTTCGAAACGGCGTTAAAAAACAACACATCGTGCTCGGCTGGCCGGTCGCACAAGGCTTGCTCTCAGACCGACCTGACGCGCAGCGCGCCTCAATTCACACCATGGCTAAGATGCTGGTGTCAGCGAGCTTCGATGAAAGTCATGTCCTTCAGAATAGTGAAGGTACATACCCGGCCGGACCATTCACGCACATCCTGCATCGCGCAATCTCCACGGTTCCGAGCCAGTACTACATTTCACGTGCGACGGCCTCCTTCGATACGGAGGCGAGCGATCGCTATGCAGCTCTTATCAAAGGGTATGTCCCTGACATCATCGTGGCGTTGCAACAGGCGCACGTGCGGTATCAAGCCTCCGAAGATGTCAACGAGCTGCTGGAAACTGCGCTTAGTTATGTTGGCCCACTCATCGAGCATGTGGCGCAGTGGTGTGGCCACGTCGATGGCCATAACGAGTCGAGTGGTGACCCGCAGAGCTCTGGAGCCGCTGCGGGGAGGCACGAACCCATCCAGGCAGCCTTGGCGCCGCTGCAGCTAGGCAGATGGTCGAGCCTACTCCATGGTGATCTTCGCACGCTTTTCGAAGTGCCTGAGAATTTCACCACTGAAGGCGTGTATGGGCTCACAAGCCATCTGGAACGTGCGCTCTGGTCTGTCGGGATTCACCCATGGCCAATGGACGACGGTCAGATGTACGTGACGGTGGGCGCGCCGCCCTGTACACCCTAAAACGCTTTGCGCAGATTGATGGATGGAATTCCCCCAAGATGCCGTGTCCCGATTCAGTATCGGCCTGGCTCATCGAAGCCGCGTGATGACTAGGGAAAAGGGGCATCCCATCATTCAGGCCGAAGCCGCTTAGCGGCTCGGCTTAATTCAGGCGTTGGACGTCCGCTTCTGGCCGGAAGCGGACACCTTGCCCGGCGGCTTCCGGGAGGCATCTGTCTGAGGGATACGCTATCTCTAGCAGTCCACCCGAGAGATAGATGCTCGACACCGCCTCGGAATCTCTGGACGCGACGGCTGACTTCGCGATCTATGCTTTCTCGCTCTTGGCGGAGAAAAGCTCTGCAGCCCATGCTATGAATGCTTGGACGATGGGCGATCCATAACGGTGGTGCGGGTAAAGGATCGAAACCGGCACCGACGGCGGACGCCACCGCTGAAGCACCTCAACCAGGCTGCCATCCTGCAACTGCTTCTCGACCAGTACGCCTTGCAACTGTGCCAGGCCGTATCCCTTCATGCACAGCTTGATGTACAGCTCGGTCTCATTGACGGCGACCGAGCCCTCCACTGGTACTACCTGTCTCTTCCCATCAGCTGAGAAGAGCAGGCTGCCACCGCCCCTCGAACCAGAGGAAAAATGGTGGACTGCGCGGTGCCCGGCGAGGTCTTCAAGTGATTGTGGGACGCCATACACCTCCAGATAGCTTGGTGCGGCGCAGGTGATCCAGCGGAAGTTCCCCAGCGGCCGGGCTACGAGGCTGGAGTCTTCCAGCGGCCCGGTCCGGATCACGCAGTCCACACCCTCCTGGACGAGGTCGACCGGCCGGTCACCCACGCCGATCATCAGATGGACCCCGGGATACTGACGGCGAAAGCTGTCCAGGTTCGGGAGGAGTATCGAGTGCGCGAGGCCGCCTGGCATGTCGATCCTCAACCGCCCCCGCAGGCCCTGTGGCGACGACTTCAGGCCGGTTTCCGCCTGTTCGATCTGGTTGAGGATCTCGCGGCACTGCAGGTAGTAGCGCTCGCCTTCCGAAGTGGGGCTGACGCTGCGCGTGGTCCGGTTGAGCAGGCGGACGCGCAGGTGCTTTTCCAAGCCCTTGATCAAGCCCGTGACGGTGGAGGGGGGCATGGAGAGAGCCTCGGCGGCACGCACAAAGCTCTTCGCTTCTACCACCCGCACGTACGCCTGCATCGCCAGAATCCGATCCATTTCGCTTCCACCCTACAGTTGACGGTCACCTCGATCCTGATTATGCGCGTTCTACGAATAATAAAAACGAAGAGCATGGATTTTTCGCAGGGTCAGCGGGGCATAGAGTTCACGCCATTCCAGAAATCGACCTTGCCCCAATGAGCACCCTCCCGCGAGACATTCTTCAGCAACCGACAACCGCAGCGGCCGAAAAGACGCTCATCCGTGGCGCAACCATCATCAGCATGGACCCGGCTGTGGGCAGCCTCGTGAAGGGCGACATCCTGGTCTCCGGTCGGACCATCACTGCCGTTGGCGAGAACCTCAGCGCCGAGGACGCGTTCGTCATCGATGCCAAGGACATGATCGCCATCCCGGGCATGGTGGACTCCCACCGCCACGCCTGGGAGGGTCAGCTGCGCCGGATCAACTCCAACGCCGAGACCTTGGAGCACTACTCCAACGCCACGCATTTCTCGTTCGCCAAGCATTACCGTCCGCAGGACATGTATGTCGGCACCTTGCTGTCCGCGCTGGGCGCAATTGATGCTGGCATCACTACGGTCATCGACAACTCCCACAACAGCCGCACAGCCGCGCACTCCGATGCATCGGTTGAAGCTCTGCTCGATGCCGGCATCCGTGCGCTGCATGCATCAGGCGCTCCCGTGTCCGGCACTTGGGACCGCGCGCATTGGCCGGGAAACCTCGCCCGCCTGCAGGAAAAGTACTTCAAGGACCCGGCCAACGACCTGGTCACATTGGCGACCATGGCCAACATCGAGCCGGAGCTCTGGGCCGAAGCACGCCGCCTGGGTATCCCGATCGTCACCGAGTTCTTCGGTGAACAGATGGGCGCCCAGCTCCCTCAGTTGCATGCGCAAGGGCTGCTGGGCCCGGACAACATCTTCAACCACTGCACCTGCCTGAAGGATGAGGGCTGGGAGATCCTTCGCGATGCCGGTGTGCACATCAATGTCTGCCCGCGCTCGGATGCCCACTACGGTATCGAGGATGGCATGTTCGCCTGGGATGCGGCGGTTCGGCACGGGCTGCGACCCGGCTTCAGCGTTGACAACGAGACGTCCTACAGCGGCGACATGTTCATGGAAATGCGCGTGGCCTATTACCTGGAGCGCGTGCTGCGCGTCAATGCACGTCCCCCGCGTAGTGCCGGCACCCCACAGGATCCGCTCAATTCCCACCGCCTGCTTGAAGCCGCCACGCTTGATGGCGCGGCCTGCGCAGGGCTGCAGGACAGGATTGGCAGCCTGACGCCGGGCAAGCAGGCCGACATCGTGCTGTTCCGCACCGGCGACATCAACCTGTATCCGTCCAACAATGCGTTCGGAACAGTGGTGCATGCGGCGGAGCGCAGCAACATCGACACCGTGATGGTCGGCGGCCGGGTGCTGAAGCGGGGCGGCGAAATGTGCGGCCTGGACATGGGCAAGTTGCGCGCTGCGGTGGACGAATCCTGCGCGCACCTGTTCTCGGCTGCCGGCTACACGCCGGACGTGTTCGGCACTTCCTTCCCCGTTCTAACCAATCACTGAGAGTAAACATGAACAGCTTCGGTGCCTGGGCCTTTCCACTGGCAATGGTTGCGGGAATGGCCGTCACATTGCAGACCACGTTCAATGGTCAGTTGGCAAAGGGCCTGGGCGGCGATCCTGTTGCAGCCGCCATCTTCTCCTTCATGGTGGGGCTGTTGTCGCTCACTCTCGTCGGTCTCGTACGGGGCAACACCCTCGGCCTGCTTGCAGGCATCCCGGCGCAGCCGGCCTGGGTGTTGCTGGGCGGAGTGATGGGCGCATTTGCGCTGCTCAGCAACGTCATCCTGGTGCCCCGTATCGGCATGGCCGCCCTGGTGGGGCTGGTGATCGCCGGGCAGCTGCTGTCTTCGTTGGCCATCGACCATTTCGCATTGATGGGTTCTGCCCATCGTCCCGTCTCCCTCATCAAGCTTGCAGGCGCGCTGGTCATGCTGGCCGGACTTGCAATCTCGCTGTTTGGAGATCGCTGGTCCAGGTTGCTTGTGTGATTGCTCGAGGAACGGTGCAGGCGGCCGCGCGCTCGAACCCTGGCTTGACCGAAAACGTCCGCTTCTGGCCGTAAGCGGACAACAACCACCGGCTCTATTCCATGCTGGGCTACGGCTCGCCCGCTGGCTACAAACGGGGCGCAGCTTGAAACGCCCCATCCGGGTGTCTACGGAAACTTGACAGCGGCCCCTCCTTCTGGTGCGGCGATGGCCGTTTGGCGGTCGGCATTCCACTTTCGTTGGTTGCCTTGGCGGCGGTTCTCTCCAGCGATTCAATCTCAAGCGACGTAGTAGTGTGCCTGGGTGCCCTGCTAGTGAGCGTAGTGGTTGGGGGCGTGGCCAGAGCCGTTGGTTACCAGCTCGACTCGACCGCCAGTGCCTTCGACGGTGTACTGCAAAGTTTTCGGATGCGCGCCAACGAAGTTGGCGAGGTTGCCGGGACTATCAAACAGTTGGAGACGACTTTTCTCGACAGGCTCACTTTCGCCAGGAGGGCTGTAGCAACGTTCCATGTGCTTGCATGGATACCTCCGTGCATCGGAACGGCGCTCATCGCCTGGAAGTTTCCGCCGGGTTGCTTCGGATCGGTGGGCGCCGTACTTGCTCAGTGGCTGGGGTACTAGTTCGCGGCCCACTGATGCGTGTACCAGGACTTCGCTTCTATTTTTCAGCCTGCGGGACCGCCGATTGCATGGCGATGGAGAGGGTCATCTCTCGCGGAGGAGTTGATCCCGTCCAGACCAACCTCATGGCCCGGTAGGCACTGAGGCAAGGACGCGGCAATGACCTGCCGGCGAAACTGCCACCGATCTGATCCTTCCGGAATTGATCGGCGGGACCGGATGGATTTCTACCTTTGCCTTACCACGCAAATGCCGTGGCCTGGATGCGTGCTGAGGGGGCGACACTGAGAGCACTTCAATCGCAACCTGACACCGCTTGGTGACTTTGCACTACTGCCTCTATTTGATCTGGCTCATGCGTAGACTTTGCACCATCTTCAGGACGTGATCCGATATTTCAGTAGAGGAGAACCCTAGTGCTGATGCAACGAGGCAGAATTCCAGCACGTCCAAGCGTCTGGCTCCAGACTCGACGGCTGAAATCCTTTGTTGGGGCCATCCCAGATGTGAGGCCAGCTTGGTTTGACTAATGCCCAGTGACTCACGTCGCTCACGGAGTTGGCCGACCAACCGCAGGTACACACTTTGGTAGATCGTTTTCGTAGCCATCGGACCCGCCTGTAGGAGCGGAACGAAATCTATGGCGGAGTCCGGGCCTACATGAAAATTGTGTAGACGGCACCTCAGGAGCTTGCTAGCATCAGCTTTGGTTGAACTGCCGGGGATCGAGTGATCTATGGGCGTGACCAACAGACCCTCATCCCCTCGTGGCCAGCGCTAGATGCGCTGCTCGTGTCACTTGGCCCGTTCTACGCATGTGCGTGGTGCGCTCTTGAGCGCTCGATCTCAGTCTCTGCTCCCGTGGCGGCTGATCCAGCGATTGCGCAGCACTTGCTGTTGTTCCTTAAGGCAGCTGGCGTCCTTGCCGAGGGCGAGTCATCGAATGGTGCAACAAGGCGCTCCCTTTACGATCCCATTAGCTGGAGCTACAAGGACGGCGCCGGGTTATCAGGCAATCTAGGCGCCTTGCTCACCCAAGCACTGAGTGCTTGGCGCCCCCTGCTTGATTCAAATGACCAAGAGTGGCTCTGGCGTCAACTATCTGACCGTGAAGCTGGTGCCTACCTCGGAGCGCTACTCCGCAGACACCGAATTAGCGTTCGAAACGTTGAAGAGCTTCTAAGGTTTGAGGAGGACGACTGGAATGAGTTGAGCTTGGGGCGCAAGCGGTACGTACTCTGGTCATCCGTTCGTGGCGCCGCAAGTGAGTTCCTGAGCACTGGCGGTGACGAGGCAGCGACACTGGCCGTATTGGGCCGCGAGATTCGACGGCGGACTCATTGGCTTTCTCTTAAGCAAGCGTCAGGTTCGCTTGGAAATGCTGAGTACTGCTTCCTGCCAGATCGCTCGTGGAGGCGCCCGCTAATGGTCGATGTCGCTCTCGAGTGCCTATTGCCGATCGGCGACGAGTACTGGCTTGCCCCACCTGTCCTCGGCAGTAAGTAAGCGAAGCTTCGAGCCAGAGCACCAGCCCGGCAACCTACTCTACCCTGGAGGCACCCAACGTATGCGCCCGACTATCCTTGCACTCGATTTGGAGGGGACACTGATATCTAACGCGGTCAGCCAGATCCCTCGGCCCGAGTTGCTTAGCTTCCTTCAATTTGCTCGCGACGCCTTCAAGGAAGTTGTCCTCTTCACAACGGTACCGAAACCCAGTGCGCTGAAAATCGCGTCGCTCTTGGCAAGCGAAGGGCACGTGCCGCAGTGGTTCGCAGAGGTCCGCTACATCGACTGGACAGGATCTACAAAAAATCTGCTACTAGTGTCGCCGCAACTGGGCGAGGCTCTCCTGCTAGACGACCATGAGCCGTATGTCCATCCTGGCCAACACGCCCTGTGGGTCGAGGCCCCGCTGTTCGCGTCGCCGTATCCTGCTGAAGACGCAGGTATGCGGATCTCGCAGAGACGCATCGAGCAGAGATTGTCCTTGCTTTCGAGCTCGCGGAGTGAGCCGCCGGCACCAAATCACCTCAGCTGAAGAGAAAGCGGCTTGAGCACGGTTGAAGTGGCTTGCGCTTAGGACGCCTGCCCCTCTGTGATCCGGACAGTTGGCGTTTCCCTTGATATTCCTGCAACTCTAAGTGAGCCGTATGCAGGACCCGGAGCGGATCAGCAATCAGCAGCTCAGCCGGGGGCGCGTCATCGAGCAGCGTGTGGGGTGACAGGAAACACTCGACCTTACCCCAACCAGTGGTGCGACGAAGATCACTCAGTTCACGCTGAAATGGACCTAACTCGCGCATCAGTTCCAGTATCCTTGCCAAGTGGTCTACGGGTCGCTCAGCGGGCTGGAGCTGCCAAGTCGGATATCTGTAACTAGGCACTGGCTGCTTTACATAACCCCTAGAAGCTTGTCCTCACGGCGTAGTTGGCTAGCGGCGTGATTGCTTCCCAGGGCTGGGCACCCAACTCTACGCCGATCTGGAACGCACTCAGCCACTCGGACGCCAGCGCCTCGCGTACGGTAGCGGAGTCTTGCAGGATCCGCTCAGCGGCGTTGGAGCCACCAACTTCAACTATGAGGTTCGACAGGATGCGCATCGCTAGTAGTCTCCGCTATGAGAAGCCGTCCGTTGGAAGTAGTTACGATCATCGACGCGTCAGAACACGAGCTCAGGCGCGGGTCTACCCGCTTAGAGGGACCTCCTCCAATAAAGCGTTAAATGCTACCCCTGCCATCGGTCGTCTCACGTTGTCGTCTTAGCTGTCCGGTGTCTATCGTGTCAGCCTACTGGTACGCGGCCTGATGACGTCGCTAATTCAAGCCTGGGCTACCTCTCGGCGCCGCCTGCGTATACAACCAGAGCGTGGTCCTAGACCAAGTTCCCAACCAAGTGATCTGAATGTCTCTTAGATGGGCCCCCAATGTCACGACACTGTGTCACGTCAGGTGTAGCAAGCAGCAACTTCATGTCATAGGTACAGGGGCACGGGTTCATCGCCGCCACCAGTTGAAAACGTGCCGGGTAGACCACGCTGCGCGCCGCGCGGGAGATGCGGATGTGACCCGACTCCAGAGGTTCGCGCAGGGTTTCCAATGCGCTGCGATTCCACTCCGGCAGTTCATCCAGGAACAGCACGCCGTGATGCGCCAGCGAGATCTCGCCTGGGCAAGGTGGATTGCCGCCCCCCACCAAAGCCGCAGCGCTCGCACTGTGGTGCGGCGCCCGGAACGGCCGCTGTCGCCAACGCTTCGGGTCCAGCCCTTCGCCGCTGACCGAGGTGATGGCCGCCAACTGCAGGGCATCGATCTCCTCGGAATCCGGCAACAGGCTGGGCAGGCGCGAGGCGAGCAGCGTCTTGCCGCAGCCGGGGCTGCCGATCAGCAACAGATGGTGACCACCGGCCGCGGCAACCTCTAACGCGCGGCGTGCGAGCGCCTGCCCGCGTACATCGGCCAGATCCGGCAGCGGCAGCGGCGTTGTGTCTACGCGTTCCACCTGTGGCAGCAGGCGTGGATTGCCCAGCCCGGCGCAGCATTCCAGCAGGGTGCGCGCCACACGCACATCGGCGTGCTGGGCGAGGGCGGCTTCAGCGGCGTTGCCCGGGGGCACGATCAGGATGCGTCCGGCTTCGGCGGCGGCGATGGCGGCCGGCAGTGCGCCGGACACCGCGCGCAGCTCACCGGTCAAGCCAAGTTCGCCGAGGAATTCGTACTGCAGCAACGACTGCGGATCGACTTGGCCACTGGCAGCGAGGATGTCCAACCTCGCCCGATATCAAGTGGATCAGCGTCACTCAGCCAGACCCGCTGCCGAATCCCTACGTCACGCTGCCCTCAGCCCATCCGCGGCCCCTGCCGGCTCTCCTCACGCTGCTGCTCCTGCGTCTGCGCTTGCGCCAGCTGCTGCGACCGCTCCTGGTCCTGAGCGCCAAGGCTCCGGTTGGCCGCTGCATACTGCTGCTCCGGCGCGACGGCCAGCGCGTCCTGCGTCGGCATTTGCACCCGGTTGGCGGCGGGGTCTGATGACGCGCCCGGCCCCGAGCGCGTCACGAACAATGTGGTACCCGCAGCACGGGTTTCGGTGGCCTCATTCAATGCCATGTCCACTTTGTCGCCGGGCTTGAACCCGGCCTCTGCCGCAAGCCTGTAGGCAGAGGCCAGCAGGCGATCACTGCTCTGGTCCCACGGCTTGTTGTTCTTTTCATCCAGCATGGTTACCGACGAGCGCAACTGCTCCAGCAGCCCGCTGCCATCCGGGCGCAGGGCTGTGCTGTGGTGTCGGTCTACGTCAGCGTCGTGCTGCGTGGCAGGCCTGGAGGTGTGCGGCGGGGATGCACTCGGCGTGGGCTCGGGTGTGGTGGGTGCGCGCGGCGGGGTGCCCGCGGGTTGCTGCTCCTGACCTGCGGTAGCGCGCTGCGCGTGTGCCTGAGCAATCTCCTCTGGCGTGGTGACGGAAACGATCTGCATGCGCTCGTCATCTTTCCCAGCCAATGTAGCCAGCGAGCCATCCTTCTGTACCTGCAGCATGAAGGTGCCAAAGCTGGGCACGGTGCGTGCGTGATCCTGGGCAACCGCGGCTACAGCGTCATCAATTTCTTCTGCGTTGCGCGCAATACCAGCGCTTCGGTAGGCGTCCACGACCTGGCTGCGCAGGCCGTATTCGGTTGGCGTGGGATTGGCTCGGGCAATGTCGGCCATGGACGCCAGCTCCTGCACGCCGGCGTGCTGGCTCCGACGCGTGCGATTGAGCTCCTCGATGATGCTGCCCTCGGCCGGGTTGGTGCCATACGCCCAACCCGGGGTGTGCCATTGCCCGTTGGCGTCCTGTGTGTACTTCTCGCCGTTGGAAGCGCGCAAGGGCTGGGTCTGGATCTGCGCGTTGGCGATCACCTCCGGTACCGGCTCGATGGTGGCGAACTCGTGCCAGTTGTACTGGTTGAACGCCACCTGGTAACGGGCGGCGAGTGCCTCCGGCGTGTTGGCGGCATTCTGGGCAATGATGCGCTGCGATTCCAGTTCCAGATGGCCCGCCTTTTCCGGGCTGACTGACACGCTGTGGTCGAAAGGGACGCGCCCATCAATCATTGAGTGGATGGAGAGGTTCCATTCGCCGTTGTGCGGGTTGCGCACGTAGTGGCGGTTGGTTTCAAACGGTTCGCGCGGTGGCGTGTTATCGCCGCCGGCATCGAGCTTGAACGGGTTCTGCGGTTTGGGCAGGTTTGCCATGCCCAGCGAATAGGAGTCGTTGGCAGCTTTGTAGTTCAGCTCATCCACCAGCCGGCCACCGGCGACCATCGTGGTATCGCGGTAGCTTCCGTCGGGCTGCGGCGTGCGCACGCTACGGCTCCAGGTGCCATTTGCATCTTCCGGGTCGCGGCTCCATTCGTTGCCGCTGCGGTCCACCTGGGTGTAGACCGCTTTCTTGTCCTGGTACTGGGCCCAGTACTCACCGCCGAAGCCACCGGCCACGCCGCCCAACAGCCCGGTAGCCAGCGCACCTGGTCCGGTCCACGAGCCGGTAACCACGCCGTACCCCGCGCCCAACAGGAAGCCGCCGCCAAAGCCGCCAGCGGTACGCCCCACGAAGTGCGTAGCGGCAGATCTGGCGCCAGCGTCGTTGCCCTCGCTGCGCAATTCGGCCACGCGGTGACCGGTGATGGCGAAATCCACGGCCAGTGCAGCGACACCAGCGGCCCCGAGTACGCGCGCGCCGCTAATCTGCCCGCGTGTGGCGACGGCAGCCTCGGCGGCACCTTCCGCAGCGCCCGCTCGCCCTGCAGTGCCAGCCAGTTCCGGAGCCGCGGTTGCTGGGCCAGGGCGCACGATGGCCAGCGGCATTTCCGGGTTGAATGCAGTGCGCACGCGCACGGCAGTGTGCTCGGTCAGCGGCAGGCGGCCGCCCTGGTTGGCCTCTTGAATGGCGGTGCCCAACGATGCGCGTCCACCCCAGCGCTCGCTCAGGGTGGAGTTGCCGGGTTCGTCGATGGCATCCAGTGCCAACTTCACGTTGGCTTCGGACTGGGTGACACCGCGCCAGCGCAACTCGGACGGATTGAGGGTCTTCAGTTCCGCAATCTGTGCGGCGTGGGTACGCTGGTAGCCGTCCAGATCGGCGAAGAAGGTGCGGACCTTGGCGTTGGCCTCCGCCGGGGTCATGTTCTCGGGCGTGTTGGTGACCAGGTCGCCGTTGAGGATGCCGGCGCGAAGGGTATGTTCGAGGTTCTGGATGCGGGCACCCATACGCTCGGCAGCGGCAGCCCGCACATCCGGCGGCGTCTCCTTCGACAGCAGAGCGCGGCCATCGGATGTTTCCGCGAGGTCGTCGAGAACGAACTTCAGTTGATCCGAGTACGCACTCAACGGGCCGCCTGAGTGTGGCGAAATACTCAGCCTGGTCGCCAGCGCAGGGTTCGCGGGCAGGTTGAGAATGTTGTCGGGTCCGTGAAGCGCGAAATGACCACTCCTGGCGAGCGATTTCAGCAGCGGGCTCTGTTCGAACGCAATCTGTTCGATCAGATGGTGTCCCTGAAAAATCGGTGTGTCGGCCATGCGCACCACCTCATTCAAGAATCCGTTTGAAAGAGCTCGTCTTAAATATCGGCTACATCGCGCAGCCGTACGCCGGAGAAGTTGCCCGCAGTCAATGCCTCAAACATCGCGCGGTCGCAGATGGGCGGTGCGCCCATGCGAACCTGGCGGAAGATATGGGCATCTCCCACAACATCCTGTTTGAACACCAGGCTCGCTCCGCCGACGAGGCTGTAAAGCTTCTCGTCCTCGCCGGTCTGATAATTGTGGTCGAGCTTGATCCTCACGCGCGAAGCGGCTTCATCCAGGGCATCGAGTCTGCGCAGCACATTGCCCAGGTAGTACCGAGGGCCGGGGCTGCCGTCAGCAAGGCTGAAGTCGCATGCCGCAAATGCAAATGCCTCGGCGTCCACCTGCTCAAACAGCTGCTTCAAAGGCTCCGACACAATCCATATGCCAGCGAGCTCTTCCAGATCGCGTGGCATTCCGCCCTTCTCCGGTACATGAACCAGGTGGGGACGCTCCGGATACTGGTCTGGCGTTCCGTCAGGACGCGAGACGACATTCATCCCCGGATCGATCAGCTTCTCTTCGTTGGCGATTTCTATACCGGGAACCCTGCCATTGCCCAGGAGGCCGGCGTCGATCAGGAAAAATTCGCCCTTATGAGATGCGGCTTCGGCTGGAACTTCAATGGGGGTCGATTCGGTCACGGGGGCTTCCATCATGGATGCGGGGGCAGGACGGGAAAGCTGTTTAGCCGATGCTAGCGGGGCTGCAGCGCAGCCACAAGTTCCACCGAAACGGTGCCGCGATACCCGATTTACGTGAATCTCGGGAAAATTCGGAACAATGCAAAAGATGGTGCTGCGATTCATTCGACTGCCTGCAGTAGTCCGCGGGATGGACGAAGAGACCAGGGGGAATCCTGCCAACCGCGGCCCGGGTCCTCAAACAGACACCGCTGCTGATCAGGCACCACCCCGCCGAACCGCCCAAACCGCGCCTCAAGCCACGATGGCCCAGCACTTTCCACCAACAGCTGCCCTTGGCTCTGGTGGAGATCCAACCAGCGCTCGAAACTGATGCGAAGGCGTTCGATGTCCGGCGCCCGCCACCTGGCATCGGCGGGCATCCGGATCAGCACGCGTGAGGGGGCGTTCTCCACGTCCATCACCAGGACGCCCTTGCAGCGGATCTCGAAGGACGTCACCCCGGCATAGCGCGTGTGCAGTTCAAAGCCCTCATCTGCTTTGGCGGTCACGAAGCCGAGTGCATCACTGTGCAGCAGCCGGTAGTCGGCTGGCTGCAGCTTCTGGTAGGCCCACACCTGATCGCCCACTGGCTCCGGCCACCCCGCCCATACCGCGCCGATCACCACGATGCACACCGCCGCCGCGGCAAGCCCACGCTTCTTCATTCATCACCCCGCACAAGAACAGAACGTCACGCCCACAAGCGCGCCCTCAGTCCTGTGGCCGCACCCGCTCGTGGATGAAGGCCGTGAGTGCGATGTCGGCCATTACCAGTCCCTCCATTACACGATCGCCCACGTACTGGTCGGACTCGCCGTTCTGGCGCGTGCGCTCGGCCGCCAGCAGGATCTCCTGCACGATGCGCTGGCCCGTCAGCGCGCAGTCGGCGTCGGACAACTGCATCTGCCGGCTGCGCAGGTGGTGGCGTTCGGGCCACGGCTGGCCGTCGGCCGCAGCGCCGGCGCCGATGCTGCGCAGGATGGCGATGAGGCTGTTGGGGTCCAGCGCAGGGGTGGGCGAGGGCGCTTCCTGGATTGGGCGCGGGGGAGGAGAGTGCGGCGTGGTCATGGCAGGCTCCGTGCAAGCAGGCAGAAGCCGCCACCGATAAAGGTGGCGGACGATGCGTGGCTCGAAAACCGGCGTGTGATGATCCCCGGCGGGCGCAAGGCCCCCACGCACCGCCCGCCATAGCCGGCAGACGGATTGCCAGCCGGCACCACGCAGAGCGGTGCCGGCTGGCAAGCGTAAACATCATCACAACGGCGGGTTTTCGAGGCCCGGCCACCCGTTGTCGGTGGCTCTACCAGAGTTGCCTGATGTTGTTTGAAATGCCAAGGGGTTGGGGCCAAAGCCGCCAAAGCCTGAGACGTTTTTGGCATTGTCGCATAGGAGCGTGTACTGCGAGATTCCTTGGGGGACAAGAGCTTTGACACTTATGGGGGAGCATCGGCCAGTTGTTCCGATGTCAGGCTCGGAACATGGCAAGTGCGACATCGCTCGTCCAGCTATATTGCCGAGACGCCCATGGGCTGGAACCGGAAGGTGCCGCCTACCTACTTGCGAATACCAGGTGGGGGCCGGTGCGATGTCCGCTTCTGGCCGAAAGCGGACATTTGGACGGCCTAGCGGCTGGCCCGGTGGTAACGTCCGCCTTTGACCCGAAGCGGACTGAAGGGCTTCGTGGACTCAAGGAGAATCAGCCTCTGAAAGGAACGCCCGCGGCGGAGAAGCAAAAACGGATCATGTAGTTCCCAAACCGCTGCTCAATCTCAGTGAGATTGTCGAAACCGCGGCTTGATCGGAAATTTGCAGGAATCCCACTTTGCAGTAGTTTTGCTCTAGCAAGAACACCCCCGGCTATATGGAAGGTATTGCAATAGAAACGCATGCGTAGAATGTTCTCCAGAGTCAAAGTGCCGAAAGCGGTCGCATATTCTGGAATTTTCACCCAAACACGTTCGTATGGATGCAAGCTCTCAACTAGCTTGGACAAGCGTTGATCCACGAGGTTGTGGATCAAATGGTTGTGTGCGAACTCATTTCGAATTTTTCTCAGGCGTGTCGCGTTCAAAGCCTGCTCTTGCGAAATCCAACCAAGCCCAACGGCGACTAGGATTCTTTGTGAAAACGTGGATAGCGGCCCATTAGGCCCGAAGTAGTCTTTTTGCGACTTGCTTGATATAGCCCAATAGTTGATTAGAGAGCGCCGAAACACATCTTCCAAGAATGATGCAGCCAAGATGCAAAATGTTCTTGAATCACTGTCATGTAGAAAGACAGTGAGAGACTCTGCCTCGGCAGCGATACCCGCTTCGAGTTCACTAGCGCTCTTTACTTCGACATAACTAGCTTGCAAGGTCTGCTCAAGAATTTCGATCGCCCTTGCCCGTAAAGTAGATGCTTCGTCCTTGTCCATTGTAGGCATGAAGATTCTCAAGTAGGTCGCTGTTCATGGTAGACCAATCGTAACGACCGACGCGGATGACATGGCGTTCGGTGGCGGATGCAGTAGAAGTTCTACGATTCCCAGTACTGTGTCCACTTCTGGCCACCAAATGCTACGCGACCCGAAGCGGACTCCAACGGGTGCGCTTGCACCAAGGGCGCGACTTGCTAGGCCGCCCGGCTCTTCCTCTTGATCCGCTCTGCGGTATCCAGTGCACGTCGGAAACAAGGGTGAATCTGTACCTCGTCGAAGCGAGGATGATGATTTTCCTGAAACGAGTAATGGACACGTGCACCCCCACCGGCGCCGCCCGCAACGTAGTCGCCTATAAGGCCCGTTTCATACAGGATGCCAATCATCTTATACACATCAGTTGCCTCAACGATTGCGTTGAACCAAGGCTCGTTGATCTGCGATGTGGCGAGGAGAGTGACGACAATTTCGTCCAGATCAGAGCGGCGAAGATGATAGGCCTGGCGAGGAAAATGCGAGCGCCAGGCGGAGAAAAAAGCCTGCAAGCCCGGATACTGATTGGAGAATTCGCTACATAGGTCCGTGAGCTTCCACGCCGAATAGCCGCTTTCCGCAGTCTTCAACGCGATGTCACTTGGCTCCGGCGCGTCAACGCTTTCGGTGTAAGCACGAGCCAATTGCAGCAGTTCTCGCGGTCGATTAAGCGTGCGCTCCACCAACCAATTAACTGTATTGGATGTAGCGACGGTCTCCGGAAAAACACTTCCGAATAGGTCATTTACGGGCTCTGCCGTGTGTGCAGCTCGATTGAACTGAATGCGCGAACTTAGGACTTGGATGAGTTGCTCGCGTTCCCAGCGAATTAACTCGATGTTTCGATATTTGTCTGCATGTTGTGTGATGCCCATCAGTAGAGCATAGACATCCTCACGGAGGAAAATTACGGGGAAAATCTTGGCGCTCTTTCCATTTAGAATTGTCGCCGCACGCAGCAGGCCCAGCAGCAGCTGGTTTGAGGCGGTCGAGTTATCCCAGCCCTGATCCAGATCATCAAACATTACTACGAACTGCGCGCCACTGGCCGCAAGTTCGAGCACATGATGCTCAAGCGCATCAACATCCGCGATATTGCGTAGCTCTTTTTCAAGGTTTAGCCCGAACTCGCCGAGTTCGCCAACCCTGGCTTTCGTGCGTCTCAGGATCTCGGTGATGTTCTCTAGCATGTCCAGCGACGTGCGGTTAAGCTGCTTCGCCACATCGCGCGCGAACGCCACGCTGTCTGCTGCGTATTTCCCCTTTACATCATGGCCGACCGCTGCCAGACAGTCGGTTAGAATTTGCCGCAGCCACGTGTGCTGGAAGAAGATCTCTTGCCCGAAGGCATGCTGCAGGTCACCCTCGTTGAGGATGCTTCGAATAGTCGTGTACTGGGGTGCGACGGAAATGACGAAGGTATTGGGCTGCTCCTCGAAATACGTCTTGAGGCGCGAGCGCAGCGCGCTCTTGCCTGCGCCCTTTCGGCCGATCACGAGCTGCTTCTGCCTGTTGCTAATGCGCCGGAATGCCGTCGAGTCGTAGAAGTATTGGAGCAGGTGCGGGTCGTTCTCGGCGCTGTCAGCACCCCAGTCGATGTCGCTCAACCGCATACCGTTCCCTCCTTAAATGAACGACCGGATGATGCTGGAAAGCAGGGCGGTGCTGCAACCGGCTGGCGGACGCGTCGACGCATAGCGATTTGGGTGAGCGAGTTCTCCCAGTGCTAAGAAACGCGCAGGGCCGATCTGCTCATACGGAAAGCGCGAGGACGGGGTTGCCTAGCAGCTTCGATAATTTGTGGCTGGGGTGATTCGAGATCGAAGACGCCAGGCCGGCGCTACTGACCTACGACGTTTGATTTGTCCGCTCTTGGCCGAAAGCAGACCTCCGGCGCCAGACAACGCGACGAAGAGTGCTAGGTTCGCTCCCGACCCGGAGCGGACCTAGCCGCCGAGCTATGGGGGGGAGCGATGCCTATAGCCCTGAGTCAATCGTTGAAATCGCTTGATCCAGCACCTCTGGGACCGGAGTGAGTATGTAGTGGTCCAAGTTAAGTGTGGCAGCACACCAATACCCGGGAACCAATGCCTGAGCGTGCTCATATGACCTACAGCTAGAGCACCACTCCCAACTGCTCCCGGGCTTAGGAAGTAACATCCCCGGAACTTCGTGGGCTTGAGTGCAACCAGGATAGTAGTATCTGCGTAGAGTCTCCGCACCGCAGACCGGACAGTAGCCAGGAACGAAGTAGCCTTCGGAGGGAACATCGAACGCTTCCTTCCACGCATTAGTGCAATTTTCGGGAACGCCTTTCCACTCTCGGCACTGGATATCAGGACTCGCCTTATCTCTGCTCATTTTCCATGTCCCTGCAGAACGCTCAGAAGGTCGGCTCGCAAAGCTGACATAAATCGGGGAACATCGATGATCATTTGCCCCGACGGAAGCGCGATTCTTGAGAAGACCGGTGCGAGCTGGCGCTCACTCCAATGCTGCGATTGGCGAAGAATCTCGATCATCGCTGCCCTGTTCCTTTCGTCGCACTCTGTGAAATTTTTACGCATCCAGCCGCGCATCAATGTTTCAAGCTGAGCATCATCATCTATGTTCACTCCCTCTATCAGCACGCACTCGGCATCGTCAAGGATGTTTTGCGTCCAGATACCCCAGGAGTGACATGAGATCATCAGGGCAAAACGTGTGCATCTCAGTCGCCATGTCAAGCCCTTCTCCCATCAACGAATACACGGCCCAAGGCTGAATAATTGAATCCGTCATTATGCATGCAGTGGCCAGATTGTGAGCCCGCAGCGTTTCATAATGCAATTTACAAGTTTTTCTCTAAGATCATGCTGTCCCCCATGAATATTCTATTCAGGCGATGCAGCTCTACGGGCACCAGCCTGCGGACTGGCAGCAGGAGAGCGCTACATTGCCAGGTGTCCAGTGTTGTCTGCACAAACTGCCCGGCCTCTAGCTTGCCCGCTTCTGGCCGAAAGCGGACATGCCAGCCCCACTTCGGTGGGGACTTTCGCCTATTGCCGCCCACCCGGTGGTCACAATCACTTAGGATCCGTCTAAGGAAGGCTGTTCTTGACGGCTCTGGCATAGGGGGAGAATGTGCGACGTTGCTCTGATCCTGAGAAAGTGCGGCCGAACTGAGACATGCCCGCCAACCGATGAGTAAGGAATCCAATCCCACCATGACTGCTTCACCCAAGCCCATCATTCTTATCCCGCTGCTATGTGCGGTTTCGAGCCTCGGCGTGGTGATCGTCCTTGGTCGATCATCACTGTTTGTGCCGCACGCTTGGTTGAACACAGCTCGACCAATGGTATGGCTGGGAGTCTCGGCCCTGATGATTGCAGCATTGGCCGTGCGCATGCATTTCATCAAAGATCCGCAGAACTCCTTCTCGAAACATTCGCTACTTTTTATCGTTGTTTCCCTGGGGATGGGCTTTCTGGCGCAAGAAGTGACCTCTGGCGTTGCTTCGTTGTTGAACAGGTTCGGCGCCGACCAGCGCTCACAGTGCTTTGTACTTGTGAAAGTCAGCAGCAACGCAAGTGGAAACGTGCAGCGAGTGATGAATGCTGATGTCCGGCTTCCCGGAGATGACGCACGGGTTCTTCGCCATCTGCAGTACACCCCGAAATCTGCAGACCTTTCCCAGCTCAAGGATGGGGACAGTTTCGAAATGCGCGTATTGGACGGGGCCTTCGGTTACACGGCATTGCGTGGGCAACGCCCGAGCGCAGGCTGCAGAGAACGGTCTCCGGTCACGGACGGGCAGTCCCAATCTTTGTGATCACAGCGTCCGCTTCTGGCCGAAAGCGGACATCATTCGAAAACCTGCTGCGTTGATCGTCCGCCTGCCAAAGCACGGACACTTCTATTCATCAATTGATGATCTCCCCACTCCCCGACGCCACAAACGCCCTCAACTGCCGAACAAACTCCGCGTCGTAGGCTTCCCACTCCGCAATCTCACCAACAACCCGCAGCGGCTCCGCACTCCGATACGACCGCGTCGGATTCCCCGCGAACTTCTTGTTGGTCACATTAGGATCGTCCTCAAACGGCCCGGTCGGCTCCACCACATACACACGCGGTCGCCCCTCACCCCGGGCCATCTCCGCAGCCAGCCCGGCGCCCTTGGCAATCGTGGTGAAGTAGATGTGGTTCATCACCACGCTGTGGCGATAGTTGGAGCGGAACCCCGCGCTCAATAACTCGCCCACCGCGAGGTCAGCGCGGGTGCCGTGATAGAACGGCCCGGCAACCTGGTCGCAGGTGTCATGCGAAACGGGTGTCCATTCGGTGTCCTGTGCCATCGGCACTGCCTCAACCTGTCCTGCCGGATCGACAGGCCGGCGAGTCTAGGGCGCCGGGAGGGCCTTGCTGCAAGGCCCCGTCAGGGAAATAATCTGTAAGTGGGAGGCGCGGTGCGCCTCCTTTTTTTTATTCTGCCTTGCCGCGGCCTTCCAGCTCGCGCACCGCTGTTTCCAGCGCATCCAGCTTCTCGCGGGTCTTCAACAGCACCGCGCGCTGCACTTCAAACTCTTCGCGGGTCACCAGGTCCAGCTTGGCCAGGCCGGCCTGCAGCGCGCTCTTGAAGGTGGCCTGCAGTTCCTCGCGCGATTCGCGCAGGCCCGGCGGCACCAGGTCGCTGAGGCGACGGGCGAGGTCATCGATTTGGTTCAGGTCGATCATGGGGTGCTCCGTGGGGTAGTGGGCCTGCGCATCCGGCGCGGCCACGGCTGTTCGGCCGTAAGGATACTGCTGGCCCCGGCCCGCCGGACAGGCGCGGCGGGTTTCGCACCGGCCGCGTTCAGGCGCTATCCTCCACGCCGGAATACAGGAGATAGACGATGAAGATGGTCATGGCGGTGATCAAGCCGTTCAAGCTCGACGACGTGCGCGAAGCGCTGGCCGAGCGCGGGGTTACCGGGATCACGGTGACGGAGGTGAAGGGCTTCGGTCGCCAGAAGGGCCATACCGAGCTGTACCGCGGCGCCGAGTACGTGGTCGACTTCCTGCCGAAGGTGAAGCTGGAAGTGGCGGTGACCGACGATCAGGTGGAGCTGGTGGTGGAAGCCATCGTGAAGGCAGCGGGCACCGGCAAGATCGGCGATGGCAAGGTGTTCGTGTACGACCTGGGCAGCGTGGTGCGTATTCGTACCGGTGAGCTGGACGCGGACGCGTTGTAAGCCGCCGAGAGGGACGTGACCGGCGGGGTTTTGCGTCGCCGGAACGAAGAGCGGTCGAGCAAGCTCGACCTCTACCGGTAAAGCGGGTGAAGCGGGGCGGTGGTTACCGGCGCTTGGCCCACTTGTAGAACCGCTTCCAGCCTTGGCGCACGGCCGCCACCCAACCGGGGTCGGCCACCAGCGCCGCCTGCGCAGGGCTCGGCGCCTGCCCGGTCACGCGCTGGCGCATCTTCAGCAGGTTCTTCATGTCGCTGCGGCTCAGCTGCCGGCTCAGCGGGTTGCGGCGCAGCCAGCGCGGTACGCGCCAGGCCGAGGTGAAATCCAGCAGTACCGGCACGCCGGCGCTGACCACCACGTTGGTGCCATGCAGGTCGTTGTGGGTGATGCCGGCGGCATGCAGGCGGCTCAGCGCGTGCTGCAGCTGTTCGAACACTTCATTGCCCACGGCCTGCGCGGTGCTGAGGGTCTGGCCGGGGATGAATTCCATGCCCAGTGCGAGGCCACCGAGGGTGCCGAGCAGGGCCGGGGCGTGCTTCCAACCGCCCAGCCGCTCCAGCATGCGCGCCTCGCGGCGCACCATCAGCCGGGCGATCGGCGACACCGGGGTGCCACGGTAGCGGGAGTAGTCCTTCACCACCGCCGGACGGCCGTCCAGGCAGGTGCGGTAGACATCGGGGGCGAGGAAACGCTCGCCGCGCTTGAGCAGCAGCGGCGCCACGGCGTCATCGCCGCAGGACGGGGAGGGGGTGATGGAAGGGATCATGTGGGGTCTCGGGCGACCCGGTGGGCGGCGCTGAAGCGTCAAGCGAACCGGTACGACGGGGGGAACTGGCTAAACTTTCGTTAAGTCAATTTTAGTACCGGCAAGTTCGCTATTCCACGATTTGTCGGAGAAATGTCGGCGTCGTGGCTGGAACAGTTCGTCGCGCTTTTTCGGACAATTCTGTCTCACTTTTCGAAAAGCAATTTAATTTCAATGGCTTGCAAATGCGGTCGGCAGCGTTCGCGGCGCAGCGCTGCGGCCCACGCACGCTTGGCTTGACCCCGGCGCACGGCCTGCCGACCATAAGCTGTTACACGCGACATCGACGGCCGCACCCACCCGGCACGTCCCCGTCTCCTGCCGCGTTCCCCACTGATGCCGGCCCTGCGGCCGCATCGCCCTGTTTCCCTGTCCGGCGCGTGCTGGAGGAAAGTGTTTTGATCATCAAAATCGTGCTTGCGGCGCTGTTCGTGTCCTGCGTGCTGTACATCCACTTCCGTGGCAAGGTCCGTGCGCGCTGGTCGCGCCAGCTGCTGGACCACTCCAGCTTCATGGCCCCGATCAACGTGGTCATGTACATGTTCTCCAAGGTGCCGACCACGCCGTTCCTGGACCCGGGCAAGGAATTTCCGCAGCTGGAGCCGTTGCGGCAGAACTGGCAGATGATCCGCGACGAAGCACTGGCGCTGCGCGATGCGCAGGCGATCGCTGCCTCCAGCACGTTCAATGATGCCGGCTTCAATTCATTCTTCCGCCGCGGCTGGAAGCGCTTCTACCTGAAGTGGTACGGCCCCTCGCACCCGTCGGCCAAGGCGATGTGCCCCAAGACCACCGCGCTGCTGGAATCGCTGCCGGACGTGCGCGCGGCGATGTTCGCGCAGCTGCCCTCGGGCAGCGAGCTGCGCCCGCACCGCGATCCGTTCGCCGGTTCGCTGCGCCTGCACCTGGGCCTGGCCACGCCCAACAACGATGCCT
>Ga0213828_1000211_pt1 | contig 60530 bp, 51 predicted proteins | sample MC6MC0897MG_FD_180664 | JGI IMG/M metagenome (GOLD analysis project Ga0213828, IMG submission 180664) | Enriched soil aggregate microbial communities from Iowa State University, Ames, United States - MC6-MC0897-MG | ecosystem: Environmental > Terrestrial > Soil > Unclassified | place: USA: Iowa...
CACCCTGGCCGACGACATCGAAGCTACTCTGAAAGCTTCCGAAATCAGCCGTGACCGCGTTGAAGACGCGCGTAACGTTCTGAAGGAAGGCGAAGAGATCGAAGCCAAGATCATCAGCGTTGACCGTAAGTCGCGCGTTATCAGCCTGTCGATCAAATCGAAAGACGATGCTGAAGAGCGTGAAGCTATCCAGAGCCTGAAACAGGCTCCTGAGGCAGCTGCTGCCGACACCACCATGGCTGCGCTGCTGCGCGAAGCAATGGCCAAACAGAATTAAGTTCTGCTTGATCGGTAGAAAAAGGGCGACTTAGGTCGCCCTTTTTTATTGCCTGCGATTTGTCGCCTGTTGTCAGAGGGTTGCGCAGCTGCCCGCGGCGTCTCAGCCCAACTGGTGCAAACCCCTCTACCCAGCGCTGCCCAACCCGGTGCACCGAAAAAGTTCCCCGCGCACCAATCTTGAATTTTTTTATTAAGTCAAGAACCGCCCTGTTCAAATCCCCCTGAGCGTGCTACAAACTGGTTAAGCAATGATCTAGCTGCTTGATAACGAAGGGAAAAACATGACGAAGTCGGAGCTGATCGAACGTATTGTCACCCATCAGGGTTTACTCTCGTCCAAGGACGTCGAGTTGGCCATCAAGACCATGCTCGAGCAAATGGCCCAGTGCCTGGCAACGGGCGATCGCATCGAGATCCGCGGCTTTGGCAGCTTCTCGCTGCACTATCGCGCACCTCGCGTAGGTCGCAACCCCAAGACCGGCCAGTCGGTAAGCCTTGAAGGCAAGTTCGTGCCGCACTTCAAGCCGGGCAAGGAATTGCGCGACCGGGTCAACGAAGAAGAGCACGAAACCGAAGCCTGAGTGCAATCAAAGGATCAGATCGATGCGTAACCTCAAGCGCGCCCTGGCGCTGTTGTTCGTCCTGCTGCTGGCAGCAGTGGTGATGTTCTTCGTGCTGGAGAACCAGCAAACCGTCGCCCTGGTATTGTTCGGCTGGACTGCCCCTGCAGTGCCCGTAGCACTGCCAGTACTCGCCGCCTTGGTGGTGGGGTTGGCCCTCGGTCCATTGCTTGGTGCCTACGGCGTCATGCGCAGTAAGCGCAGGATTCGTGCATCGGCACGTCAGGCGGCCTTGGCAGAGGGCTGAGGAAACGTCCTACAGCTTTAGCGGACATAGCTGATATGAATCCTGCGAAGAAAATGGAGTAATAGCCCGCTTCGTTTTCAACCCTGCGCAGGGCTTCAGCAGCATGACTTTCCCCGTTATCACGCATAATGGTGGCACCCGCGGCGTCACGGGTTCCTGTCATCAGCTGCACCTAGATTCCGCCACCAGCCTGCTCATCGATTGCGGGCTTGAGCAAGGCGCCGATGCCCGCCCTGATTCTTCCGCGCTGGGCTTCGATGTCAGCGGCATCCAGGCGTTGGTGATCACTCATGTGCACCTCGACCATGTCGGTCGCATTCCGGCACTGCTGGCCGCAGGCTTTCGCGGCCCGATCTTCTGTAGCGTGCCTTCCGCGAAGCTGCTCCCGCTGGTTCTTGAAGATGCCTTCAAACTCGGCATCAGTAGCGAGCCCGCGCAGGTAGCGCGTTTTCTGCATCTGCTGAAAAGTCTGGTTGAGCCGATCGCCTTTGGTCAGTGGCACAGTCTGATCGAGCAAGGGCACCTGCAATGTCGCATCCGCCTGCAGCGTGCCGGCCATCTGCTCGGTTCAGCGTACGTCGAGTGTGACATCAGTACCCCTGCGCAATCGTGCAGCACACGTGTGGTGTTCTCTGGCGATATCGGCGCGCCCCACAGCCCCTTGCTGTGTCCAGTTCAGCCGCCAGAGCGCGCCGATGTGCTGGTGCTCGAAAGCACCTATGGCGACCGCCTGCATCCTGACCGCAGCGACCGGCGCCAGCGTCTGGAAGCAGCGATAGATCGTGCCTTGGCTGACCAGGGCACGATCCTGATCCCCGCATTCAGTCTCGGTCGTACGCAAGAGTTGCTCTATGAGATTGAAGAGGTCCTTCACCTTAAAGGCCTGCTCGACACCTCGGGCGCGGCAGCCTGCGATGATCAGGTCGACTGGGCGCAGTTACCGATCATCCTCGACTCGCCGCTGGCTCAGCGCGTGACGCAGGTCTACCGGGAGCTGCATCAGTACTGGAATGACGAAGCCCGACTACGCTTGAGCGAAGGGCGCAAGCCGCTTGGCTTTTCCCAGTTGATGTGTGTGGGTAGCCACGCCAAGCACCAGCAAGTGGTCAATTATCTAAAGAGTACTGGCCGGCCAGCGATTGTAATTGCCGGCAATGGCATGTGTTCGGGTGGGCGGATCGTTAATTACCTCAAGGCCATGCTGGGTGATCCGCGGCATGAGGTGATCTTTGTGGGGTATCAGGTTCAGGGCACGCCTGGTGCAGTTATTCAGAGCGGTGCAGAGAGCGTGGGGTTGGGCGGGGAGTTCTATCAGCGGCGGGCCAAGGTTACGACGTTGACCGGTTATTCGGCTCATGCAGATCAAGCTGGATTGGTCGATTTTGCGCTCGGCGCGGGAAATCCAGCCAAGCACCTCGTGCTGGTACATGGAGAGGGCGGGGCCAAGCGCGCTCTGGCTGCTGCACTGTTGAGAGCCTATGCGGAACTCGGCGCAGCGCTGGACGTCTCAATCCCGTCCTGACCGCTCGGCCTCGGCGTGGACTTTGAAGGGAACTTCCTGCACCACGATTTCTCTATTTCCGGTTAATGCTAAAGAACTGATGCATGACGAGCAGCTTGGCAGATTGCCGCTACGCTTGATTGCAACGGCCGCCACTTCAGTGGATGACGGTGGCGCGCCTTAGCGAGACGCATTCAGCCAGACGGACCCAAGGAAAATTAAAAGAAATGCGCATTGAAAGTGAGCGCCTGAGAGAGCAAGACGACTTAGATCTGATTGAGCTATTCGGCGCACTGTGGCGGCGCAAGCGCGTCATCGTGGCCTCGGTCCTGGTCATCACCGGCATGGCGGCAGCTTATGCTTTACTCTCCCAGCCAGTTTATGAAGCAAAGGTATACGTTCAGCCACCCACCAAAAACGACATTGCTGCGCTGAACCAGGGGCGTAATGGCGAACGTGGCCTTGAGGTCTACAGCACCAAGGACGTATATGCGGTCTACTTGCGGGCGCTGCAGTCCGATTCCTTGCGCAGGGCGTTTTTTCGGGATACCTATCTACCCACGCTGAGCGATGGTCAGCGTCAGGGCTCGCAAGATCGGCTGTTCGCACGCTTCAATGAGTTGCTGACGGTGGCCCTAGCCAGCAAAGAAACCCCAGACCGCTTTTATGTCCAGGCGTTGACCGAGGATCCAAACGTCAGCGCTCAGTGGATTGGCCGCTATGTAGAAATGGCGAGTGAGCGGGCCAAACGCACGCTGATCAAGGATGCCTTGGCTGATGCCGCTGTGGTTGCAGACAACCTTCAGGAAGACATTGCGCAGGCGCGAGCCAGTGCCCGCCGGATGCGCGAAGATGAAATCGTTCGCTTGAGCGAATCGTTGAACGTCGCCCAGTCGATCGGGCTGGAGCTTCCGCCGCTCATTTCCGGGAGCATGGCCACCGAGATCTCTGCAGATGCAGATGGTGCCTTGACCTACATGAGGGGCAGTAAAGCGCTGCAGGCGGAGATTGAAAATCTGCAAAGCCGCGAGTCGGACGATCCCTTTGTCGACAAGCTGCGTCAGCGGCAAGAAGAACTGATGTTCTACCGCGGCCTGCGCATCCATCCCGATGCGTTTGCGGTGTACCAGACCGACGGTGCCGTAGAGGTACCTGACAGCCCGGTCAAGCCCCGCAAGGCGATGATCATCGGCGGCGGTCTGTTCATAGGGCTTCTGATGGGGGGGGGCCTGGCGCTGTTGAGCAGCATGGTGGCGAGTGCGAGGCTTAGAGAGCCTGGCCAACGCTGATCAGGAGAATGCGATGGTCTCGCCATCCGTTCACTGGCAAAATGCCCCTGCTTAACGAAAGCGTATTCATGAGCGCGGTGCATCGCGCCGCGCTCCACCAGCGCGGTCCTGAAAAAGGCCTGCGCCTTCAAATACCGAGTTACCGGATAGCAGCAATGGTATCTGTCTATATTGTTGAGAGGTTGGCTGTGTGAAGCTTTTAAGGACAGATATCCCCGAAGTCGTCATTATCGAACCGACGCTTTTTGAAGATGACCGCGGCTGGTTTTACGAGTCGTACAGCGAGCTGAAATTTCACGCGCTGCTGCGCGCCGAACATTTGCCGGTGCCGCGCCCGTTCCTTCAAGAAAACTGCTCAATGTCGAAAAAAGGCGTTGTGCGAGGCCTGCACTACCAGCTGTCACCGTGCGCGCAAGGCAAGCTGGTCAGCGTTACCCAGGGCGCGGTGTTCGATGTGGCAGTGGATATTCGCAAGGGCTCACCGACGTTCGGGCAGTGGGTCGCTGCCGAGTTGACGGCTGCCAACCGCAAGATGATGTGGATCCCTGAAGGTTTTGCTCATGGTTTTATGGCACTGGAAGAAAATACGGTGTTCCAGTATCGGGTAACCGATACCTACTCCAAGGCCCACGAGCGCAGCCTGGCCTGGGATGATCCGCAGTTGGCGATTGCCTGGCCGGCCATGGCCGATATGCTGATCAGCGAGAAAGATCAATGCGCGCCGACGCTTGGCGAGGCCGAGCTGTCCGACTACATCGTGCCTGGTAACTCCGAAACGTTCGATCTCAAAGTGCTCAGTGATGACCGCGGTAGTTTGGTCAGTATCGAGAAGTACCTGAATATCCCGTTCTCGATCAGGCGCATTTATTACATATTCGGCACCCAGCAGGATGTCAGTCGCGGCTTTCATGCCCATCGTGATCTCCAGCAGCTCATCGTCTGCGTGTCGGGCAGTTGCCGGATGACCCTGGATGATGGCAAGACGCGGGTAGACCACATCATGGACCGGCCGAACAAGGCGCTGTTGGTACAGAACATGGTCTGGCGTGAAATGCACGATTTCAGCCCTGACTGCGTGCTGATCGTGGTGGCCAGTGAAGTCTACGACGAGCGCGACTATATTCGTGATTATGAGGATTTTCTGCGAGTGATCGACAATGCCCACAGTGCATAAGTTGGCGGATGTACAAACCGCCGAGATTGGCCAGGGCAGCCGCATCTGGCAGTTTGCTGTCGTCCTCAATGGCGCGCGCATCGGCAAGGACTGCAACATCTGCGCGCATACCTTCATTGAAGGTGGCGTCACTGTGGGTGACAACGTCACCGTCAAATGCGGTGTTTACCTCTGGGAAGGCATTACCGTCGAAGACAATGTCTTCATCGGCCCCAACGCCACATTTACCAACGACAGGCAGCCTCGCTCCAAGCAGTACCCCGACGCGTTCGAAAAAACCGTGCTCAAGCGGGGCTGCAGTATTGGCGCCAATGCAACGCTGCTGCCCGGCATCACCGTAGGCGAGTCCGCCATGGTCGGGGCCGGCGCGGTAGTCACTAAAGATGTACCTGCCTACAGTGTAGTGGCGGGCAATCCGGCTAGGGTTATCAGGGAGTTGCAGCGTGGTTGAGTTCTTGAGTCTGAAAAACCTTAACGGTCAGTACCGCGATGAGTTGCTGCAAGCCTGCGCGCAAGTCATCGATTCGGGTTGGTACATCAATGGCACTGCGTTGAAGGGTTTTGAACAGGGCTTCGCCGAGTACTGCGGCGTCAAGCATTGCATTGGGGTGGCCAACGGCCTGGACGCGCTGACGCTGACCTTGAAAGCCTGGAAGATCCTCGGCTTGCTGCAGGAAGGCGACGAAGTCATCGTGCCGGCCAACACCTATATCGCCAGTGTCCTGGCGGTGAGTGAAAGTGGCCTGACGCCAGTGCTGGTAGAGCCCGACGAGGTCAGCTTCAACCTTGAGCCGGGTGCGGTTCGCGCCGCCATCAGCGAGCGCACTCGGGTGATTCTGCCCGTGCACCTGTACGGCCGAGCTGCGCCAATGGCTGCCCTCAAGGCAATTGCCGAAGAATTCGACTTGCTCATCCTTGAAGATTCGGCCCAGGCTCATGGTGCCGCGGTAGATGGCAAGCGGGTAGGGGGCTGGGGCCATGCATCCGGCTTCAGTTTCTATCCCGGCAAGAACCTCGGTGCATTGGGTGATGGCGGGGCGATCACCACCAATGACAGTGCGTTGGCTGAGGTCCTTAACGCGCTGCGAAACTACGGTTCACACGAGAAGTACAAAAACGTCTATGTCGGCGTCAACAGTCGTCTGGACGAGATCCAGGCGGCGATGCTCGATGTAAAGTTGAAGTACCTTGATCAGGAAGTTGCCCGTCGCCGGCAGATTGCCAGTGCGTACAGCACTGGCATCAGCAACCCCCATCTGGTGCTGCCGTCACACGGTGAGGCAGACCAGCATGTCTGGCACCTGTATGTCGTGTGCACTTCATCGCGTGCTGCACTGCAAGCGCATCTGCTGGAGCAGGGGGTGCAGACCCTGGTGCACTACCCGATACCGCCGCACAAGCAACAGGCCTATCAACAGCTCAATCACCTGAGTCTGCCTGTCACTGAAAGGCTGCATGAGCAGGTCTTGAGCCTGCCCATGGATCCAACGCTTGATGACGCATCCGTTCAGCGCGTGATTGCTGCCTGCAACAGTTTCGCGCCTGTTTGAAGTATCCCCGCCGGCAATCTCTGAGCATGGTGCTGCGACCTGGCCAGGCTCTTGGGTTGCCGCTCGTCAGCGGTGGCATGAGTGTATTGCGCGCCGGCCCGAGTGGGCCGGCTAATAACGCCAGTTGGTATCCGTGAACCTGATAAAAACCAGCATGCTTAACGGCATGGCCGTTGTCATCAAGATGCTTGCGATGCTGGGCATCAACAAAATCCTGGCAGTCTATGTCGGGCCAGCCGGCTATGCGGCATTCGGGCAGTTCCAGAACGTCATTGCGCTGGTGTCCACCTTGATTGGCGGTGCCTTCAATACCGGCGTCACCAAATACACGGCGGAATACGCCGGAGACCAACAACGCCAGACTAGCGTGTGGAGAACTGCCGGTAGCCTGAGCGTAGTGGTCAGCCTGCTGGTTGCACTGCTGATTTTTTTCAACAGACAGCGGCTCGCCGAGCACCTGCTGAATGATGGGGCACTGGGTGACGTGTTTGCCTGGTTTGCCGTGGGTCTGGTGTTTCTGATCCTCAATACCTTTCTGCTGGCGATCCTCAATGGCCTGAAGGAAATTGCCCGCTACGTCATCTGCAACATTTGTGGCAGCGCGCTTTCACTGATCATTACCCTGTTGCTGGTCTCCTACCACGGCCTGAAGGGCGCCTTGATCGCGTTGGCGGTGTATCAGTCGGTGGCGTTTTTCTCGACCCTGCTGGTGTGCCGTCGCCTTGCAGTATTCAGACTGAGCAATCTGTTTGGCCGGCTTGACCCGGTCGTGGTGCGCAACCTGTTCAAGTACGCATTGATGGCTATTGTTTCGGCAGCCTGCCTGCCTGTGACCCAGATGCTCATCCGCAGCGAAATCGGCAATACCCTCGGCTGGCATGAAGCGGGTTACTGGGAAGCGATGTGGCGCTTGAGTGCGGCCTATCTGATGATGGCAACCACCACCCTGTCGATCTATTACCTGCCGCGTCTGTCCGAGATCAAATCCTATTCATCGCTAATGGCCGAAATCGTATTTGGCTACAAAGTCATCCTGCCGCTGACGGTGTTGGCTGGCGTAGTCATGTACCTGCTGCGCGATCAGATCGTACTGATTTTGTTCAGCGCCGATTTCAAGCCGGTCACCGGGCTGTTCATGTGGCAACTGATAGGCGACAGCCTGAAGATCGGCAGCTGGATCATCGCCTACGTCATGCTGGGCAAGGCCATGTTCAAGGCCTTCATATTCACCGAGATTCTGGCCTCGGTGCTGTTCTATCTGATGTCTGTATGGCTCATTCGCACGGTCGGATTGGAAGGCGTAGTCATGGCCTATGCTATCAACTACGCGATTTACTGGGTGGTGGTGTGGTGGGTGGTCCGCTCCAATTTGACCCGCATGAAGCTCACCAACGAAGTTTCTTCGTAGTGTTGTCGTTATCAATCAAGCGCGCTGCGTAGAGGATATTCAGATGCTGACAGTTGTGATTCCGTCGTATAACCATGAAAATTATGTGGTCGATTCGTTGCGCGCGGCGCTGGCTATCGACGTTGCCGGCTGCAAGATCCTGGTGATCGATGATGGCTCGACGGATAACACGGTTGGCAAGGTCAACGACTATGTGCAGAAGCATGACGCCGGTGCCAGGGTGACGGTGATCAGCAAGGCCAACGGCGGCCTAGTGTCTTCGCTGAACCTGGCTTTGCAGATGATCGAGACCGAGTTCTTCTGGATCGTGGCGTCCGATGATGTGCTGGTCCCTGCCGGCGTGCAGGCGTTACATCAACGTATCAGCAGCAACCCCGGGCTGGGTTTCATCATGGGCGGCGGCCACTATGTCTACGATGACGGTCGGCGTAGCCCGGTCTACAAAAAACAGCATCAGGCGTTTTTCGATCTGCCGGCCGAGCAGCGCGGGCAGAACATCTTCACCGATTACCCGTCACCGCTGTTGCTGCAGTCGAGCATCTTTCGCACCGAGGCTATCCGCGCCATCGGCGGCTGGGACCCTGCTCTGAAGTGGGATGACTACCCGATCTTCGTCAAGCTGCTGCAACGTCATCGCACCAGGGGCGTGGACTTCGAGTTTCTCCCCGAGATCGATTGCGTCGACTACCGCCAGCACGGCGAAAACACCTACCGCAACGTCTACGGTCAGTTCGCAATGGTGCAGCAGGCGCTGCAGGCATTGGCACCACCGGCCGTTCGCACACGGGCTATCGGCAATGCCCTGGCGTTCTATGCGTTGGTGGCCTTGAAAAACGGCAATCGCGCGTTTTTCAAACGTGCCTATCAGTCGAGCAGCGCGCCGGTATTGCTGCGCGCAGCATTGAGCTTGCCAGTGGTGGCAAGCAAGTACGTGTTGACCAAGTTATGAGTGACGTTGATTTCTTCAACTTCGCCTTTGCCCACATGCCTTTGCTGTTGCTGTGCATGGGCGGCGTCGCGCTTGTGCTGTACCTGTCTATTCGGCGCAAGGTGATCCTGGGCTATCTGGACCCGCTACATTTTTACTGGACGTTCACATTTGGCACCGGTTACGGCGTGGTGCTGGCGCTCTATTTCGAAGGCTTCATCTCTTTTTATTACCTGTGCGTGGTGGCGGGCTATGCACTGGTTTTCATCACCTTGTTCAGCCTGGGCCAGCGCCGCGGCGCGTGGTTGTACCGGGCGGTCAAGACACTGCTGGTACCCGGCGGCGCAGGTCGCTTCGAATTCATGTTGATATTCGTGATCTACCTGGCACTGGCGGTATTTCTGCTGTTCAAGACCGGGCTTGGCGTCACTGCCGATACCAACCGCTTCGAGCAGAACCGCGGTGTCGGCGCATTTGTGCGGGTGGCCGATGGCTTGCGGCTGTTCGTGCTCAGCTACCTGACGCTAATTTGCTGCCGACGCTGGAGCGCCGCCCAGCGTGGAGTGCTTACCTGGACATGCATCGGTACTTACGCGGTGCTGCTAATCGTCAGCTCGCTGCTCAATGGCGCCAAGTTCGCAATTCTGGAAGGCCTCTATGCGTCGCTGTTTGCGGTTGCGGTACAAGGCTATCGAGTGCGTCTGAGTGTGGCCAAGGTGGCGATCATGTTCACGGCGGTGCTGGTGTTCGCCGTCTGGGTATTGGGCAAGAATCTGGAGCAGTCCGGGGTCGACAGCGACAGCAGCGGAGCCTACATGAGCAACACGCCGGTCCTGTACGAGCGCCTTGCGCTACGGGTGCTGGCCAATGGTGACAAATATTATCTGTCGCTGCCCAACGGCGTTATCGAGCGGCTCAAGACCGACAGCGCCCTGATTCAGTTACTTTCGCCGTTGGTCAGCGTGACCAAGATGAGCGAAATCGTCGGCCACGCTGTCAATGACTACACAGTGGGCCGCCAATCGCTGTTGTATTGGTATCCGGACTACGATACCGCAGGTGGTCCGACCAGCCATTTTGATCTGTTCTCCTACAAATACCTTGGTTTGTTGCCCGGGATAGTGTTCGTGGCGTTCATCGGCTTTCTGCTGGCATCGATTGTTTATCTGGGTCGTCGGCAAGGGCAGGGCCCCTTCTATGCGGCGTTGTGCGCAACCCTTTGGCTACGCTCGATAGCCATGCTGCTGGAGCCGGCGGTGGGCCTGGCCTATGTGCTGGACATTTTTGTGCTGTTTTTTGTCATCAAGGCGTTTGGCATGATGCTGCGTGCCGCAACGTTGCCTAATCAACGGGTGGGTGTTTAGTGGCTGTTGAAATCAATCCCGTAAAAGTTGCCATCGTGGTGACTGTGTACAACCCGGCTGTCGCCGACTTGCTGGGCAATATTGGATCGTATCTGGGCCAGGTCGATCACGTGGTGGTGACCGACAACTCGGACGACCCGGCCCTGCAACAGCAGATTGCCCAGCAGTTGGCTGGTTATCCGAGCGTGGTGCTGAATCAGTTACTGCGTAATGTGGGCATCGCTGCCGCGCAGAACATTGGCCTTGAGCGGGCCAGGCAGCTTGGCTGCGAGTTCGTCATCGAGATGGACCAGGACTCGCGGCTGCCAGCGGACTATGTTTCCAGGGTAGTCAGGCAGCATGCTCGATTGACCGAGCAAGGCCTCAAGGTCGGCGGCATTGGCCCGCTTGCTGTGCGCAAGGACAGTGACGAGGTGTATGACGGGCTGAGCCGGACCGGTGAGGTAATCGACGTCGAGTACACCCTGAGCTCCGGATTCTTGGTGCAGATCAGCGTCGCTGATATTGTCGGGCCGAAGAATGAGCAGCTGTTCATCGACTTCGTCGACTGGGAGTGGTGCTGGCGCAGCCGTGCCTGTGGCTATCGGATATTTATTGATACCACGCTGGAAATCTCGCACATGCTCGGCGATGGCCACCTTCGGCTGTTCGGCCTGAATATCGGCATGCCGGCACCGATCCGTCATTATTACCAGTTCCGCAATTTCATCTACCTGCTCGGCCAACGCGTCGTACCATTGAAGTGGAAGCTGAAATACGGCGTTATCACATTGGCCAAACTCGTGCTCATTCCGCTGGTTTTCGATCGCAAGATCAAGCGTCTGGGTTATGCATTCAAAGGGATCAAGGACGCCTTGCTTGGCGTCTATGGAAAGATTGGAGAATGACGATGCTGTCTTGCCTACTGCCGGTCGAGGTCTACTGAGATGTGTGGCTTTGCCGGGTTACTCTCCAAGCTGCCGCTGAGCAGCGATACAGGCTTGCTCCTGGAAAAAATGGCCAGCGCCATCATTCACCGTGGCCCGGATGCGGCTGGGGTGTGGATGGACGGTACTGCCGGCATCGGCTTTTCGCATCGCCGGCTGTCGATCATGGACACCTCCAGCCATGGCGCGCAGCCGATGCATTCGCAGGGCGGGCGCTACACCATTGCGTTCAATGGCGAAATATACAATCACCTGGAGCTGCGTCAAAAGCTTGCAGATGAGCAGCAGGCCATCGCCTGGACCGGCCACTCCGACACCGAGACCCTGCTGGCCTGCTTCGAGGCATATGGGATCGAAGCGACCCTGGCGCTGCTGCATGGCATGTTTGCCATCGCCCTGTGGGATGCCGAGACCGCGCAGTTGACCCTGATGCGCGACCGGCTTGGCGAGAAACCGCTGTATTACGGCTGGTTGGGCGATCAGTTCCTGTTTGGTTCCGAACTCAAAGCACTGCGCGCAGCGCCTGCGTTCGCCTCGCCGATCGATAATCAGGCCCTCGCGCAGTTCCTCCAGTACGGCTACGTGCCGGCACCGCTGTCGATCTACGCCAAGGTCAGCAAGGTCATGCCCGGCCACTTTCTGCAAGTGTCGCTGAGTGAGCCGCAGCCGCGGAGCAAGGCGTACTGGAGCATCGATGAGGTGGTTGCGCGCGGTATCCAGGCACCGTTTGCAGGCAGCCCTGATGAGGCCGTCACCCAACTCGAGCAGCACCTGCACACCGCGATCGACAAACAGATGCTTGCCGATGTACCACTGGGTGCGTTTTTGTCGGGCGGCGTCGACTCGTCGCTGATCGTGGCGTTGATGCAGGCGCAGTCCGCCGAGCGCATCAAGACCTTCTCGATTGGCTTCAGCGATGCGCGTTTCAACGAAGCGCCCTATGCCAAGGAAGTCGCGCAGCATATTGGTACCGAGCACGAAGAGCTTTACATCAGTGCCGAGCAGGCGCTGGCCACGGTACCGATGATTGCCGATATCTGGGACGAGCCGTTTGCCGATCCTTCGCAGATCCCGACGTACCTGGTGTCCAAGCTGGCCCGTGGCAAGGTCACGGTTTCGCTTTCTGGCGACGGTGGTGACGAACTGTTCTGCGGCTATAACCGCTATCTGGTGGCCGGCAAGCTTTGGCGTTACATGAGCCCGGTACCCACCGGGCTGCGAGCCGGGCTTGGCAGCCTGCTGACCGCCGTCGAGCCGGAGCGCTGGGACGCCATGAGCCGCTGGATCCCCAAGGCCAATGGGCTCGGCAGCGTTGGCGACAAGCTTCACAAGCTGGCCAATGTCCTCAAGGCCCGTGGCCCGCAGGATATCTACGGCAGTATCGTGTCCAGCCATTCGGCTTCGAGCCGGTTGTTGGCCAAGCCGATAGCGGCAGAGCCTGAGCGGGTAGCCAACCCAGGCCTGTGCAACGTCCAGCAGATGATGGCCTGGGACCTCAAGGAGTACCTGCCTGGCGACATCCTGACCAAGCTGGATCGGGCGGCGATGGCCGTCTCGCTGGAGGGGCGCGCGCCGTTTCTCGATCACTCGATCGTCGAGTTCGCCTGGAGCCTGCCGCTTGACTATAAATTCCGTGATGGCCAGACCAAATGGCCACTCAAGCAGGTGCTGTACAAGTACGTCGATCGCAGCCTGATCGACCGACCGAAGATGGGCTTCGGCGTGCCGCTGCGCGAGTGGCTTATCGGCCCGCTGCGCGAGTGGGCCGAAGCGCTGTTGAACACTGAGCGCATGCGTGCCGACGGCTATCTTGATGCCAAGGCCGTGCAGCAGTTGTGGCAAGAGCACCTGAGTGGAAAAAGAAACCATGCAGCCATTCTGTGGAATGTTCTGATGTTCCAGGCGTGGCTGACGCGCCAGTCGTTGTGACGGTGAAAGGACTAAATGCGTGACTGCTGAATTTTCTGTGTTGATTTCGGTTTATGCCTCTGAGCAGCCGCAGTACTTGGCGGCATGCTTCGACAGCCTGGCTGCGCAAACGATGGCGGCAAAAGAGGTCGTGGTGGTCGAGGACGGGCCGATAGGTGCCGACCTGCAGGCAGTGATCGAGCGCTACAGGGCAATGCTGCCGATCGTTTCAGTAGTGCTGCCAAGCAACGTCGGCCTGGCCAATGCGTTGAACGCCGGCCTTGCAGCTTGCACTACCGAGCTGATCGCGCGGATGGATACCGATGATGTCTGCCTGCCTTATCGATTCGAGCGGCAGATCGGCTATCTTTTGGCCAATCCGCACATTGATGCGCTCGGGGCGATGGTGGAAGAGTACGACGTGACCATGACCCGGTCGTTGGGCATTCGAAGCCTGCCACTGGATCACGCCGCGTTGCTCGCCTTTGCCAAACGGCGCAGCCCGCTCAGCCACCCGACGGTGGTTTACAAAAAGCAGGCGGTGCTTGCCGTCGGCGGCTACCCAAGCTTTCGCAAAGCGCAGGATTACGCCCTGTGGTCATTGATGCTGCAAAAGGGTTATCAGATCGCCAACCTGCCCGAGGTGCTGTTGAATATGCGCGCCGGGGCCGGGTTGATGCAGCGCCGCGGCAAGGACTATCTGAAGCACGAGCTGGCCATAATCCGCTTCCAGAAGGACATCGGCTTCATCAGCCAGCAGGAATTCTTCGTCAACTCGTTGTTGCGTTCGATCGTGCGCAGATCGCCAGATGCGATCAAGCAACTCATCTATAAATTTGCACGGTAGGCGACCATGAAAGTACTCATCACCGGTGCGGCAGGCTTCATTGGCCATGCCTTGATCAAGCAACTGTCGGTCACTGCCGAACACGTGGTAGGCATCGACAACATCAATGACTATTACGACGTCGAACTCAAACACGCGCGCCTCAGGGACCTCGAAGGGATTGGCAACTTCACCTTTATACGCGCCGACCTGGTCGATGCCGAGGTGCTTAACCAGATCTTCGCCACGCACCGTTTCGACTGCGTCATCAACCTGGCGGCTCAGGCTGGCGTGCGTTATTCGCTGGATAACCCGATGGCCTACGTGCAAAGCAACGTCGTCGGTTTTCTAAATATACTTGAAGCCTGCCGCAACTTTGCGGTGCCCAAGTTGCTCTATGCTTCGTCGAGCTCGGTGTATGGCTTGAGCAAGGATGTACCGTTCAGCACAACACAGTCGGTCGACTGCCCGATCAGCCTGTACGCGGCGACGAAGAAAGCCAACGAATTGATGGCCCATACCTACTCGCACTTGTATGGCATTCAAACCATCGGTTTGCGTTTCTTTACCGTGTACGGCCCCTGGGGTCGCCCGGACATGGCCATGTTCAAGTTCACCAAGGCGATCCTCGAAGGCAAACCGATTGATGTCTACAATCATGGCCAGTTGTCGCGCGACTTTACCTACATTGACGACATCATTTCAGGCGTGATGCGCCTGCTGGAAAAAGACGGGCTCGAGGCCAACAGCGTATTCAATATCGGCCATGGTAGCCCGGTGAGCCTGATGGACTTCATCCGAGCGGTAGAGTCGGCCACCGGCATGACCGCCAACTGTAATTACCTGCCCATGCAACCCGGCGATGTCGAACAGACCTGGGCTGACACGCAAGGGCTGTTCGATGCCGTGGGCTACACGCCCAGCGTGAAGGTCGCCGAAGGCGCGGCCCGATTCGTCGAATGGTACCGCGCGTACTACAAAATCTAATGGTGTGAACCGATGAAAATTACAGTTTTTGGCTCCGGCTATGTGGGTCTTGTAACCGGCGCCTGCCTGGCCGATGTTGGCCACCATGTGATCTGTGTGGATGTAGACCAGGGCAAGATCGACGCGCTCAAAAACGGCGTCATCCCGATCTATGAGCCAGGCCTGGAAGACATGGTCCTGCACAATCATCAGGAAAAGCGCCTCGACTTCACCACCGATGCGAGCCTCGGCGTGGCCTTTGGCGAGATCCAGATCATCGCCGTCGGCACGCCACCGGATGAAGACGGCTCGGCCGACCTCAAGTACGTGCTCGCTGTTGCCGAAACCATCGGCACTCACATGACTGAGGCGAAGATCATCGTCGACAAGTCCACGGTGCCGGTCGGTACCGCCGACAAGGTGGCGGCGAAAATCGCTCAGGTTCTCGAGTCGCGTGGCGTAGCGCTTGACTTCGATGTCTGCTCCAACCCCGAATTCCTCAAGGAAGGCGCGGCGATCGAAGACTTCACCAAAGGTGCGCGGATTGTCGTAGGCACCGACTCGGAGCATGTGCGCAGAAAAATGCGCGAGTGCTATGCCCCGTACAGCCGCAACCACGACAAGCTGATCTTCATGGACGTGCGATCAGCCGAGCTGACCAAGTACGCCGCCAATGCCATGTTGGCGACCAAGATCAGTTTCATGAACGAGCTGTCCAACCTGGCCGAGCGGCTGGGTGCGGACATTGAGCAGGTGCGTATTGGCATCGGCTCGGACCCGCGCATCGGCTACAGCTTTATCTATCCGGGCTGCGGCTACGGCGGCTCGTGCTTCCCCAAGGATGTTCAGGCGCTGTATCGCACAGCCCTGGAAGTCGGTTATGACGCGACCCTGCTGGAAGCCGTTGAGGCGGTCAACAACCGCCAGAAGGACAAGCTGTTCAACACCTTCAGCAGTGTCTTCGGCAGTCGCCTGGCTGGCACTACCGTGGCGGTATGGGGCCTGGCCTTCAAGCCCAACACCGACGACATGCGCGATGCACCGAGCCGTTCACTGATCGAGAAGCTCTGGCAGGCCGGGGTCAAGGTGCGGGTCTACGATCCAAAAGCCATGGGTGAATTCAAGCGGATCTATGGCGAGCGCGATGACTTGGTGTATGCCGCTTCGATGGAGGAAGCGCTGGCCGGAGCCGATGCGCTGGCTATCTGCACCGAATGGAAGTCGTTCCGCGCCGTAGAACCGAAGTCGTTGCACGATGCCCTGGCAACCCATGTGGTCATCGATGGCCGCAACTTGTTCGATCCTTGGACCATGGCTCAGGCCGGCGTCAACTATCATGCAATTGGCCGTCCCCATCAGCCCGTTGGAGCCTGAACATGATGTCTCCTTGTCGGGTCATGGTCACCGGCGCTTCCGGCTTTGTTGGCAAGCGCTTATGTCAGGCGTTGACCGCTGGCGGCATGCAACTGACCGCAGTGGTCAGGCGTGAAGTCACCGAGCCATTGGCCGGCGAGATACTGCTGACAGACCTGCTTGATGCTGAACGGGTCACGTCAGCCATGCACGGCATTGACTGCGTAGTGCATCTGGCCGGGCGTGCGCACATGCTCAATGATCGGGCTGAAGATCCGTTGGCAGCGTTTCGCCAAGCCAATGTCGAGACTACCCTGGCGGTCGCCGCTGCGGCCATGGCAGCGGGGGTCAAGCGCTTTGTGTTTGTCAGTTCGATCGGCGTCAACGGTTCGCAAACAGCTGCGGCTGCCTTCAGCGAACACAGCACGCCAAGCCCGGCTGCCGACTACGCTGTGTCCAAGCTGGAAGCTGAACAGGCGTTGCAGACCTTGCTGGCCGGGAGCAGCACCGATCTGGTGATCGTGCGCCCGCCGCTGATCTATGACGCCAGTGCGCCGGGCAATTTTGCCCGCCTGCTGAAGTTGGTCGACAAGGGCCTGCCGTTACCGTTCGCCGTCAGCAGCAACCGCCGCAGCATGATTTCGCTGAATAACCTGATCAGCTTTCTCATGTTGGTCATCAGCCACGACAAGGCTGCAGGTCAGCTTTTCGTGATTGCCGATGGTGCGAGTTTTTCGACCCGCCAGATCGTCGACCTGATTGCTCAGGGGATGGGCCGCAAGGCGCGCTTCTTCTACGTCCCGCAGACCGCTGTACGGCTGTTGCTGTCAGCACTGGGGCGCCAGGGCATGTATATCCAGCTGTACTGTTCGCTGGAGGTTAATGTGGCGCGAGCCCGCGAACTCCTGGGCTGGAAACCCGTCGAAGATCCGTCCAGCGCCCTGATGGCTGCGGGCAGGGAGTACCGGTTGCAGCACACTGCTGACGCTTAGTTTTTTAGGAATTGGACTGTAGAAGCCATGATTCAACTGTTGATAATCGCGCTGTCGTTTGTTGCTGCTCTCGCCTTGACCGGTGCGGTACGCCATGTGGCGATCAAGAAAAGCGTCATGGACATCCCCAATGCACGCAGCTCGCACACGGTACCGACGCCACGTGGTGGCGGCATTGCGATCGTGTTCACCTTTCTTGGGGCCGTGGCGCTGTTGTACGCGTTCGGCTTCATCACCCTGGCGGTAACGCTGGCGCTGCTGGCCTCCGGTGGCGGCGTGGCGCTGCTCGGTTTTTTTGATGACCTTGGGCACATCCCCGCCAGATGGCGGCTGATCGGGCACTTTCTTGCCGCGTTCTGGTTCGTCTACTGCCTGGGCGGGCTCGCACCGATCTCCCTCTGGGATGGGGCGGTCAGCCTGGGTCTTTTCGGCAGCCTGCTCGCTGCGGTGTTCCTCGTATGGGTGCTCAACCTGTACAACTTCATGGATGGCATCGACGGCTTGGCCGGCTCGCAGGCAGTGTTTGTCAGCCTGGCAGGCGGCGTGATCTACCTGCTCGGTGGCAATCTCGGCCTGGGCACCCTGTGCCTGGCGTTGGCGGCTGCGGCGGCAGGTTTCCTGTACTGGAACTTCCCCCCAGCGAAGATTTTCATGGGCGATGCCGGCAGCGGTTTTCTCGGCCTGGTGCTCGGCGGGCTGGCGCTGATTGCCGGTTGGGTCGCGCCGGATATGTTATGGGCCTGGATTATCCTGCTCGGGTTGTTCGTGGTTGATGCCACCGTGACCCTGCTGCGGCGTTTGCTGCGCGGCGAGAAGGTCTATGAGGCGCACCGTAGCCACGCCTACCAGTTTGCCTCGCGTCAGTATGGCAGCCATTTGAAAGTGACCCTGGCGGCGTGGGTCATCAATCTGTTCTGGCTTTTGCCAATGGCCCTGCTGGTGGCCTATGGCATCATCAACGGCCTGTTGGGCGTGTGCCTGGCCTATGTGCCGCTGGTGCTGCTTGCTTTGAAATTCCACGCCGGCGAGTGTGAGCGTTGATTTCCTCGATGGTTCGATGCACTGGATGGTGTCAATGAAAGCTAGGGAACTGATCAAGCTGCGTGAGTACCTGCTGCAGTTGCCGCGTCGCAAAAAACGCGCATTGCAGGTGATGGTGGATATCTGCCTGGTGTGGCTGGCGCTGGTGATGGCGTTCGCTGTGCGGCTGGGCATCGATGACCTGGGTAACCCGATCAGAGAGCACTTGTGGCTGTTCATCAGTGCGCCACTGGTAGCTGTGCCACTGTTCATCAAATTCGGCATGTACCGTGCGGTGATGCGCTATTTCGGCAATGACGCACTGATCGTCATCGTCAAGGCGGTATCGCTATCGGCTTTGGTGCTGGGCGTGCTGGTGTATTGGTACAGCAACCACAAGACACTGGTGCCACGCTCGATCATCTTCAACTACTGGTGGCTGAGCCTGGTGATGCTCGGTGGCCTGCGCCTGGCCATGCGCCAGTACTTTCTCGGCGATTGGTTCGCTGCGGCGCAGCATGTGCCGTTCGCAACCCGCGACGATGGTTTGCCCAGGGTGGCCATTTATGGCGCAGGCGCTGCGGGTAATCAACTGGTAGCAGCGCTGCGCATGGCCAAGTCGATGCGGCCGGTGGCTTTCGTCGATGATGACCACGAGATCGCTGATCGCATGATTTCCGGCCTGCAGGTGTACCGTCCCGACAGGATCGAGCGAATGATGGAGGCGACCGGCGCGCAGGAAATCCTCCTCGCGATACCCTCGTCGAGCCGCAGTCGTCGGCGTGAAATCCTGGCTTTCCTGGAAGGCTTCCCGCTGCACGTGCGCAGTGTGCCGAGCATTCTCGATCTGGCCAACGGCCGGGTTCAGGTGGACGATATTCAGGAAGTCGACATCGCCGACCTGCTCGGCCGCGACGCAGTGCCGGCGCGCGAGGACCTGCTTGCTCAGTGCATCGCGGGCAAGGTGGTGATGGTGACCGGGGCGGGTGGTTCGATCGGCTCGGAGTTGTGCCGACAGATTCTGAGCACCGGGCCGATGACCTTGCTGTTGTTCGAACACAGCGAATTCAACCTGTACAGCATCCTCAGCGAGCTCGAGCAACGGGTGCGCCGTGAAGCGTTGCCGGTCAAGATCCTGCCGGTGCTGGGCTCGGTGCGCAATCCTGAGCAACTGCTCGAGGTCATGACCTCGTGGCATGTCGATACGGTTTACCACGCGGCGGCCTATAAGCACGTGCCGATGGTCGAGCACAACATCGCCGAAGGCATTCACAACAACGTGATCGGCACGCTCAATGCTGCCCAGGCTGCATTGCAGGCCGGCGTAGTCAACTTTGTGCTGATTTCCACCGACAAGGCGGTGCGCCCGACCAATGTCATGGGTAGCACCAAGCGTCTGGCCGAAATGGCCCTGCAAGCCTTGAGCCGGGAAAGCGCGCCGGTATTACTGGGTGGCCAGAGCAACGTTGCGCACGTCAACAAGACTCGCTTCACCATGGTCCGCTTTGGCAATGTGCTGGGCTCTTCGGGCTCGGTGATTCCGCTGTTCCGCAAGCAGATCAAGTCGGGCGGCCCGCTGACCGTGACTCACCCGAAGATCACCCGCTATTTCATGACTATCCCGGAAGCCGCGCAGTTGGTGATCCAGGCCGGCTCCATGGGGCAGGGCGGCGATGTGTTCGTACTGGACATGGGTGAACCGGTGCGTATCGCCGAACTCGCCGAGAAAATGATTCACCTGTCTGGCCTGAGCGTACGTTCCGAGAAGAACCCGCATGGCGATGTGGCCATCGAGTTCACCGGCCTGCGCCCGGGTGAGAAGCTCTATGAAGAGCTGTTGATCGGCGACAATGTAGTTGCCACCAGTCATCCGATGATCATGAGCGCCAACGAGGACTTCATTGCCTGGGAGCCGCTCAAGAACAAATTGCTCGAGCTGCTCGCCAGTGTCGAGCGCAACGATCTCGAGACGGTGCGCAAAGTGCTGCGTGAACTGGTCAGCGGCTACGTTCCGCAAGGCGAGATCGTTGATCTGCTCTACGTGCAGCGCAAATCCGAGATAGCCAATATTTGAGTACGCCGTGCAACCGTTGGGGATTGCATCCGTACCGTTGAACCGACATGGCACGCAGCGCGCGGCCATGCTCTAAACTGCGTTTTTGTTCGCATGACACACGATGTCAATAGGGACTGATAATGACTATTCTCGTAACCGGTGGAGCCGGCTTCATCGGTGGCAACTTCGTTCTGGACTGGGTTGGCTGCAGCGATGAGGTGGTGATCAACCTCGACAAACTGACCTACGCTGGCAACCTCGAAAGCCTCGCCAGCCTCGACGGCAACACGCAGCACATATTCGTTCAAGGTGATATCGCCGACGCTGAATTGGTCCGCCAGCTGCTCGCCGTGCATCAGCCGCGTGCCGTCATCAACTTCGCTGCCGAATCCCATGTAGACCGCTCCATTCATGGGCCGGAAGAGTTCATCCAGACCAATATCGTCGGCACCTTCCGTTTGCTCGAAGAAGTGCGCAGCTACTGGAAGGCGTTGCCCGACCAGGCACGCGCGGACTTCCGCTTTCTGCATGTGTCCACCGATGAAGTGTACGGCTCGCTCGCAGCTGATGCGCCGGCCTTCACCGAAGAGCATCGCTACGAGCCGAACAGCCCCTACTCGGCGAGCAAGGCTGCCAGCGACCACCTGGTGCGCTCCTATCACCACACCTATGGTCTGCCGGTGCTGACCACCAATTGCTCGAACAACTACGGGCCGTATCACTTCCCCGAGAAGCTGATCCCGCTGTTGATCGTCAATGCCCTGGCCGGCAAGCAATTGCCGGTGTATGGGGATGGCCAGCAGATCCGCGACTGGCTGTACGTCAAGGATCACTGCAGCGCGATCCGCCGGGTGCTGGAGGCGGGCAAGCTGGGTGAGGTGTACAACGTCGGCGGTTGGAACGAGAAGCCTAACCTGGACATCGTCCACCACGTCTGTGCGCTGCTCGATGAGTTGCAGCCCAAGGCCGACGCTAGCAGCTATCGCGACCTGATCACCTTTGTCACCGACCGCCCTGGTCATGACCGCCGTTACGCGATCGACGCCCGCAAGCTGGAGCGCGAACTGGGCTGGAAGCCCACCGAAACCTTCGAAAGCGGCATTCGCAAGACCGTGCAGTGGTACCTAAATAACCAACAGTGGGTCAATAACGTGCAGTCCGGCGATTACCGCAACTGGGTCACCCAGAACTACGGCGAACGCAGCGCATGAAAATCCTCCTGCTGGGCAAGGATGGTCAAGTCGGCTGGGAATTACAGCGCAGCCTTGCCCCGTTGGGTGAAGTGCTGGCGCTCAATTCGCGCAGCACCGACTACTGCGGCGACATCGCTGACCTGCAGGGCATTGCTGCTACCGTCGATGCCTGGGCGCCGGACGTTATCGTCAATGCCGCCGCCTACACGGCAGTGGACATGGCTGAATCCGATCGCGAACGGGCGTTTCAGGTCAATGCGGCGGCAGTCGAGCAACTGGCCCGCAGCGCTGCAGCGCTCGGTGCCCTAGTGGTGCATTACTCCACCGATTACGTGTTTGCCGGGGATGGCACCCAGCCATGGCAGGAAACCGATGCTGTTGGCCCGCTGAATGTCTACGGCGCGAGCAAGCTTGCCGGCGAGCAGGGCATTCAGGCTGCCGGTTGCCGGCATCTGATTTTCCGCACGTGCTGGGTGTATGCAGGGCGCGGCAACAACTTTGCCCGGACCATGCTGCGTCTCGCCAGCGAGCGCGACAGCTTGAACGTGATCGATGACCAGTTCGGTGCCCCCACTAGCGCTGAACTGATTGCCGATGTCACTTCGCATGCGATCCTTGCGGCGCGCCGCAACCCGGCGCTGGAAGGGCTTTATCACCTGGCTGCCAGCGGTGAAACCAGCTGGCATGGCTATGCTCGATTTGTCCTTGAGTGCGCCACCCAGGCTGGCCTGCCCCTCAAGGTGCAGCCACAGGCGATAACGGCGCTGCCGACTGCAAGCTACCCAACGCCCGCCAAGCGCCCTGCAAACTCGCGCCTGGATACCCGCAAACTTGAGCAAGCCTTCGACCTGAAACTGCCCGCCTGGCAGTTGGGCGTGGTCCGCATGCTCACAGAACTGAACGAGAAATAACTGATGAATCGTAAAGGTATTATTCTGGCCGGCGGCTCGGGCACACGCCTGCACCCGGCGACCCTTGCAGTCTCCAAGCAGCTGCTGCCGGTCTACGACAAGCCAATGATCTACTATCCGCTGACCACCTTGATGCTGGCTGGGATCCGCGACATCCTGATCATCTCCACGCCACAGGACACGCCGCGCTTCGAGCAATTGCTCGGCGATGGTGCTCGCTGGGGCCTGAACATCAGCTACGCCGTGCAGGCCTCACCCGACGGCCTGGCGCAGGCCTTCCTGATCGGCGAGCAGTTCATCGGCAACTCGCCTTCGGCCTTGGTACTGGGCGATAACCTGTTCTACGGCCATGACTTCCAGACCCTGTTGGGCAATGCTGTCTCTCGCGAGCAGGGCGCAAGTGTGTTCGCCTATCACGTGCAGGACCCGGAACGATACGGTGTAGTCGAGTTCGACAGCAGCGGTACCGCGATCAGTCTGGAAGAAAAACCAGCCCAGCCCAAGTCCAACTACGCCGTCACCGGCCTGTATTTCTACGATCAGGATGTGGTCGAAGTGGCCAAGGCGATCAAACCTTCTGCGCGTGGCGAGCTGGAAATCACCGATGTCAATCGGCTGTACTTGGAGCAGGGCACCCTATCGGTAGAGATCATGGGCCGTGGCTATGCCTGGCTGGATACCGGCACCCATGACTCGTTGCTTGAAGCCAGCCAGTACATCGCAACCATAGAACGCCGTCAGGGCTTGAAAATCGCCTGCCCAGAAGAAGTCGCGTTCCGCCAGCAGTGGATCTCGGCCGAGCAACTGCAAGCCTTGGCAGCACCGTTGGCCAAGAATGGCTACGGCCAGTACCTGCAGCGCCTGCTGCAGGACACCATCTACTGAGCCACGCATGGGCAGGTCACCGGCAACGGGCCTGCCCAGTGCACGTCAGTGCACAATCCCCAACTGGACATTCCTGAAGGCCACGTTGCTGCATTTGGCTGGATCTGCCAGATCCAGACGGATCTGCGTGACCGCTGCGTCATTGGCCCAGGCCGGGTTGGCCAGTAGCGACAGTGAGTTGAGCCCGTTGCGAGCGATGACAGTGATCGAGTTGGCCTCACTGAATACGCTTTGCTCGGAATGCCAATACAGCTGAACGGGTATCTGCTCCTGGTTGCTGTCGCAGGACAGCTCGAACATCAGCCTGGACACATTGGCAGTCGGCGTCGGTCGATCAAGGTCGAACACCACAAACGGGTCGATGCCATCGACCGCGAACTGATCAGGCGTGGCCGTTGCCTTGAGGTGATGGGGCTGCGGCGCCACCGCAGTACTGACGGCGCTGAAACCATCGCGTGAGTGGCTAACTTCGAGGACAGGCCTCAGCGTGAGAAATCCGCCCCTTACATCGCGCTCGACGTGAGTAACGATCACGTATTCAGGTTTGAACTTGTCGATCAGCTCGGTGAGCATCTGCTGGCTGGCGCGGTTATGGTGAAGTTGCAGCGTCTCGCGGAATGTCGCGGCCATCAAGGTAGCCATCGCCGTCCCATACGAGTCGCGCAGCCAGAGGACGCGCTTGTCGTTCAGGGCCTCGGGCGAGCTCACCAGGGTCGCAGTGGTCAGCCCGAGCACATCGGTGCTGCCTTGGGAATCGATCGCCTTGCCAGTGAAGAACTCCTGCTGCTCGACCGGCAACGGCGTTTCGACGTAGCGGCGCAACCCGACTTCGCTGTCGTGCAGGCTGTTCCTGATCCGCAGGAACGCTGCTAGGTCGCCGCCGGCCTTGTCGCTGATGATCAGATCATCGGCAGTGACCTGCGCTGGCCAGCTCAACGCGGGTGCTGCCGCTGCCATGCTCGCCACCAGCCCGTTGAAGGCAATGGTGCCGCCGATCACGTTCCAGTGGGTATCGGTTTTGTAATAGAGAGCAGCAGGGAAGCGGCTCTTGGCCGCAATCAGCGCGGCTTTGGGGTAGATCACCAGGTCTGGGTTGCTCTTGCTCACCAGCACGTCCATCGCGCTCGGGGTGGCATGCGCCGCCCAGGCAGGCAGGTGCTCCGGGTAGACGCTGTCCTTGTCTGGACCGATCACGACCCTGAAGGCTTTGACCCCATGCTCGCTGAACCAGGTATTCCAGCTGGCAATGTTGTCGGCGATGCCCTGCAGCGCTGCCTCGTCGGCAGGGTTGTAGCCGGCACGCTTGGTCGTGATGGACTTGGCGTAGCTGTCGCCCAGATACAACCAGCCCTGGTTACCGACAACAACCTTTTCCGGGTCGGTTGAAATTCCCAGCGGGTAAAGCTGTTTGGCCAGTGCCTGGGACGCGAAGTCGAGGTTGTACAGGTTCTTGCGCCAGTACTTGAAGGTGGTCTGCGGCGTGCTGATGGCAATGACCGTATTGACCACGGGAGCAATCAGGAGCAGGGCCAGCGCGGTGGCGAAAAATACAATGACGAGTTTCTTCATGACGGCCGCCGCTTAGAAGTTGAAGTACAAAAAGACAGTACTGGTGGAGTGCACCGTCGAGTACATGGCGATGGCGAACAGCACGGCCATCCACATCGTCTTCTGCACCGTTGCCGACCCTTGGGTGGTCAACTCGAAAGAGTTGCGATTGGCACAGACCACAAAGGCGACAGCGATCATCACATAGCTCACTACATGCGCCGCCAGGCCACTTGGCAGATGCGCCAACAAGGCATCGGCGCCTGTTCCCGCCCAGGCCAGGTCAGCTGTTGGAATACTTGCCACCGGCGTTGCGCTGATCGACTTGAAGTCCACCAGGCCCTTGAGGATGGTCATCGCGTCGGCAACCGAGGTCGCCCGGAAGAACACCCAGGTGACGTTGATGAACAGAAACGTCATCAGCCACGCAACCGGGTTAGGCATCGACAAGCCCAGTTGTTTCCACAAGCGGTGAATCACCAGTGCACCGCCGTGCAGGGCGCCCCAGATCACGAACATCCAGCTGGCGCCGTGCCACAGACCACCCAGAACGAAGGTGGCCATCAGGTTGAAGTAGACCCGCGCCGATGAGCAGCGGTTGCCACCCAGCGGGATATACAGGTAATCGCGCAGGTAACGGCTCAGGGTCATGTGCCAGCGCCGCCAGAAATCCTGGATGTCCAGGGCTTTATACGGTGAATTGAAGTTGATCGGCAGCCAGATATTGAACAGCAGCGCCGCACCGATCGCCATGTCGCAATAACCGCTGAAGTCGAAGTACAGCTGGAACGTGTAGGACAGGCTGGTCGCCCACGAGCTGAAGAAGTCATGGCTGGCACCGCTGGCGAATCCAGCGTCAGCCCACACCGCAAAGGTGTCGGCGATCATGACCTTCTTGAACAGGCCGATACTGAAAATGAACAAGCCCATCCAGATGTGCCGGTAGCGGATAGCCAGCGTCCACTTGCTCTGAAATTGGCCCATCATCTCTTTGTGGTGCAGGATCGGCCCTGCGATCAGGTGCGGAAAGAACGTCACAAACAGCGCGTAATTGACGAAGTCGTATTCCTTGGCTTCACCACGGTAGCTGTCCACCAGAAAGGCAATCTGGGTAAAGGTGTAGAAACTGATGCCCAGCGGCAAGGCAATCTCGCCAAGCGAGTAGGCGCTCGATGAAACCGCATTGAGGTTGTCAATGAAGAAATTGGCGTACTTGAAGTAGCCCAGCAGGATCAAGTTCGCTGCGATGCTCAGGCCCAGGACCAACTTGCGCGAGGACTGTATGCGAAACCTGGGTGCATGCGGCGACAAGGCGCAGCCCACCACAAAGTTGAAGGTAATGGACGCCAGCAGCAACGGGATGTAATCGGTGCTCCAGTAGCCATAGAAGAACAGGCTGGCCGCCACCAACCACAGCTTGCCGGCGCTGACCAAACGGTAGCGGTTGAGCAGGAAATAGACAGCGAAGACGATAGGGAGGTAAAGGAGGATGAATTTGGTCGAGCTGAATATCATATTTTTTCCTGATCCTTGCTCTGGTCTCTCCCTGCGTACGCCCGCTGGACGTTTTTTCTGGGTGCGTTCTCGGCCTGAAGGTGGGGGGGGTAGGACGAGAGGAGGACTGATAGGGAAGAAATACTACAGGAAAAATTTTAAAGCATGTCGTGGCGCGAAGCGCTTTAAGAAAATTGGAATGCGCTGCGATAAATTGTCGCCATGACCGCTTGAAATCTGCGAAAAAATGACCGAGCACGTCGAGCTTGGCGTAGGTCGAGCGGAGCTTCTGATGGCCGATGCTGGCAGTTTGCCGACTTCGGTCTGCGCCAGCCGATGGTCATTGCCGCTGGCCCATGGCTGCTGAAAATGGGTTAAGGCGATACTTTGCGCAAAGAGCCTTGTATAATCCACCACCTATTAAATCCAGTGTCCGCGCCATGGCTGACTTGCTTCACATGAAGCAGGGATGCGAGTTATTGACCGAGTCAGGCGCCTGATTCACGCGAAGTTGTGAATGGAAAACTCATCCACGGAAGGTAGTTGCAAGCTTTTGTCAGATTTAATCGTTTCAGCTTGTTTCACAATGAACAGCGCGTTGATATCGGCCTGTGCTTCGTTGGATGAAGTCACAGCTACACCGACAGCTCAGCCGTCATCGGCTGGCCGCTTGAAAACGCGTGGTGTCAGTCAATGATGGACGGTGTGCTGCTGTCGGGCGCGACCGGATTCATCGGTGCCGCGCTGTTGAAGAGACTTGAGCAGGATACACACCGGCCATTACGAGCGCTGGTTCGACGTGTGCCACGCAAGTCCGGCTCACGTATCCACTACCAGCAGGTCAACGACCTGTGCGCGGTCGAACTGGCCAAGGCGGACTTCGCTGGCATAGACACGGTTATTCACCTCGCCTCGCGCGTGCATGTGATGCGCGAAGACGTGGCCGACCCCTTGGCTGAATACCGCCGCGTTACCGTAGCCGGCACGCTTAATCTGGCCCGTGCCGCAGTGGAGCAGGGGGTGCGCCGCTTCATTTTTGTCAGCTCGATCAAAGTCAACGGCGACACCACCTCCGGGCGCAGCGCCTTCACCGCTGATGAAGCGCCCAATCCGCGCGACCCGTACGGCATCTCCAAGCAGGAAGCCGAGGACGGCTTGCGCAAACTGGCTGCCGAGACCGGGCTTGAAGTTGTGGTGATACGCCCGGTGCTGGTTTACGGACCAGGCGTCAAAGCCAATTTCCGCAGCCTGATGAACTGGCTCAACCGCGGCGTACCGCTGCCATTGGGCGCTATCCGCAACCGGCGCAGCTTTATTGCCCTGGACAATCTGGTGGACCTGCTGATGATCTGCATTGATCACCCAGCGGCGGCCAATCAAACGTTCCTTGCCAGCGACGGTGAAGATCTGTCGACCACAGAGCTTTTGCGAAGACTTGGTATGGCCCTCGGCAAACCTGCGCGGTTATTGCCGGTGCCTGCCGGCATGCTGATGAAAGGCGCCGCCGTGGTCGGGATGGGGGCGCTCAGTCAACGGCTGTGTGGGTCGTTGCATGTAGATATCGAGAAGACTCGACGGGTGTTGGGGTGGGAGCCACCGTTCTCAGTCGATCAGGCGCTTCGGGCTACTGCCAAAGCGTTCCCTGCCGCCGATTGATGTGAGTCAGGTCCATTGAACCGTGCCTTATCAGGCGCCGGGTGCTACGTTTCTGTCATCTGGTATTGCCGGAACAGACGGGCGAACTTTATCAAATAGGCGTACGGAGACTTTATTAGCTAGGGCGATTGCAGTTACGTCTATTTTCAAATAGTAGATGTGTGCAACGACCAAGGTAATCCCCAGCGTTGTAAACAAAGTCAACAGCATGGCTTGTACAGTCATACCTAGGTAGTGCGTGAATGTCTGCCCCATCAGCACCAAAATAAACGTATGGAGGAGGTACACCGAAAACGAAGTTCTTCCAAGCCATTTCATAAGCCGGCTGTCGAGAACTTTGAATGTGTTCGGAGCATTAAGAACACTTACGACAATTAGTAAAGCCCCCAGTGCTGGCATGATGAGCAGCCAGGATGGACGATAACCAGTGTATTCTGAAATTATCCGGGTGAAGCCATTGATACCGCTGTAGGAAGCGCTCGCTGAGTGGAAGCCGGCGAGGTAAATGCCCATGAACAATCCTACCAGACACAAGGCGCCCCGGCGTTTCTCATGACTCTCCACTTGATAGTTGAATGTCATCAGCATGGAGCCCAGGAAGAACAATGAGCTGTACATGGCCAGCTTGTTGGGGGAGCTGGATAGAATAAAAAAGGCAATCAAGCAAAAGGTTCTGTACATTAGCGAGTTGGCGCCGAAAAGTGCAAAACCTGCATAAATCGCAAACGAACCAATTAGCTCTATCTGGATGGTCCAGAGTACGTAGTTGTATCTGCTGTCGCCTAACGCCAGGGCACCGTATAGAGCATCTCTTGCTGCAGTATCCCAGCTGGCTTGAAAGAGATAGGGCGTTGACAAAACTGGCACGGGAAGAACATCGGGTGCAGTGAACATGCCTAATTTCATCAGCGCGCAGCCGATCAGCACTGACGCGGCGACCGGAACACCAAGGCGAACATAACGTTTTAAAGCTGCTTTGCGAATGGCCAATAAAACATCTGTGTGCTTGGCCACACTGTACGTCAGTACCAGTCCGCTGAGGATAAAGAACATGGAGACCGAAAAGCCGCCTCGGTAGAAGAATGAAAAAGGGCTGTTGAACCAGTCGATTCCATCCATTGGACGTCCTTTGGTTCTTTCACCAAGGTGCATCGCTGGATAAAACCAAAATAAGGCATGCGAAAAAACCACAATGATTGCTGCGATACCACGGAGGCCGTCCATCTTGGACAAACTCGTGGGATGAGGCCCTTGTCTCATTTAGTGATCGGTCCTATTGATGAACGATGGAATCGATGGTTAAGAATGGTGTGCATCAGTGTAAGGTACGTTTGGCAATGTAGGTGAATCGATTCAAGATAGCCTTGAAGACAATTTGCTCAAAGCACCCTGCTCACCGTCACTCTCAAAGACAGGGCCATTGATCAGTTCTGCCTTACTGGCTGACGAGCGGGCTAGGTACTTTGATGACATCTGAAGAACATCCTTTGCCATCATTGCTTTGATCCGCTGTCGAGAAAACGCTTCGACAAAATCCTGGCGTGGAGTCGTCTCCAACCGCAGGCGCTCCAGCGCCTCTATCGCACCTTGGGCGTCGCAGGGGGCAAATAGCGCAATGTTCTTTATTTGTTTCTGTGCAAAACGCCCTGCGTAACCGCTCAACCCACCCCAAATCGGTTTGTTGGTAGCGGCGTATTCGAATAACTTAGAGGGCAGCACGCGGCGAAACGCTTTAAAGTTGTTGAGGTGAAGAAACAGTATATCGGCCTGGTCATAAACCTTGAGCAACTGCTCGCGTTTCATCGGTGAGGAAATTCGTACATTTTCGACCTGGGCTTTCGCAAGTGCTGCTTTAAGCAACTCAAGTCCACTGCCGGCACCGATCAAATGAAAGACCACCTTGTCTGTCAATTTTTGGGCCAACTCCGGAAGGATGATATCGAGCCCTTGGCCAGCGCCGATGTTGCCTGCGTAGACCACTTCCAGCCGGGTAGGCCTGTCTTGGCCGATCAACAACGGCTGATCCGCCGTTGGCGCCATGAACAGATCATCCACGCCGTTGGTATATAGGGTGAATTCCCGTCCTGGGTAGCGCGTTGAGAAATAGGGCAGAAATCCGGGCGATATCAAATTAACGCGGGAGGCTTTACCGATAGTCCATCGCTCAATAGGCCAAAATACCGACGTAGCCAGTCGTCCCCAGCGAGGGGGCAAAACCTCTCTGAGGGTATCTACGAAAATATCCCTGATATCCAGATACAATCCGCAGCCAATACGCCGAGCCAGGAGTGCACCCAATGAAGCAGTCATCAAGCGCGAGGACGTGGCAAATATCAGATCATATTTCCTGCCACGGGTAAGTCTGAGCGCGCCAATGGCAAAGCTGGCGAAGGCTCGAGCCTGATCTCTAATGCCGCTACGGTGGCCGGGCACATCAATTCGGTGGATGGTCAGCTGCGCAGATCGCTCAACACTGCCAGCGCTCTCCTTGTACGAATGGTACCGATTGGGTTGGGTAGTGATGACTTCGATCTCTACGAACTCTCCGTGCTCGGCGCGCAACGCTTTGACCAACGCTTCGGCGCGAAACGAACCCGCCGAAAGGTCGGGTGCATAGTAGAAGCTCAGCAGAAGAATACGCGTCGTCATTTGAGGGGCTTCCCGGGGGCGGGAGCAAGGACCCGGCTATATAGATCGACCAGGCGAGATTCCTGCTCCTCCCAGTTCAACGTAGCTGCGGTTGTACGCGCGTTTTCTGCATACCGGGCGCGCAGTGGTGCATCGACTACCAGTTTGTTCAGTGCCTCAGCCAGCGCAGCCTGGTCATTGCCAGGCACCAACAGGCCGACCTCATTGGGGCGCACGATACGGCGGATTTCAGGAAAGTCCGTTGCCACTACCGGTAATCCAGCAATCAGGTACTCAAACAGCTTGTTGGAGTCGGTGGTGTAGTGATTGAGGCAGGTGTTTTCGATAGGCTGTACGCCGATGTCCGCAGAGGCGGTATAACTCGGCAAATCGGCCAAGGCGACGGTAGGAATGAACCTCACCCGTTCCTGCAACTGCAATTGCTCGCTGAGTTCAATCAGCGGTTGAGTCAGGCGGCCGCCGCCAATCAACACAAAATAGGCGTTTGGAACATCCGCTGCAGTTCGCACAAGCTTTTCCAGGCCACGACCTTGTTGCAAGCCGCCTTGGTAAACAATGATGGGCCAGGCAGCGGTAAGCCCAAGTTCATCACGGATACGATTGGACGCCGAGCAGTGACTAAGTCTCGGTCGGTTTTGCAGAACCGTTGGCCTGTCCACGGCGTATGCACGAGCAAAGTACTTGGCCCGTGCATCTGTGGTTGTGATGGTACCGTTCGCTCTCGGCATCAGAGACTTCTCTACAACGCCTACGATGTGTCGGAAGCTGTTGTAGCCTTCACGGCTGGTGCTGATTTCGTGAGCGTCATACACCAGCTTGGCTCGGCTCAGTCGCGATGCCAGCCACGCGGTTGGCAGTGTGTTCACATCATGTGCGTGAACAACGTCAGCGCGGTAGCTGACCATGTGCCTGAGCAACAGCGCGTGGGTCCAGGCCCGCGCGACTACCCTCAATACTTGGCCCTTGAGGCTGGTCTTGCCAATTGGACCTTGATTGCTCTTCGCGGAGTGAGCGGCGCGCTGTTGGGTATCGCGCTTGCGCCATTTCCACAGCGGGCTGCGGGCTACGCGGTAAACCTCGATGCCGTCGCCTAAACGTTCTTGCTCACGGGTGACGCCAGGAGTATGCAACGCGAACACGCGAACCAGGTAACCTGCGCGCTGCAGCGTCTGGGCTTCTTTCAGAACCCGTGCATCGTTCAGGAATTCGTTCCAGACGATCATCGCGACTTTTTTCATTGAGTTGAAACCTGCTTTACGTCTAACGTTTGATCAGCGCCAAGGCACTCGAGTATGGCGTTCAACAGCTTCATGGCAGCCGGGAAGTCCTTACGGAGTAACAGCCTTTCGAAACTGTACATGTAGGCGGCGAGAAGCACGTCCTCGGTGGCGACAGCCGCCATGGAGGGTCTCACCGCCCTGATATTTTCGACAGCAACACAGAGTGCTTGCTTTTCGCCAACTGGCCAATTGCAGCCCACCGCCTCAACTCGCCAGCTACTCCAGTGGCTGAGATGAAACTGTTTGCTCGAAGAGATCAGCAATGCTTCCGAGGTAATGTCCAGCGACACAATCTGCCGAGGCAGCTGGGTCAATCGCGCGACGACCTCAGGAAGCAGTGCGAGCAGCTGTTCTACCTTGCTCACTTCGTCAGGCTCAGTGCATACGTAACGAAGCGGTGAAATCAGTGCTGGGTCGAGCCGCTGTTCGAGGTAAGGACGAGTGCGGCTAAATCTGTGCAGGAGTTCTTCCGCCGGCTCGCAGCTAAGCAATTGGCGATTGATTGCTACCACGCCATCACCGATCTGCCGCCGGGTTAATTTGCTGTGGCCATTCAAATTGAACAGGTGGCAATCGATGCCCTGTAGTTTATAAGCATCCAGCCACGCGATGGTCGGCAGTCCCGGCTGATGTTGTAAAAGCAGACGCTCTTGCTCGGCGAGTGAAGCAATATTGTTGCCGAACAGCTTGGCGAGAAACTCTTGCGGTCCCGATGCGCTGTCGAACGTGAGGCGAAACGCGTAGACGTCTACGGCGTCAATCTGATGCCAGTGGACCTGCAGATTTTGAACTGGCCCGCTCACTGCGGTTTTCAGTAGTTCCAGCGTCCAGGTTTCGCGACTGGAAGGGCTTAATAGTGCTTCAAGCTCCGCGTTGTTCTGACGCTGCTCCAGTAGTGGCTGCGAGTGAAAAAACATCGCGTTGATCTGCCGATGCTGCATGCGCAGGCTGATAATGTCCTGGATCATGCTGGTCAGGCGCTGCAAGGCCTGGCGCATGACCAGTACAGCAATCACTGCATGGAAAATGCGCTGGTGAGGGTAATATAGAAAATCTGCAACGAGGCAAAAAAAGCTGATCAGGAAGCCGACTGCAGCCAGAGCGTTCAAGATGGCTGCGTAGTGCTGCTGAAGTTGTCGTCGTGCCCACGCGCTTTTGTTGTATAGGCCGACACAGAGCAGGGCTACGATCATGACATAGCTACACACTACAGCCAGTAGACTTGGATAGATCACCAACAGTACTGTACCGCTGAGGGCGAAGAATGTAGCGGCCGCCATCGCGCGGGTGAAGCGCGAATAGGCATGCACTGCAACTTTGTTCTGATTTTCGAATAAATTCAGCTTGGCGCTTCTAGCTAGCAATGTGCGAGCACCGCGTTTGCAGCAATACGCGATCAGAAGCTCGCTTAACAGATACAGTACATAACACACTGCGGCAGCCAGGCTAAGCATCACAATCAGATGATTTTTCTTCAGTGCGTGCAGGGCCAGCGGGAAATAATTTGGGATCTTTTCAGAGCCCAGCAGGATGATGACTTTCAGCGGTAGGAAAAAGGCCAACAGCAGCAGGATCTGACTCGCCAGTGTTGTCACCTGCACCGTCAGGGTAGTGACAGGCACAACACTGAACAGCTTGGTGCCTAACGACAGGCACCAGCCGAGGGTGGACTTGATGTGAGATTGAAGATTCATTCAGAAATGATTCGTTCAATGTGGACAGGCTGGTCCATTATTTACCTTGCCAATAGATCGTGGCGATGGTTTCAGTTTTGTCGTTGCGATTGACCATGGTGTAGATTCCCCCGACTACTGGGGTATCTTTCTTGTAGTACTGCACTTTGTATGGAGCATTGCCACTGCTAATGACTTTTCGAGTGTAGCCGGCGGTTTTCATGTGCATGTACACGTCGTTCTCAGCCATCTTATCCACCGCGGGATAGCTGAATTCGTGCATTTGCAAATTGCCTGCGCTGTTTGGCTTGGCATAGGACTTCAAATGCGCAGCGTTCAGCATAAGTGTCGAGCCCTCGGCCAGTGCTAGTTCACTTTTATGCTTGGTCGGTGCGTTATTTGCTTGCGTCGTTTCGGACGTCTGGTCGCAGCCGGCCAGGACCAGCAGGGTAAAAAGTGCCGCAATCTTCATTTTCATCGTCGTGCTATTCCTGATCATCAACTCATTACCCGTGCCAGCAGTTGCTTGGCGACGGTCTTGTAGTAAATGCTGTCGTAATGGTACGGACAAAAAGCCCATTTGTGATCGCCACCGGCAATAAGCCCAGCCTCTAGACCACCGATCTGTTCCACCGCTGTGGCAGAGTCTTCGAGCGTGGCGAGCATTGAGTCAATTACCGAATTGTTCAGTTCGATCAGACGGTCGAACTCACCGCCCTTGAAGTCTTTTACTGCGTTGTCAGCTTTGTATTGCACAGCCCAGACAGCTTTATGTACAAAAATATTCGGGCAGATGCCGGCAACCCGCTCGAGGAATGCAGGCAGCGCCCATTGGCGTAGTCGCTGCACATCTGGGCTCCACGGACGCTTGACTTCGTGTTCAATTTCTTTGCGCTCAAATGCCTTCAACAGCGGACCGCTGGCCGACATCAACGAGCTCTGGTGCTGAATAATCCCGATGCGCTCATCGATGAAGTCAATCAGGACGATGTCGGGTCGGGATTCTTCGAGCAAGTCCCAGTGCAGCTTGTGCATGTCCCAGTGCGAGCGCTTGCCTTCAAAAGAGGCCGCGTCAACTCCCAGTCGCGGGTCGAGACACGGTGGTGCCATCCATGAAATCACCGAGGAGCGTGCCATGTAAAAGCAGATTTCGAATTTATCCAGTGTACTTTTCTGGAACTCGAATAGATCCCTCGTCACGCAAGAACCAAGGATGGCGACGCGAATTTTTTCTTTGAGCGGTCCTGCCGGATTCGGCCGAACGGCGCGCCGCTCCAAGCGAGCCTTACGTGCCATCAAGCCGTCCAGACGAGGGTTGGGCTGCTCGCTGTTTTGGTTAAGTTCGACCTTGATCTGATTCCGCACATTGCCTAGCTTTTCCAGGTACTTATGCGGCATGCCGATCGGGGCTTGTTTAAGCAGTGCAGAAAGAAAGTCTAGACGTTGCTGGTTCAATCCCAGCTTCTGCAGCCGAGCTTCCTTCAAACCGATAGTCTTGTTGGTGTCGCCGAGAATGCGTGCCCGTGCACCGAAGAAATAGGAGTCACTCAGCGGATGTTTGGTATAGGTGTAAAGGGGCTCGGACGACTTCAATAATACGTGCTTGGCGTCGATTTTCTGCTTTTTCAGCGTATCAACAACCATATGATGCGCGTATTGGGTGATGCTCCGAGTCTTACTGCCGACTGTCTTGTCCACGAGGGTCAGCGCCAGCGCTAGGGTATCGTAGGTTACCGGGCGGTAGCAGTCATCCGACGGTAGGAATTCCAGACCATTGTGTAGTGAGATCAACAGCATGTCTTCCGCGTGTTCGCTGGAAACGGCATGTTGTTGAATACTCTCGATCACATCCTGATGGATGCAGTCATCGTCATCAATGCGCGAGGTCAGCACAATGTTCTGGGTGGTCTGTGCGAGGAGTTTGGACACTTCCCTGTTGGTCAGCGAATAGTCGCTTACGCTGAGCGTACGCGCATTCAGGCCCGAAGCCTGGATGGCGTTCTGCAAGCGCGCGTGGTGCAAGACAGGTAGCGCTTCATCGATAAAGATGACCCACTCGAAGGCCGTGTTTTTTTGATTGGCCAACGAAGGGAATACTGTATTTATGAAAATTTCCAATCGGTAAGAAAGCCACAGCTCATCCTTGATCCCGATGCCAAAATTTGTAAAAACAAAGTGCTTCAAAGATGTGCTCATAGGTACTTCAAATATCTCTAAATGTGTTCAATTCGAGGACGGCCATCTTTTGCCAGTCACTTTGGTCACGTACACGCTGCGCTGCATTGCAGGAAAGGGTAGAGAACAAGGCGGTGTCACGATGAAGACGTTCCAAGGCCTCCGCCAGCTGTTCAGCACTTTCCGGCTCAACGGCAAAGCCCGAGTTCTGATCGACGAACTCAGGAATTGCCGCCACGCCCGTGGTCACTGGAACCAGCCCGGAGGCCATGGCCTCATCCCGTGACACGCCCTGGGTATCCATGCGGCTAGGGCACAAGAACACCCCATGCTGTTTGTGCAAATCGGCGATCTCGTCGTGGTTGAGAAAACCTCGCTGTATCTCGACGTTAGGGTACGCGCGTAGCGGTGCTAGCACCTCGTCGAACATAGGCCCGTCGCCTACGATCCGGAATGTCATCTCCTTGAACCAAGGCTTTTGTGCCAACAGTTCGATGGCCTTGACGGTCAGGTCATTGGCATAAGTCTTGGAGGTGAACGGTCGGATTGACAGGACCTTGTTGCGTTGCTCGGGTGCTTTCTCGATGAAGCTGAACAGTTCTGTATTAATTGGGTTGTGGATAATCGCGTACTGATCGTCCGGCAAGCGGAAACCCAAGTCCTCCATGACCTCTTCGGCAAAATAGCGAGAAACAAACACCAGTTTCAGATTCTTGTGCATGGGCAGCAGCAGCCCGCGCCAGAAGTTCATGCGTTTTTCGCTCGCCAGTTTGCCCAGCTGTAGCTGCTCCGGGGTGGTGAAGTTGTACTCTCGGCGCCACCACGGTTGGATCTCAGATCCGTGTACCCAGACGACGATTCGAGTGCTATCGAGCTGCGAGCGAATGACATTCCACATCGCTTCATCCAGGAAGTGCACCAGAATCGTCTTGTACTGGTTTTTCTCCAGCATCTTGGTCAGGGTCGCACTGCAGCCAGTTACGACGTCAACGTTCTGGAACTCCTGGTAACTGACACTCTCATTGCTGCGCAGCCGGAAGACGTCAACCCCAGTGCCTTGTTGCTGATAAGCCATGACCCTGCTATGGACGAATTTGTTGCGGTACTGATCGCCGTACGCCGGATAGTGATTGGTCAGTACCAGATGGTCAGCTTGGCCGATCATCTCGGAGGGCTGCAGATCGCGGTGCCCCAGCACCAGTGCCTTGATCTCGGCACTACCGGAGGCGTAGGCGCGTAGTCCCAGGCGAACATATGCGGCCTCCGGCGGCACGGCAGAGATCTGATTCCGATTAGCATGTTGCATCACATGACTAATCCGCTGCTTGTCCGCATCCAGGAACATCACCACCAGCTGCAGGTTGAGGCCCGGGCTGCAATCGAGGAACAGCTTCAGCTGCCCGTCTTTGATGTGCAGCTGATCCAGGCTCGCATCCTGTAGCGCGTAGACATACTCGTGCTTGCCGTCTTCCAGCCGCGAATGAACTCGCCAGTTGTCACCGTCGACGTCCAGGTCGAGGAACTTGTTGCGAGTGACATTGAACAACTCGGCCAAGGCGCGGCCGCTGATTTCCGGCGCGTCGTGGCTGACCTGGAGAGGGGCAATGGAGTGTGCGCGGTCTTGCAGTTGGTCGATGGTCAGGCCGCTATCGATGACCAGGTCATCAACCTGGTCGGCGATCGCCTGCACCTGCGTGGCGGCGTTTTCACAGTAGTTGAAGGCGTCGATCGCCAGACCTTGCGGGTTGTTGTAACGCAAGGTCGGCAGACTTTTCAGCCAGTTGCGCAGGGGCTGGGCGGCGACCAGTTGGCTGCTGATCAGCGAGCGTCGTGCACACAGCGCCTCTGCCGGGCGATAGGCCTCAGCCTCGTCGAGCAGCTTGGCTTGCTGGCCATCCCAGGCGAAGTGGGCGACTTTGCCGATCACTGTGGCACGGCTGTAGCGGGTCGCCAGGGCGAGGTCGAGCAGGTAGTTGGGGCCGTAGTAGTCATCAGCGCAGAGCCCGGCGACCCAAGGTGCATCGCCGACCAGTTGGCCGATGGTGGTCTTCTTCAGTTGCGCGCGGCTGATCACCTGGATCCGTGGATCATCCTGCACCGCGCTGGCGTCGAAGGCATCACTGATCACGTACAGGCGCACGTTGTCGTGGCTCTGGCGCTGCAGATGGCCACGTAGCAGGGCCAGTTGGCTGCGGTCATTGGCTTCGCCAATCGCGGCAATCTGCGGCAGGCGGCGAGCTTCGGCGGTGCCGGTCACCTTGCTCACCACGTAGTCCAGGCGCTGGGTGTAGGTGTGCTCGTGCATGACCTTACGTAGGGCTGCCAGGCGCAGCTTGTCGCTGTTGAGCGGGTTTTCGGCGAGCAATTGCAGTCGGCGCAGCATTTCTTCGCCGTTGTCGGTGGTAATCACCAGGTCGCCAAACAGCAGGCGTACACCGCGCGAGAAGTTACTGACGGTGAGGGTGTTGCAGGCCAGCAGCTCGAACACCCGGCGCGCAAACATCGATTGCGACTGCTTGATCGAGTTCAGGTTGATCGCATAGCGATAACCTTTGTAAGCAGTGTCGATTTTCTCGAAGGGCAGGGTGCCGACGATGTAGGGTTGGTACTCCGCCGGGAACTGGTAATTGGCGTCGTCTTTACCGTAGTTGCGGTCAAAGATCTCCAGCGGGCGGAACTTGGCCAGCTCGCTGACGAAGTTGCCCAGGTCACGGGTACGCTCTGGGTAGCGTGCGTAGTAGGCGCCGGCGAAGCAGAAGGCATCCTTGCGCTGGTACAGCTCGAGCGGGTTGTGCAGCGCGGGCTGGCAGGCGAACGGCAACAGGTAGACTCGCTCGTGACCCAGCGCGCCTTTATAGCGGTGAATGCAGTCGATGTCGGTGGTGAAGACGTGGTCGAACTGCCTGGCGGTGGTCAGGAAGGTCTCGAAGTGAACCGGGTCTTCCTTGTTCCAGAACACCGTCGGTACGTTGTGCTCACGGCACCAGGCGAGGATGCTCTGCAGCTCTTGGCTGTTATGCCCCACCTTGCTGCCCCACAGATCGTCCTTGCCACGCCAGGCCGACTCGATGAACAGCAGCTCAGGGCGGAAGCTTTCCAGCTCGGCTTTCCAGTGGGTCGGGGTCAGCGCTTGCAGGTTGCACTCGTGGCGGTACGAGCCAAACGTGAACTCGTCCATGATGCAGGCTACTTTCAGCGCACTGGCAGGCTGCTCAGCGCTGCGCAGCAGGTTGGCGCGGCTGTGCTCACTGCTGGCCAATACCGGTGGCAGCTTCAGGTAGTTCTCGTCCTGCAACGGCGGCGTCGGCGGCAGCAGGGGGGCTGCAGCCTGGTTGGCCAGCAGCTTTTGCTGGCTGCGGTTGCGTTGGTTGCTGGCCTTGCGATAGAGGCGCACCAGGCGCACTGGCAGTTTGACCAGGCCGCCGAGGGAAGTGGCGCTGGACTTGATCTGATAACCCAGCTGATAGGTCAGGCTGGCGCGGGTCTTGACCAGGCGCTGTTCGGCTAGATGGCGCTGCGAGTTGGCGCGTTGCAGGTTTTCGTTGAGTTCGTCGATTTTGCGTTGTTGCGCCGCACTGCGTTCGAGCAACTGGCTGAGGCTAGCTTTGAGAGTAGGGATCTGTTCGCCGGTGACGGTGCGGTACTTCAGGTTGGCCACGCCAAGGCCGGTGCGCGAAGCATTGAGCTCCTGCTCCAATTGTTGGCGAACGGTCTGCCACTGTTCCTGAGTAGCGGCCAGGGTAGCTTCGGCAGCCTCGCGGCTTGCAGTTTCAAGCTGCAACTGCTGCTCGAGGGTATCCCGCGCGTGTTCCAGCGCCGCCACTGCCTCTTGCAGTTGCGCACGCTGTTCTTCACCTTGCGCGTTGGCTGCACTCAGTGCCTGCAACTCGGCATCCAGCTCGCTGCGCTGTTCAAGCAGGGTACTGATGGTGGTTGCCTGGGCGTCATGCGTGCGTTGCAGTTCGGCGGTTTGATCCTGCAACGTCGACAGTTGGACTGCGAGTGCGTTGTGTTGACTGCTGAGGGCGGTGTGTTGCTCGGTCAACACCGAGTGCTCACCATTCAGCGCGTTGAACTGGCCGCTAAGCGCGCCGTGCTGTTCCTGCAACTCGCTGAACTGCTGCAACGCCCCATGATACTTGTCGTTGATTTCGCCAAGCTGCTTGCGCACGCTTTCCAGCTCTTCATTGAGGGCCTGGATCTTTGCTGCACTGCGTTCCAGCGATTCACTGCTGGTGCGCTGCAGCGAGGCGTGTTCGGCGTCCTGCTCCTTTAGCTGCTTGGCCAACAGCTCGGCTTTTTGCGCTTCAGGCTTGAGCAAAGCGTTTTGCTCGGTGGCCGCACGGTACTTCTTGTTGGCTTCATCCAGGCGCTGCTTGACCTCGTCCAGCTCTTGGCTGATGCGGGTCTTGGCTTCGAGCAGTTCGCTGCTGGATTTCTGCTGTGCGGCCAGTTCTGCTTCGCGGCCCTGCACTTGCTTGGCGAGTGCTTCGGCTTTGTGCGCTTCGGGCTTGAGCAGGGCGATCTGCTCTGTGGCACTGCGGTATTTCTTGTTTGCTTCGTCCAGACGCTTGCTGATCGCCGAGAGATTCTCGCGCAGGTTGCGTTCGATCGCCTCAAAGGCTTTTTCTAGCTCGCGTACACGGTGCACGGGTAGCGCATCGATGCGGTCAGTACTGCGCGTTTCGGCCTTTTGCGCAACGATGCCCAGCCATTTGCCGAGCACCTGAATTTCCGTGATCTGCAAATGCTCGCTGAGCATGCGGAACGGTTCCATCAGGTAGAAAGTGTGCTTGTGGTCAATGAAGTCATTGACCCCGAACGGCACCGTGATGATCAGCCGGCCACCGTTCTTGAGCAGGCTGGTGGCCTTCTCGACGAACAGTTCCGGGCGCACCAGGTGTTCGAGCACTTCGCTGATGACGATGGTGTCCGGGTCGACATCGACACCTTCGAGGCTGAGGAAGTCGGCATTGACGTAGGTAACGTTCTGCTGCACATGGGCCGGCTCGGCGGCCAGGTAGCCCTTGGCTTCTTCGATGGCCTGCGGGCTGGTGTCGACACCGGTGATCTGGCAGCCTTCGCGCGCCAACAGCAGCGGTACGATGCCCTGCGAGCAGCCGACGTCCAGCACTCGTCTGCCTTTGATCTGGGCGCAGATCCAGTGGATCCGCGCCTGGGTTTCCCGCATGAACTGCTCACCCAGCTTGCCGTAGTAGGCCTCCATCACGCGGTCATGGATATCGGCCAGGGGGGAGGGCTGCTCTATGTTCACGGCAAGTTTCTCAAGCGGGGAATTAGTCATGGGGTTGTTCCATCAAGCCTGAATGACACCAGCGGCATCGATTACCAGCGCGCCTTCGCGGACTGTGAAGGCTTCCTTGAACTCGCGGTGCTTGACCAGCAGCACATGGATGTCGGCGGTGTCCTGGGCGTACTCGAAATCAACCTGCTCATGCCGGGCGAGGGCCTTGGGCAGGGCTTCGATGTTCGGCTCGACCAGTTGCAGTATGCACTCAAGGTCATTGCCCAGGCGCTCGGCGATGCCCAAAGCCGGGCTTTCGCGCAAGTCGTCGATGTCGGGCTTGAAGGCCAGGCCGTAGCAAGCGATCTTCACTTGCTGGGCAGATTTGCCCGGGTGCTTGATGAGGAAGTCGGCCAGCGCCAGCTTGACCTTGTTGATCACCCATTCCGGCTTGCTGTCGTTGACCACCCGTGCGGTGCGGATCAAGCGCGCCTGCTCAGGTGCCTGGCTGACGATGAACCATGGATCGACTGCGATGCAGTGGCCACCCACGCCAGGACCAGGCTGGAGAATGTTCACCCGCGGGTGGTGGTTGGCCAGGCGGATCAATTCCCAGACGTCGATCTTCAGCTTGTCGCAGATGATCGACAGTTCATTGGCGAAGGCGATATTGACGTCACGGAAGCTGTTTTCGGTCAGCTTGCACATCTCGGCGGTGCGGGCGTTGGTGATGATGCACTCACCTTCGACAAAGGTGCGGTACAGGCGCACGGCCGCTTGCGAGCACTTGGTGGTCATGCCGCCGATGATCCGGTCGTTTTCCACCAATTCACGCAGCACATGACCTGGCAATACACGCTCAGGGCAGTGGGCGATGCGGATGTCGGACTCTTCACCGTGGGACTGTGGGAAGGTCAGGTCCGGGCGCGCCTGGGCCAGCCAAAAGGCCATCTGTTCGGTGGCGCCAACCGGCGAGGTCGACTCCAGGATGACCAGGTCGCCTTTTTTCAGTACCGGCGCGATCGCTTCGCTGGCCGACTCGATGTAGCGCAGGTCTGGCTCGTGGTCAGCCATGAACGGCGTCGGCACGGCAATCAGGAAGGCGTCGGCAGGCTCGGGCACGGTCGATGCGCGCAGGTAGCCTTCAGTGACGGCGGCGTGCACGACCATGTCCAGCTCGGGTTCGACGATGTGGATCTCGCCACGGTTGATAGTGTCAACCGCGTGCTGGTTGATGTCGATGCCGATTACCTGCTTCTTGCGAGCGGCAAATACTGCGGCAGTTGGCAGGCCGATATAGCCCAGGCCAATGACGGAAATCTTGTTGAAACTCATACGGCATCCTTGGAAGTCGAGAAAGTGGCAAGGGCATCAAGGATTCGCGCGCAGGCTTTTCCGTCGCCGTAAGGGTTATGGGCAAAACTCATCTGGCGGTAGCTTTCAGCGTCGCTGAGCAGTGTGGCCAGATGTTCAGTAATCGAGTCGACGTCAGTGCCGACCAGCTTGACCGTGCCGGCGGCGACTGCCTCGGGCCGCTCAGTGGTGTCACGCATCACCAGCACCGGCTTGCCCAGCGCCGGGGCTTCTTCCTGGATGCCGCCGGAGTCGGTCAGGATCAGGTACGAGCGGCTCATCAGGTAGACGAACGGCAGGTAGTCCAGTGGCTCGATCAGGTGGATGTTGCTGATGCCCGCCAGCAGGCGGTTGACCGGCTCGCGCACATTCGGGTTGAGGTGCACCGGGTATACCAGGTCGACATCCGGGAACTGTCGCGCGGTCCGCACCAGCGCCTGGCAGATGCGCTCAAAGCCACCGCCGAAGTTTTCCCGACGGTGGCCAGTGACCAGCACGAGGCGGCGGTTTTCATTGAGGAACTCGAACTGGCCTTTGAACTGCGCCTGCAATTGCGGGCTGTCCAGGCGGCTGACCACTTCCAGCAGGGCATCGATCACGGTGTTGCCGGTGGTGTGAATCTGCTCGGCGCTGATGCCTTCCTTGCGCAGGTTGTCGCAGGAGGTCGAGGTTGGCGCAAAGTGCAGGGCTGCCAAGGTGCCGGTCAGGCGTCGGTTGCCTTCTTCAGGCCAAGGCGAATACAGGTTGTTGGTGCGCAGGCCGGCTTCGACATGGCCGATCGCAATCTGCTGGTAGTACGCAGCCAGGCTGGTGGCGAAAGTGGTCGCAGTGTCGCCATGCACCAGTACGATATCGGGCTTGAACTCGTCCAGAATCGGCTTCAGACCTTGCAGGATTGCGGTGGTGACATCAGTCAGATCCTGTCCCGCCTTCATGATATTGAGGTCGTAGTCAGGGCGGATATCGAACAGGTCAAGAACTTGGTCGAGCATGTGGCGGTGCTGGCCCGTTACACACACTCGCGACTCGAACCGCTCGTCGTTGGCAAGACTGAGCACCAGTGGCGCCATCTTGATCGCTTCAGGACGGGTACCGAATACAGTAAGGGTTTTGAGGGGCACGGCAGCATTCTTCTCTTTGTGGCGAAATAGAAAAGGAAGCGGCTGATATCGCGCACAGCGAGAAGCAGCCGATCAGCGTTGCAGCCTGGTGGCATGCGCGGCAAAGGGCGTGCTGGGAGGGTTTGGTGAAAAATTTTTCACCAATTCGGTTCCTTCCGGCAGACAGATTTCCTGAGGTGGGTGAATTTACCATTCTGCATGAGAAATCGCATCCGGTTTGGCACGGTCTTTTCCTTGATGGTCCCCAATTAGATGACCACAAATCGATTTAATTGTTTAATTATCATGCGCAAATATCATTTTATTCGATTGATGGTGGCAATATGATATTCATCATTTTGATGTTATAGGGTGTTGTGAGCACTCAATCGTCTATCGGTTCCAGTACACAAATAGAAATATAATCAAGGTGGACTCGTCTGAATGAAATCCACCTGAAGATTTTTTTGCATTCAGCTACGTCCCTCGAGCTATCGGCAGTATGTTCTATGTCGATAGTGGCGTTCTGATCTGGTAACGATTTGGCGGTTTGCCAGGCACAGGGTTGGCGCTAGGGTGAAAAGGCAGCCAAGGAAGCTGCGACCCTATCTCAAGGAGTGTTGATCATGCGCAAGAGTGTTTTGCCCTACCTGTTTCTACCGCTGATGGCCTGCCTGACGTTTACGGCACATGCAGCGCCACCTACCACCCCAGTGGTAATTGAGCAGACTGCTGTCCAATCCAGTGAGCTGTCTCCAGGTGCTGCGCAGTTGGACCTGAACAAGGCTGATGCCGCCGCTTTGCAGGCGCACTTAGGCGGTATCGGCAGGGCCAAGGCAGAAGCCATCGTTGCCTATCGCGAGGCGCACGGGCCTTTCGCCTCGGTTGATGAGTTGTTGGAGATAAAAGGCATCGGTAACGCTCTGCTCGAGCGTAATCGCGACAAGCTGGCCGTGCAGTAATCGCCTGGTAATAACCGTCTGGCAGTGGCCGACGATTGCGTCGGTCACTGTTCACCTGATTGCTGTATCAGCGATCCTTGGCCTCTTTGGCATCCATCTGAGCATTGCGCTCATGAACTTTCTTCAACTGCTCCTCTGTCAACGGCAGCTTCTTCGCCGTGTCACGCAGCATCATCAAACCACCCACGATCGAGCCGATGGCAACGACCAATATCAACCAGGCATACCAAGGCATCGTCATTCTCCCACGGGCAGTAAAAAGCTTCGCTAGTAACAATTACGAGCGGACGTCACGCCCTTTGGTTCCATTATAGTCCTCGCAAGTCCTGCCATTCTCGTGACCTGCGGCCTGCAAAGCGCACCCCACTTGGTTTACAATGCGCGCCGTTTACGACCCGCCATGAGACCCTGCCAATGCCTGCTTGCCAGACGCCCCTGATCGTCGCCCTGGATTTCCCTACCCGTGAAGCTGCCCTGCAGTTGGCCGACCAGCTCGACCCTGCACTGTGCCGGGTAAAGGTTGGCAAGGAACTGTTCACCAGCAGCGCTTCGGGTATCGTCGAGACGTTGTGCGCCAAGGGCTTCGAGGTGTTCCTCGATCTCAAATTCCATGACATCCCCAATACCACGGCGATGGCAGTCAAGGCCGCCGCCGAGATGGGCGTGTGGATGGTCAACGTGCACTGCTCAGGCGGCCTGCGCATGATGGCGGCGTGCCGCGATGTGCTGGACAAGCGTAGTGGGCCGCAGCCGCTGCTGATCGGTGTGACCGTGCTGACCAGCATGGAACGTGAGGACCTGGCCGGTATTGGTCTGGATATCGAGCCACAGGAGCAAGTGCTGCGTCTGGCGGCATTGGCAGAGAAGGCCGGTATGGACGGGCTGGTCTGCTCGGCGCTGGAGGCCACTGCACTGAAAGCGGCCCATCCGTCGCTGCAACTGGTCACCCCGGGGATTCGTCCTGCTGGCAGTGCACAAGATGACCAGCGCCGTATTCTCACCCCGCGCCAGGCACTAGATGCTGGGTCTGATTACCTCGTTATTGGTCGCCCGATCAGCCAAGCAGCCGATCCCGCCCAGGCACTTGCTGCAGTTGTTGCCGAGATTCGCGGCTGAATACAGCCCTGCACAGCCCCCGAAAGATGAGTTTTATTTCATAGTCTTCGGGGGAACTACGACCAGCGCCTGAACTCTGTGCCGATTTTTCTGTCAGAGTTATCCGAAAATTCGGATTGGGGCAGACACTTTGGCGGATACATCGGGCGGTACTGAGACTTCTAAGCCAGTCATTGGTGACTTTGCTGATGTGCGCAACATCGCCAAGGGCTCGGTCATCATTATGGCCTCGGGCAGCTCCGCCAAGGACTTCCCGCTGGAGCGCTTCGCCGGTGTGCCGGTAATCACCATGAACGGCGCCATCTCGATGTTCGCCGACACGGCGATCAAGCCGTTCTTCTATATCTGCACCGACACCAGCTTCCCCAAGCAGCAGCCCGAGTTATTCGCCCAGGCGTTGAGCAGCAGCCAGCATTTAGCCTTGTGGTCGGAGCAGATCGCCGAGGTGGGCGGTACTTGCTCTGCCAAACTGTATCCGCTGCAGAAAGCCGCCGGATTTTCCTTGAAACAGTCGATGTCGCAAGGGCAGTCCGCCTGCGTGCGCCCTCGTTTTGCCTGGAATGCGCGTGCACGCTCGATCGGTTTCAGCAAGGACCTCAGTGAAGGCTTTTTCGATGCTCGCACAGTGGCATATGCGGCGTTGCAGCTCGCTTATCATCTGGGCTTCAGCAAGGTATTCCTGGTCGGGGTGGACTTGAACCAGGCCGCTGGACGCTTCTATGAAACAGCCGATTCTGCCAAGTCGCCCTGTGGGCTTGATCAGCATTATGAAGGGCGGGTATTGCCGTCACTCAAGCTGATGGCCGAGCGGGTGGTGGACGAGCGTTTTGCCGTGTTCAACCTGTCTGCAGCGTCACGCATCCCGGCTTCGGTGATCCCAAAGATCACTGTCGAGCAAGCGCATTCGATGGTTTTCCGCAAAGGTGGTGCCAGGCCAAGGTCACTCAACGCTGAGCATCCCCAGCAGCAGCTGATGGCGGGGTAACGCCCAAAGGCGCTTCGCCCGCCATCCAGTGGCTACTTGATCAGACCTTCAACACCAACTTGCCGAAGTTCTCGCCGTTGAACAGCTTGAGCAGGGTTTCCGGGAAGGTCTCCAGCCCCTCGACCACATGCTCTTTGCTCTTGAGCTTGCCGCTGGCCATCCAGCCGGCGATCTCTTGTGCGGCCTTGCCATACTCCTTGGCATGGTCCATTACCACAAAGCCTTCCATCCGCGCACGGTTGACCAGCAACGACAGGTAGTTGGCCGGGCCTTTGACCGCTTCCTTGTTGTTGTACTGGCTGATAGCGCCGCAGATGACCACGCGGGCCTTGAAGTTGAGGCGGCTGAGCACGGCATCGAGGATGTCGCCGCCGACGTTGTCGAAGTACACGTCGACACCTTTCGGGCATTCACGCTTGAGACCGGCCAGCACGTCTTCGGCCTTGTAGTCGATGACCCCGTCAAAACCGAGTTCATCCTGCAGGTATTGGCACTTGTCCTTGCCACCGGCGATGCCGACTACACGGCAGCCTTTGAGCTTGGCGATCTGCCCGGCGATGCTGCCAACCGCGCCGGCGGCGCCGGAGATGACTACGGTCTCGCCTTCTTTCGGTTGGCCGACCTCGAGCAGGGCGAAGTAGGCGGTCATGCCGGTCATGCCCAGTGCCGACAGGTAACGGGGCAGGGGGGCGAGATTGGGGTCGATCTTGTGCAGGCCCTGCGGCTCGCCGGTGAAGTAGTCCTGGATGCCGAGGGCGCCGCTGACGTGGTCGCCGGGCTTGAAGTCAGGGTGTTTGGAGGCAGTTACCTCGCCGACGCCGAGGGCGCGCATGACCTGGCCCAGGCCCACTGGCGGGATGTAGGACTTGCCTTCGTTCATCCAGCCGCGCATGGCCGGGTCGAGCGAGAGGTACAGGTTGCGGACCTGGATCTGACCCTCGGCAGGCTCGGCGGCGGGCCCTTGCTCAAAGCTGAAGTCTTCGCGGGTGACGGCGCCGACAGGGCGTTTGGCGAGCAGGAAGCGGCGGTTGGTCTGGGTCATGGGGACTCTCACTGAAAAAAGGACACTACCTTTGATAGAGGTACGGGGAGCCGCTGGCAAGGCTTGTGCGCGGGGCGAATGGCCGATGATCCATCAGGGTGATGGCCGGTATCGGCCCCGCTGCAACCTGTGCGCGTGGCTCAACCGCGCAGGCTGGCCTTGAATGCCAGTTGCGCGGGCACGCTGGTGAGGATCGAATAGCGCGTGGTACGAGAGACCTTGTCAGTCAGAAAGCGTTCGAACACGGGCTCGAATACCGCTCTGTTCAAGTGCGGTTGAGTGGCTGCGAGGTACGCCTCGCTGTACGCGCGGTAGTCGTCCAGTGCGACAAAACGCTTGATCCAGAAGTGATAGAAGTAGCCCATCAGAAAGCCCAGGCTGAAGTCCGGGTCGATCACTGTGTGCGCACAGCACTCGAAATCGATCAGGCGCAGCTCGCCGCTCGGGCTGATGAGGATGTTCTTCGGGTGCGGGTCCATGTGCACGAAGCCATCGGCAAGCATCTGGCTGAACAGCGCGAACACCTGTGGCAGCAACGTTGCCGCTGTATCGGGGTGGGCGCTGAGGCGCTCATCGACATTGCTGTGGTCGTCGAGAAACTCGATCAGCAGGTACTCATCGCGCATGAACGGGAAGCGTGCCTGGTAACCAAAGGCGGCTACCCTGGGCACCAGTTGCGACTTGCTGCCAGCCACCGAGAGGTTGATGAACTCGTTGGTCAGGTCGTGCAGGCCGTAGCTCTTTTTCAGGCCCAGATAGTTTTGCAGGCGCTTTTTCCAATGCTGCAGGCGGTTGTGCTTGAGCACCCATTTGCGTTCTCCGTGCAGCAGGTAAACGCCGCGGGTGGCTTCGGGGATATCGAGCGTCTGGTGTTGCTCGGGCGCTGCCAGAAACGCCGTGATCGCAGAGGCAAGTGGTTGGCTCTGGCCTGGATCGAGATGAAAGGTGTTGCCCTGAATACGCTGGCGCGTGAAGGCGCCAGTCAGGTGCTTGAGGTGACGCATGGAGTGCTCCGACAAATAAGTCTGAAAACGCTGTTCAGCAGCCGGCCACCTGGCCTCTAAGGAAGATCTCGCGACGATCCAGGCGCCCGATGTGCTCATGCTTGGCGTATTCATAAACCCAGCGGAAGGCGGCCTTATCAATCTCCGGGGCAAAGTTGCTCAGCGCAATGTCCACCCACGCGTCGTACTTGGCTTCGGTGATGTAACGGTAGATTTCGCGCAGGTAGAGAAAGCCAAACTGGAAGCCGAGGGTTTCACTGGCGAATGCAGTGGGTACGAAGAAGCTGTTTTCCAAGTCGATGGCTACGGGTGCACCTTCCTGGCGGTCGCAGAGCATGACGTTACCGGCCCATAGGTCCATATGGGTGATGCCTTGCTTGTGCAGGCTGAACATCAGTTCGGTCGAGGCATCGAGCACGCGGTAGACGCTGCTGGGGTCTTGCTGCAGCACGCTGAGGCCATCGCTGTAGCCCTGCAGCAGGCGGGTGATGACGAACAGGTCCTGCACCAGCCCAAGCCGGGAGCGGGTGTAGCCAAAGCCCACCAGCTCGGGCACCGGGGCGCCGCGTTGATGGGCTTTGTAGGTATTGATGATTTCTTCGACGGCCCAGTCATAGGTGCCATCACTGCGCGCCGCGCCGCGCTGCACGCGCCACTTTTTCTTCAGGCTGTCGAGCTGCTCGCGCTTGGCGAACAGCTGGCTGCGCTCACAGTCCAGCGGTGCACTGATGCGCTTGGCGCCGGGCACGCGGGCGCGCTCGACCAGGCGTTCAAGGGCCGTACGGGTGTGCTCTGCCAATGGCGTCTGGAAGTGCAGCGTGGTCCGGCGATGCTTGAGAGTGTAGGGGTACTCTTTTGGCCAGGTACTTGGGTCCGGTGACACACTGCATCCTTGCTGAATAGATCGGTTTTACAAACATTCACACTATTTTCACATTTCTTTCAGATTTGTCCTATAGGCACTGTGCTCTTTTTTGGATCCAAGACGTTTGCTGTGTTGCCGAGCCAGCGCGACGGCGATAGCGACACTGCCCGCCAGCAATGCCATGCCGAACAGCATCAACGCCATGCGCATGCCCAGCCAGTCGCCGATCAAGCCGGTAACGATCACCGGCAAACTGAAGCCGACATAGGCCAACAAAAAGAACCCAGCAGTGGCGCGGGTCTTTTCTTCGCTGGCCAGTTCATTCACCGCGGCCAGCCCGCCCAGGTAGATAAAGCCGTAACAGGCGCTGCTGGCGGCGACGGCGCCGAGCAGCACCGCCAGCAGCGCGCCGCGTTCTGCGCCCCAGGCCAGCAGCGCATAGCTGCAGGGCAGGATGACTAGCCCGAGCAGCACCGCCGTGGCACTTGGCAGGCGCTTGGCCAAGGGCTGAAACAGCACACCGCAGCTGATCACGCAGAACGTGGAAAACCCTGACCAAGCGCTCAAATCATGCTGACGCAGTACTGCCGGCAGCAGCCCGGTGACCAGCCCGACGCAGGCCCAGGCGAGCAGAATGGCGCACCCATACACCAGGCTGCCGGGCGGGTAGCAAGGCAGGCGCAGCATGGCCGCGCGTGCTGCCTGGCATGGCTCCGGCAGGCGCCAGACCAGTATCAGTGCGAGCGCGGCCAGCAGCAGGTGCAGATAAAAGCTGGCCGGGCTCAGGCTGGGCCCGCGCAGCAGGCACAGGCTGGTCAGCGCAGCGCCCAGGCCGAAGCCCAGTGAGGTGCTGGCAGTGACCCAACTGGCGGCGTTGCTGCTGCGCTCGGCAGGCAGCAGTTCGCTCATGTACACCGTAGCGGTAGCCGAGGCGAGGCCGGTGCCGATACCCAGCAGCAGCCGCGCGACACCAATGCTGTACAGGCTGGGTAGGCTGAGTGAGAGTAGGGTGGCAATGATCGACAAGCTCAACGCGGCGATGATCATCGGCCGCCGGCCAATCCGGTCGGCAAGCCCGCCCAGAGCCAGCAGCACCGGCAGCACGCCCAGCACATAGGCGGAAAACGCCACGGCGGTAGCCGTCGCGCCCAGCCCGGAGAGGTCGGCATAGGTGGTGTAGAGCGGCGCCTGCAGGTTGACTGCAAGGGTGATGATGCACAGGGCGAAGGCGAGCAGGGCGGGGGCGTGGCGGTCGCGCATTGACGCAAGTCCTTGATTGAACGGGTACTGGCTGCAGGCTGCGCTTGCTCAGTGCGCGCAACAAGGCACAGCGGGCAGTCATTTGTGCTTAACTGTTCGTATAAAAAACGCGAACAGTTGATCTATGCACCTCACCCTCGATCGCCTCAGCGCCGTGTCGCTGGTTCAGCAACTCACCACCCAGCTGCAAGCGTGGGTCGAGCAGCAACGCCTGCGTCCGGGCGCGCGGCTGCCGTCGATCCGGGCCTTGGCGAAAACCCACGGGGTCAGCGCCGCCTGTGTGATCGAGGCCTACGATCGGCTGGTGGCCAGCGGTTGGCTGGAGGCGCGCCACGGCACCGGCTTTTTCGTCGCCGAGCGCAAGGCCGGGCTGCCTGAGCAGGACGCAGCGCTGTGGGGCGAGACGGTCGATGGTAAGTGGCGGCAGTTCGATGAAGGCCAGGAGGCACTGCTCAAGCTCGGCTGCGGCTGGTTGCCGTCGGCCTGGCGCGCCGCAGATGAACTGGCCCAGGCCATTCGCCAGGTTAGCCGTGGCAACCCGGCCGACCTGTTCGACTACGCGCCGCCGCTCGGCCTGGCCAGCCTGCGCGAGCAGTTGCACAAGCGTCTGGAACGGCTGGATGTCGCCGCAGGCACCGAGCGCATTGTCACCACCCACGGCGCCAGCCAGGCGCTCGACCTGCTGGTGCGCGCGTTGCTGCGTCCGGGCGATACGGTGCTGGTGGAAAACCCGGGGTACTACAACCTGTTCAACCTGCTGCGCAGCCACCAGGTAAACATGCTTGCCGTGCCGCGTACCGTCCATGGGCCGGATCTGGACGCGCTGCAGCGCCTGCTGGTCGAGCACCGGCCGCGCTGCCTATTCATCAACAGCCTGTATCACAACCCGACCGGCACCAGCCTCACGCCCAAGGTCGCCTACCGCCTGTTGGAACTGGCCCGCGAGCATGACCTGCGGATCATCGAAGACGACATCTATGCCGACTTTCAGGAAGGCCCGGCGACACGGCTGGCGACCCTCGACAGTGAGCAGCGAGTAATCTATCTGGCGAGCTTTTCCAAGACCTTGAGCAGTTCGCTGCGGGTCGGTTATGTGGTCGCCGATGCAGCGTTGATCGCGCGCCTGGCCGAGTTGAAGATGGTCAGCGGCATCGGCACTTCGCGGTTTGCCGAGCAGGTGCTGGCGCAGATGCTGGCCAACGGCAGTTATCGCAAGAGCACCCAGCGTCTGCGTGTGCGTCTGGGTCAGCACAGGGCCAGGCTGTTGGCTCAGCTCGAGGCATATGGCTGGCAGGTGTTCGCCGAGCCCAATGGCGGCATGTTCGTCTGGGTGCGGGCGCCCGGGCACGATTTTGCCAGCCTCGAGCGCCTGGCGCTGGCGCATTCGGTGCTGCTCACGCCGGGTGCTGCGTTCGATTATCAGGGGTACAGCAGCGACTGGCTGCGGATCAATGTCGCCTATGCTCAGGACGTGCGCGCCCAGGGGTTTCTGCGCGCGGCGGGTGAGGCCAAAGGCGACCTCGATCATGCTCTGGGCGACATCACATAGCTATTTGACACTATTGTGGCGTCAATCCCTTGTGAGGGGGCTGGCGGCGTTGTCACTCTTGGCCTTCGCAACCGGGGGATGAGCAATGACGGCGAGCAAGCACGGTGTTCTGGCCAACCTGGGCATGGCCCGCAAACTCGGCCTGGGCTTTGCCCTGGTGCTGCTGCTGACCTTGGCGGTGGCGGCGATTGGCGTGGCTTCGCTGTACAGCGTCAGCCAGCGCTTCGACAGCCTCCGGCAGATGACTCAGTTCAACAGCGACCTGCTGCGCCTGCGCCAGCATGAGCAGGGTTTTGCCTTGCGTTCCGACAGCGAGGAGGCCGACAAACTGCGCAGCGGCCTGCAAAATCTTCTTGAGCGAGCCCGCGGCGTGCCCCAGTTGAGCGCCACCGAAGCGGATCTGAGCGCCTATGGCCAGGCGTTCGACGCCTTTGTCGAGGCGGTGCAGGCCAAGGAGCTGGCGCTGGACACGGCCAGTTGGTCGGTCTCAAGCGTGGCCAACAACCTCGACGTGCTCCAGGCCGGCCTGGCTGATGACGGCGCCTACACCCTGAAACAATCCCAGGGCCAGCAAGGCAGCGAGTTCCTCGATCAGGCCACGCAGGTGGCAGCCGTCTCGCGCCTGATGCTGCAGGCGATGGACGAGGCCCGTGTGCGCCTGGAGCAAAGCCGCAAAGGCGAGGAGGTCAACAGTGGCCGCATCGCCCAGACCGTCGAGGCGGCCAGCCTGGTCGAGCAACTCAGAAGCGCAGTTGCCGACAGCGGCTATCAAGGTGTGCTCGCTGAGGTCGCCGGGCATATCGCCAGCTTTGCCGACAAGCTCAATGAATACACCGACCTGCTTGCGCAAGAGCAGGGCATCAAGGCGCAGTTGCAGGCGCGCGCCAACCAGGCCACCAGCGCGGTCGACCAGGCTTACGCCAGCCAGGAGCAGGCCATGCACAGCGAGCTCAAGCGCAACGGCGTGGCGATTGCCATTGCCACCGCGCTGGCGCTGCTGGTCGGCATGCTGGCGGCCTGGTTGATCACCCGGGCGATCGTCGGCCCGTTGCAGCGAGTCATCGGTCGCGCCCAGCGGATTGCTGCCGGTGACCTGGCCGGCGACGCCGAGGTGCCGCGCCGCGATGAGGTCGGCCAACTGCTGCTGGCGATGCAGCAGATGGCGGCGGGCTTGAGTGGCATTGTCAGCGGCCTGCAACAGGGTATCGAGCAATTGGCCGGCAGCGCCCAGTCGTTGTCGGCGGTCACCGAACAGACCAATCGTGAAGTTGGCAGCCAGCAGCAGGAGACCGAGCAGGTCGCCACCGCCATGCAGCAGATGAGCGCGACCGTGCACGATGTCGCGCGTAATGCCGAACAGGCGGCGCAGGCGGCCGAAGTCGCCGACGGCAAGGTCGACTCGGGCCAGCAGGTGGTGCGTCAGAGCCTGCAGCGCATCGAGCAGCTGGCCGTGGCGGCAGAAGCGGCCAGCGCCGGCATCGACAGTTTGAGTGCCGAGATTCATACCATTGGCGATGTGCTTGAAGTGATCAAGAGCGTTGCTGGGCAAACCAACCTGCTGGCGCTGAATGCCGCCATCGAGGCGGCGCGGGCGGGCGAGCAGGGTCGCGGTTTTGCGGTAGTCGCGGATGAGGTGCGGGCGTTGGCCAAGCGTACGCAACAATCCACCGAGCATATTGAGCGCTTGGTCGCCAGCCTGCGCGGCAATGCCGAGCAGTCGGTGGCGCAGATTCGTGGCAGTACCGAGCTGGTGCGCCTGGCAGTGGCCGACACCTTGCAGACTGAAAGCGCCCTGGCCAGCATCGCCGTGGCAGTGTCACAGATCCAGCAGATGAACCAGCAGATTGCCGCTGCCGCCGAGCAGCAGAGTTCGGTCAGTGACGAGATCAGCCGCAGCGTCACGCAGATCCGCGGCAGCGCCGATCAGGCTGCGCTGGCGATGCAGGGCAATGCCCGTTCCAGTGTCGAGCTGGCCCAGTTGGGCGATGAGCTCAAGGGGATGGTTGGGCATTTCCGTTTGTAGGTTCTCCTGAATGGCTTGAGATCGTCGGGGCCGCTTTGCGACCCTTCGCGGGTAAACCCGCTCCCACAGAGTATTGCATTGCCCGAGAGCGGCAGGGCTCCGCGAACCTTGTGGGAGCGGGCTTGCCCGCGAAGGGCTGCGCAGCAGCCCCAGCATTGCTGACCGGCATTCAAGAAGACAGGCCGTATCAAGCCCTGCGCGGGTTGAGGATCAGCAGGGTAATCACCCCGGCAACAATCCCCCAGAACGCCGAGCCGATCGAGAACAGGCTCAACCCGGAGGCGGTGACCATGAAGGTGATCAACGCCGCCTCGCGCTCGCGTGGCTCGCTCATGGCCACGCTCAGGCCGTTCATGATCGAGCCAAACAACGCCAGTGCCGCAATCGACAGCACCAGCTCCTTGGGCAGGGCGGCAAACAGCGCGGCCAGGGTCGCGCCAAATACCCCGGCAATGCCGTAGAAAATCCCGCACCAGACTGCCGCGGTGTAGCGCTTGTTCGGGTCTTCATGGGCATGCGGGCCGGTGCAGATTGCCGCACTGATGGCCGCCAGATTGACCCCATGCGAGCCGAACGGCGCCAGCAGCAGTGAGGCGAAACCGGTGGCGGTGATTAGCGGCGAGGCCGGCACCTGGTATCCGTCGGCGCGCAGCACGGCCACGCCGGGCATGTTCTGCGAGGTCATCGCCACCACAAACAGCGGGATACCGATGCTGATGGTTGCTGCCAGCGAGAAGCTTGGAGTGGTCCACACCGGTGTAGCCACCTGCAGGTTGAAGTGGCTGAAGTCGAGCAGGCCCAACGCCCCCGACAACGCCGTGCCGACCACCAGCGCAGCGAGCACGCAGTAGCGCGGCGACAGGCGCTTGACCAGCAGATAGCTGAAGAACATGCCCAGCACCAGCAGGGTACGGTGTTGTGCGGCGACGAAGATCTCGCTGCCGATCTTGAACAGGATGCCTGCCAGCAACGCCGAAGCCAGCGATGCCGGGATGCGCCTGACCAGGCGCTCGAAGCTGCCGGTCAGGCCGCAGATCAACACCAGCACGGCGCAGGTGATGTAGGCGCCGATTGCTTCGCCGTAGCTGACGCCGCCGAGGCTGGTGATCAACAGCGCCGCGCCTGGGGTCGACCAGGCCACGGTGATCGGTGTGCGATAGCGCAGCGACAAACCGATGCTGCAGATCGCCATGCCGATCGACAGCGCCCAGATCCACGATGAGATCTGCGCGGTGGTCAGCCCGGCCGCCTGGCCGGCCTGGAACATCAGCACCAGCGAGCTGGTGTAGCCCGTAAGCATGGCGATGAAGCCGGCGACCACCGCCGAGGGGGAGCTGTCTGCCAAGGGCCGCAGGCGCGCTGAGGTGGCATCGGTCATGGTGCTGTCCTTGTACATGTAAGTATTTTTTGCAGGCTAACGCGGCCAAGCTTGATCCTTGCCATACAGCGACCATTGCTTTTAGCCGTACAGTCGCCAACTATTGGCCCACGGTCGACAACTGCGCAGAGGGGAAGGGGCGATGTACAAGGTTTACGGCGATTACAAATCGGGCAACTGCTACAAGGTCAAGCTGATGCTGAACCTGCTCGGGCATGAATTTGAATGGCACCCGGTGGACATTCTCAAAGGCGAAACCGAGACCCCGGCGTTTCTCGCCAAGAACCCTAACGGCAAGGTGCCGGTGCTCGAGCTTGAAGACGGCACCTGCCTGTGGGAGTCGAACGCGATTCTCAACTTCCTCGCCGACGGCAGCGAGTTCCTGCCGACCGAGCCGCGCCTGCGAACGCAAGTGTTGCAGTGGCAGTTCTTCGAGCAGTACAGCCATGAGCCGTACATCGCCGTGGCGCGGTTCATTCAGTACTACCTGGGCCTGCCGGATGACCGCCTGGAAGAATACAAAGGCTTGCACAAGGGCGGCTACAAGGCGCTCAAGGTGATGAACAAGCAGCTGGAGATGACCCCATACCTGGTCGGCGAGCAGTATTCGATTGCCGATGTGGCGCTGTATGCCTACACCCACGTGGCGCATCAGGGCGGCTTTGACCTGGCTGGCTACCCTGCGGTGCGCGAGTGGCTGGCGCGGGTGGCCGAGCATCCGCGGCATGTGCCGATGGGGGAGTGAGGGCAGCGTAGATCGGGGCTGCGAACCAGCCCCGGCAGCCTCAGACTGTACCGAAGCGCTGATCCAGATAGGCAATGATCGCCTTGGACTCATACATCCAGGTCACTTCCCCGGCTTCTTCGATGCGCAGGCACGGTACTTTGACTCGGCCGCCGCCTTCGAGCAGCGCCTGGCGATGCAGCGGGTCGTTCTTGGCATCACGCAGCGCCACCGGCACGTTCAACCGATGCAGGTTACGGCGGGTCTTCACGCAGAACGGGCAGGCATGAAACTGGTACAAAGCCAGGCCCTTGGCCTGCTGCTCGACCGCAGCCTGGGCAGCGGCATTGCGCTTGCGCTTGGCTGGGCGGCTGATCAAGTCACCGAACACGATAAGCTGGCCGAGGCCGACCCGCAGGGCTTTGACGATCATGGGCAACTCCTGAACAAATAAAAAACCGACCCATCAGGGTCGGTTCGGGATCACCAGCCGATCACTTGATCAGGCTGAGAAACTCGCTGCGAGTCGCGGCATTGGCGCGGAACTCACCGAGCATCACCGAAGTGATCATGCTCGAATTCTGCTTTTCGACGCCGCGCATCATCATGCACATGTGCTTGGCCTCGATAACCACGGCCACGCCGGCAGCGCCAGTGACCTTCTCGATCGCCTCGGCGATCTGGCGGCTGAGGTTTTCCTGGATCTGCAGGCGGCGGGCGTACATGTCGACGATCCGCGCGACCTTGGACAGGCCGATCACTTTACCCTTGGGCAGGTAGGCTACATGCGCCTTGCCAATGAACGGCAGCATGTGGTGTTCACACATCGAATACAGCTCGATGTCCCGCACCAACACCATCTCGCTGTTGTCGGAGGTGAACAGCGCGCCGTTGGTGACCTCTTCCAGGGTCTGTTGATAACCGCGGCAAAGGTACTGCATGGCCTTTGCGGCCCGCTTTGGCGTGTCGAGCAGGCCTTCGCGGGAGACGTCCTCGCCAATCTGGCTGAGGATCTCGGTGTAGTTCTGTTCCAGGGACATGGATCTACCTGTGGGAGTAAACGCAAATACGCAAGGGTACGGCGGCAACGACGGCGCTGCAAGCGCGGCGTTATTCGTCGCGGCCGTCGAGCATGGTTCGTTTCAGAATCACGTATACCGCGCCAGTGCCGCCGTGGCGCGCCTGGCATGAGGTGAAGCCGAGTACCTGGGGGTGTTGGCGCAGCCAGGTATTGACGTGACTCTTGATCATCGGCCGCTTGCCGTCCAGGCGCGCCGCCTTGCCGTGGGTCACACGCACGCAGCGCACTTCCAGCTTGGTGGCTTCGGCGAGAAACGCCCAGAGGATCTCGCGGGCTTTCTCGACGCTCATGCCGTGCAGGTCGATGCTGCCTTCAAAGGCGATCTGGCCGAGCTTGAGCTTGCGCAGCTGGCTTTCCTGCACGCCATCGCGGCGCCATGACAGCTCGTCTTCGGCGGCTACGTCAATGACGAACTGGTCAGACATGCCGTCAACCACCAGCGGCTGATCACTGCGTACCGTGGCGGACTGGCGCAGGCCGGCCAGCTGCTTGCGGTCAGGCTTGGCTTTGCCGACCTCGGCGCGGTCATGCTTGATCGGCTTTACGCCGCGCACTTCGGCATGGAACAGGGAAAAGTCATCGTCTTGCATGCAGGCCTCCACGTGGGCCGGGGAGTTTACGCGAGTCTGCGGATCAGCGGGAGGCAGCAGGGGCCAGCTTTGCTGGCCTTTCGCGACACGAGGCCGCTCCTACAGGGGCCGCGTCCACCCAGCCTGACGCGGTCGCTGTAGGAGCGGCCTTGTGTCGCGAAAGGGGCGCAAAGCGGCCCCGAGGAACGTCAGTCGTGTTTCTTCATCAAGTGCGGGGCAATGTTCAGCTCACGGCCACGGCGCAACCTGATCCGGCTGCGCCGCCACAACCAAACCCCCAGCCACAGCAACAACACGCCGCCACCCAGCACGGTCGCTGCCAGCGGCCGGTTGGCATTCAAATCCGCCAGCGCTGCATAGTTGCCCAGCAAACCGGCAAACCCGGCCATCATCAACAGGATGCCCAAGGTCGCGATCAGCACAGACAGGCCAGCGCCCAACCGCGCCGTCCAGTTGCGCGGCGGGCGCGAGCGCAGGCGCTTGGCGTCGAAACTGTCAGAAAGCTTCATTGCGGATTTCCTCTGCGCTATCGGCCATTCGACCCACCTGCAGTCACCCGGTTCCGCCCGTCCGGCGGGCGCCTAACCGTGCTCAGACCAGGCTGGCAGTCGGTGCAACACAGGCAAAGTTGTCGGCCATTACGGCCATTTCGCCCTGGTGAATCTGTGCCGCTGGAATGACCGTGTCCTTGAACGCCAGATCGCGCGTGGCGGAGGCATCTTCGACCAGCGTGCAACGATAACCATAGTCCTTGGCGCGGCGCACCGTGGTGCTGACGCTGGAATGGCTCATGAAGCCGCACACGATCAGGTCCAGATGGCCCTTGTTCTGCAGGGTTTCGTGCAGCGAGGTGTTCTTGAAGGCATTGGGCATGCGCTTTTCGATGACGATCTCGTCACCGCGTGGCTCCAGGCCTTCGATGAACTCGCCGCGCGGGCCTTGTGGATCGAACAGGCCGCCAACGGTGCCCAGGTGGCGCACATGGATGATCGGCCGGCCAGCCTTGCGCGCCGCGTCGAGCAACCTGGCGATGTTGGCCACGGCCTCGTCCATGCCCGACAGTTGCAGGGGACCACTGAGGTACTCCTTCTGCGCATCGATGATGATCAGGCTGGCGTTGCCCAGCTTGGCCGGCGGATAGTCGCGGCCGCTGAGGCGGAACATCGTGGTTGGAACAGACATCAAGGGCTCCTTGAGCAGGGCTTTTGTCGGGCTATTGTCCCCTGCTTGGCGGCCAATGGGAATGGTTGACATTGCAAGCTATGCAATTACTGGCATCTGTCCTACCGGCAGGGCGTTGGTGGAACATTTCAGCGGGTGGGCCTGTTAGACTTTCAGGCTGTCTGAAAAGGAGTCCCCCGTGATCACTTCACGCCTGCGCACTCTGCGCGACCATATTCGCTGGGCGGTCAGCCGCTTCCACGAGAACGAGCTGTTCTTCGGCCACGGTGCCGACAATGCCTGGGACGAAGCCCGCCTGCTGGTGCTGGGCTCGGTGCATCTGCCGTGGGAAATCGCCGACAGCTACCTCGACTGCCGCCTGGAAGACGATGAGCGCGTGCGCCTGCTGCACCTGCTCAAGCGCCGCATCGAAGACCGCGTGCCGACCGCTTACCTGCTCGGCGAAGCGTGGTTCTGTGGTATGTCGTTCATTGTCGATGAGCGCGTGCTGGTGCCGCGTTCGCCGATTGGCGAGCTGCTGGAAAAGCGCTTCGAGCCATGGCTGGCGCAGGAGCCTGCGCGCATTCTCGACCTGTGCACCGGCTCTGGCTGCATTGGTATCGTCGCGGCTGACGTGTTCCCCGAGGCCGAGGTGGTGCTGGCCGACCTGTCATTCGACGCTCTCGAAGTGGCCAACCAGAACATCGAACGGCATGGCCTCGATCAGCGGGTGTTCACCGTGCAGGGCGATGGTTTCGCCGGTCTGCCGGGGCAGCGCTTCGACCTGATCCTGTCCAACCCGCCGTATGTCGATGCCGAAGACTTCGCCGACATGCCGGCCGAATATCACCACGAGCCGGAGTTGGGCCTGGCCTGCGGCAACGATGGCCTGGACCTGGTGCGGCGCATGCTCGCCGAAGCGGCCGAGCACCTGACCGACAAGGGTTTGCTGATTGTCGAAGTGGGCAACAGCCAGGTCCACGTCGAGGCGCTGTACCCCGAGGTTGACTTCACCTGGCTTGAGTTCGAGCGGGGCGGCCATGGCGTGTTCATGCTGACTGCCGAGCAGTGCCGTCAGCACCAGGAGCTGTTCCAGGCGCGGGTCTGATTTGATTGTTTTGGGGCCGCTTTGCGGCCCTTCGCGGGCAAGCCCACTCCCACAGGATTTTGCAGCGCCGCCGTAACCTGTGGGAGCGGGCTTGCCCGCGAAGGGCCGCAAAG
>Ga0213828_1000212_pt1 | contig 60382 bp, 49 predicted proteins | sample MC6MC0897MG_FD_180664 | JGI IMG/M metagenome (GOLD analysis project Ga0213828, IMG submission 180664) | Enriched soil aggregate microbial communities from Iowa State University, Ames, United States - MC6-MC0897-MG | ecosystem: Environmental > Terrestrial > Soil > Unclassified | place: USA: Iowa...
TGGTACAGCACGAAAGTGGGGGTGATCGACCTGAAGAAAAAGTCGATCACCATGGGTAAAGGATGTTAAAAAGTGTTCACCATGTCCCCGAACACCTGTCTACCATGTCCCCGGACTGTACACCCACGGGGAGAGGGAGAAAACCCATAAGGTTTAGCTAAACCAGCTGCCAAACCAACCGTGGAATTTCATCATCACGAAATCCCACATCCGGCTGAAGAAGCCGCCCTCTTCCACCGCTTCCATCACAATCAGCGGACGCTGTTCAATCGACTTACCGTTTAGCTGGAAATCAATCGTCCCGACCACCTGGCCTTTTTTCAGCGGCGCGGTGAGCTGCGGGTCGGTCAGGGTGTAGCTGGCTTTCAGGTTTTTCAGCTGACCGCGCGGAATGGTCACCGAGCCCGCCTCACCCGCGCCCAGGTTCACTTCGCTCTTGTCGCCAAACCAGACGCGCTGGCTGACGAACGTGGCATCCGGTTTAATCGGCGTCACGGTTTCATAGAAGCGGAAACCCCAGGTCAGCAGTTTTTCTGATTCATTAAAGCGAATACGGTCGGTTTTGGTGCCCAGCACCACCGAAATCAGGCGCATGTCGCCCTGGGTCGCGGAGGCCACCAGGTTATAGCCAGCACCCGCCGTGGTGCCGGTTTTCATTCCGTCCACGTTAACGTTGCTGCTCCACAGCAGGCGGTTGCGGTTCGGCTGGCGGATTTTATTGAAGGTAAACTCTTTCTCTTTGTGGATTGCGTATTCATCCGGCACGTCGTGGATCAGCGCTTTCCCCAGCAGCGCCATGTCGCGCGCGGTACTGAACTGTCCCGGCGAATCCAGACCGTGAACCGTTTTAAAGGTCGTATTGGTCAGGCCCAGCTTTTGCGCGTAGCCATTCATCAAACCAATGAAAGAATCCTGGCTGCCGGCAACGTAATCGGCCAGCGCGATGCACGCATCATTTCCCGACTGAATAATTACCCCTTTGTTCAGATCGGAAACGGAAACCTGATCGCCCGGCTTCAGGAACATCACCGATGACCCGCGCAGCGCCGGGTTGCCGGTCGCCCACGCGTCCTTACCGATGGTCACCATATCGTCCAGCTTGATCTTGCCCGCTTTTAACGCCTGGCCCACCACATAGCTGGTCATGATTTTAGTCAGGCTTGCCGGATCGAGTTTCTCATCCGCATTCCCTTCCGCCAGCACTTTACCGCTGGAATAATCCATCAGGATCCAGGCGCGCGCATCCACAGGCGGCGCTTCGGGCGCAGCCTGTTCAGCTGCGTAGAGCGTTGGTGCAAACAGGAAAAGAAGCGCAGAGCCGGTCGCCAGGCTGCGCAGAGAAGTCATTTTACGCGTCATAAATGCCACCCGAGTGTCCATTCAAAAATTACGTCACATCACCGTGTCGCAAGAAGCGATGAGTAATAGCGCACTAAAACGGTTAAAGAAACCCAACGAGGGTAAAGTTATTAAAGTTTATGCAATAACATTCAGATACGCTTTGATTCAGACGATTTTTTTGTCTTCTGTTGCGTAATTGTTAGGTTTATCTCACCATGGCGAAAGCTGACCCGGATTCACATCTCATCAGGAGTAAATATGATTACGCTTTGGGGCAGGAACAACTCGACCAACGTTAAGAAAGTGCTCTGGACGCTCGAGGAGCTGGATTTACCGTTCAATCAAATCATGGCTGGCATGTCGTTCGGCGTAAACAAAGAGGCCGACTATTTGGCCATGAACCCGAACGGCCTGGTGCCGCTGCTGCGCGATGATGAAACCGACGCGACGCTTTGGGAGTCCAACACCATTGTCCGCTACCTCGCCGCCCAGTACGGTCAGGGCCGCCTGTGGGTAGAAAGCCCGGCCCGACGTGCTCAGGGCGAAAAGTGGATGGACTGGGCGAACCAGACGCTTTCACCCACCCACCGCGTGATCCTGATGGGGCTTATCCGTACGCCGGAAGCCGAGCGCGACTATCCGGCTATTCATGCCGCTCAGGATGCGTGCGAAAACCTGTTTACGATGATGGATGACGAGCTGGCGAAGCACGCCTGGTTCTCCGGTGAAGCCTTCGGCACAGGCGATATCGCCGTGGCACCGTTCGTCTGGAACCTGACCAATATGGGCCTGAAGTGGACGCCGCGCCCACACCTTGAGCGCTGGCTAAAACAGCTGAGCGATCGCCCGGCATACCGCAACGTGGTGATGATCCCGGTCACCTGATTACGCACCGGACGGGCTGACTTTTAACAGCTGCCCGTCCGTCTCGTCGGTCAGCACATATAAATAGCCGTCCGGCCCCACCCGCACATCGCGAATACGTTGATTCCGATCGCCCAGGATTCGCCCGTCTTCCGTCACCTTATTACCCTCCACGCTCAGCACAATAACGTCCTTTTCCTTCAGCGCCCCAATAAACAGCTTGTTTTTCCACTGCGGGAAAACGTCGCTGTTGTAGAACGCCATGCCGCTCACGGCAGGTGACACTTTCCAGACGAACAGCGGTTTTTCGGTGCCCTCAACGTGCTCGCCTTTGGCTTCCGGAATTTTCAGACCGCTGTAGTTAATGCCGTGCGTCGCCAGCGGCCAGCCGTAGTTCTTTCCTTTCTCCGGGATGTTGATCTCATCCCCGCCGCGCGGGCCGTGCTCGTTCAGCCACAGCGTGTCGCTCCAGGGGTTCATCGCCATCCCCTGCGGGTTGCGTATGCCGTAAGACCAGATTTCGGGTCGCGCGCCGGGGGTATTCACAAAGGGGTTATCCGGCGGCACTTTCCCGTCTTCGGTGAGGCGCACCACTTTACCCTGCAATTTATCCAGATCCTGCGCCGTCGGACGCTGGTTGTTCTCGCCGAGTCCGATAAAGAGCGCGCCTTTGCCGTCGAACACCAGTCGCCCGCCAAAATGGTTTCCGGTGGAGAGTTTCGGCATCTGGCGGAACACCACCTGGAAGGCTTCAATGCGCGTAAAATCGTCGCTCAATCGGCCATAGCCCACCGCCGTTCCGGCTTTGCCGTCACTCCCTGCTTCGGCGAAGCTCAGCCAGATGCGGCGCGATTTTTCAAAATCCGGGGCGAGGACCACGTCCAGCAATCCTCCCTGACCGTTTGCCCAGACTTTCGGCACGCCGACAATCGGATCGGACAGCCCTTTTCCGGCCTGCCAGCGTTTGAGCTGACCGCCCTTCAGGGTCACCAGCAGGCCTTTATTGTCCGGCAGAAACGCCAGGGACCAGGGGTGATCGAGTTTATTTTGCAGCACCTCAACCTTGACCGCCTCTGGCGCGGCAAGAAGCGAAAACGGAATGAACAACGCAGGCAGGGAAATTAGCGAGGATCGAGGCATAACGCGCTCCTTTATCGGCATATGGCATAAAGGTTAGCCACTGCATCCGGGCGCGTTACCACTTTTACAAAAGCTTAATCAGAAGGGGGAGTTGCCTCCCCCTGGGCTCAGTGCTGTTCAAGCTTCTCGTGCTCGTTCAGGCACATGATGCATAGAGAGAGCGTCGTCAGGCAGTTTTCAAGCTTCTCCGCGTTAACAGCGATAAAGTTCGGGCAGTCGTGGCGTCCATTCATCAAACATACCCCAGCGATGGAGAGCACCTCAGCGGCGCGGCGCAGGGCGATCGGCTCACTTTCGCCGTATTTCGCCTTCAGGGTCGGTGCTTTTTCACGCATGAAATTGCAAAGTTCAAACAGGTTATCACGCAGATGTTCGCTTTCGCTGACTGACATATACCCTTTTGCCTTCCTCAACTGCAGGTACGCGGCCAGGTCGATTCGGGCGTTGATCAGCTTGTTAAGCAGATCGCGTTTTAGTCTGTCAACGGTCATGCTCTTTCCTCCTCTGTCAGCCATTGTGCATAATCAGGATAAGTACATTTTTTGTACAGTTTAATGCCTGGGATCAATTTTTATTAACTGATTAACATTATTTACAATGTTACAACGTCTGCCCGGCGCATCCGCCTTGCAAAGAGTGTATAAATCCCCCGCGATACGCTGTAAAATCCCGCCCTGATAACTCCATAATTGATGAATTTTTAACCTATGAGCAATGTTACGCACCAGCCGAAAATCGGCTTCGTCTCCCTGGGCTGCCCGAAAAACCTGGTGGATTCAGAACGCATCCTGACCGAACTGCGCACCGAGGGCTATGACGTGGTGCCAAGCTACGACAACGCCGATATGGTGATCGTTAACACCTGCGGGTTTATCGACAGCGCGGTTCAGGAGTCACTGGAAGCCATCGGTGAAGCCCTGACGGAAAACGGCAAAGTGATTGTCACCGGTTGCCTGGGCGCCAAAGTGGACCAAATCCGCGAAGTGCACCCGAAGGTGCTGGAGATCACCGGTCCGCACAGCTACGAGCAGGTGCTGGAACATGTTCATCACTACGTGCCAAAACCAAAGCACAACCCGTTCCTGAGCCTGGTGCCGGAACAGGGCGTAAAGCTGACGCCGCGCCACTACGCTTACTTAAAAATTTCCGAAGGCTGCAACCATCGCTGCACCTTCTGCATCATTCCGTCCATGCGTGGCGATCTGGTGAGCCGTCCAATTGGCGAAGTGCTGGCGGAAGCTAAACGTCTGGCCGACGCGGGCGTGAAGGAGCTGCTGGTCATCTCCCAGGACACTTCAGCTTACGGCGTGGACGTTAAGCACCGCTCCGGTTTCCACAACGGCGAGCCGGTGAAAACCAGCATGGTGGGCCTGTGCGAGCAGCTTGCTAAGCTCGGTATCTGGACGCGTCTGCACTACGTCTACCCGTACCCGCACGTTGACGATGTGATCCCGCTGATGGCGGAAGGCAAAATTCTGCCGTATCTGGATATCCCGCTGCAGCACGCCAGCCCGCGTATCCTGAAGCTGATGAAGCGTCCTGGCTCCGTTGACCGCCAGCTGGCGCGCATCAAGCAGTGGCGCGAGATCTGCCCGGATCTGACCCTGCGATCCACCTTCATCGTCGGTTTCCCGGGTGAAACCGAAGATGACTTCCAGATGCTGCTCGACTTCCTGAAAGAAGCGCGTCTGGACCGCGTAGGCTGCTTCAAGTACAGCCCGGTAGAAGGCGCTACCGCCAACGAGCTGGCGGACCAGGTGCCGGAAGAGGTGAAAGAAGAGCGCTGGAACCGCTTTATGCAGCTGCAGCAGCAGATCTCTGCCGAGCGTCTACAGGAAAAAGTGGGCCGCGAGATCATGGTGATCGTTGACGAAGTGGACGAAGAAGGCGCGATTGGCCGCAGCATGGCGGACGCCCCTGAAATCGACGGAGCGGTGTACCTGAACGGCGAAACCAGCGTTAAGCCGGGTGATATTATTCGCGTGAAGATTGAAAACGCGGACGAGTATGACCTGTGGGGTAGCCGGGTTTAATCCCCCCATTCCGCTTTTGTAAGCCGGGTAAGGCGTAGCCGCCACCCGGCACATTTCACTGCACTACCCCTTAATCCTCGGATCCAGCGCGTCGCGCAGCCCGTCCCCCAGCAGGTTAAACGCCAGCACGGTCAGAAAAATCGCCAGGCTCGGGAAGATCGCCACGTGCGGTGCAATCACCATATCTGCCCTCGCCTCGTTCAGCATCGCGCCCCACTCCGGCGTTGGCGGCTGCGCGCCTAACCCCAGAAACGACAGGCTGGCCGCCGAGATAATCGACACGCCGATGCGCATGGTGAAATAGACCACGATGGACGACACCGTACCCGGCAGAATATGGCTGAACAGGATCGTGGCGTCGCTGGCCCCCATGCTGCGGGCGGATTCGATAAAGGTCTGCTGTTTCAGTACCAGCGTGTTGCCGCGCACCAGACGGGCAAACGCCGGTATCGAAAAGACCGCGACCGCAATGATGACGTTAGCCATGCCGCTGCCCATGATCGCCACCACGGCGATCGCCAGCAAAATGCCGGGGAAAGCAAACAGCACGTCGCAGATACGCATGATGATGCGATCCCACCAGCCTTCGTAATACCCGGCAACGAGACCCAGCACGGTGCCGATGGCCGCGCCGATCAGCACCGCGAACACCCCGGCGGCAAGCGAGATCTGCGCCCCCACCAGCACGCGGCTAAAGATATCGCGCCCGAGGGAGTCCACGCCGAACCAGTGCAGCATCGACGGTCCGTCGTTCAGACGGTCGTAGTCAAAATAGTTTTCCGCATCAAACGGCGCCACCCACGGCGCAATCACCGCCACCGCAATCAGCAGCAGCACAAACAGCCCCGCGGTCATCGCGACCGGCTGGCGGCGAAAACGCCGCCAGAATTCAGACCACGGGGTGCGGACGTGGTCCGGTTTTAGCCCCGGCATCGCGTTTAAAACGGCCTGACGTCGCCAGTTCAACAATCGCATCTTACTTGTACCTGATGGCCGGGTTAATGGCGGCGTAGAGCACGTCCACCACTAAGTTGATAAGAATAAACTCCAGCGAGAAAAGCAGGACTTCCGCCTGAATCACCGGGTAGTCGCGCATCTCGACGGAATCGACCAGCAGGCGTCCCAGCCCCGGCCAGTTGAAGACCTTTTCCACGACGATCGAGCCGCCGAGCAGGAAGCCAAACTGCAGCCCCATCATCGTCACCACCGGAATCATCGCATTGCGAAACCCATGCTTGAGAATGACCCACTTCTCGCTGACCCCTTTCGCCCGCGCGGTGCGAATATAATCTTCGCTCAGCACGTCAACGAACGAGGCGCGGGTAAAGCGGGCCATCACCGCCGAAACGGCAGCGCCCAGCGTCATGGAAGGCAGGATGTAATGCTTCCAGGTATCGGCCCCGACGGTCGGCAGCCAGCCCAGTTCGACGGAGAAGATCTGCATCAGCAGCATCCCCAGCGCGAACGCCGGGAAGGAGATGCCGGTCACCGCCAGGGCCATGCCGAGCTTGTCCGGCCAGCGGTTGCGCCAGACGGCCGCGACAATCCCGGCGCCAAGCCCAAACACGACCGCCCAGCTCATGCTGGCGATCGTTAACCAGAACGTCGGCATAAAGCGGCTGGCAATCTCCTCCGACACCGGACGGCGCGACACCATCGAGATACCAAAATCGCCCTGCAGAACGTTGCAGATATAATGAATGAACTGCATATACAGCGGCTGGTCGAGGCCAAGCTGCTTACGCACCAGGTCAATGACGGTGGCATCCGCTTCAGGCCCGGCAACCAGACGCGCCGGATCGCCCGGCAGCATATGGACAAACAGAAACACCAGGACCGCCACAATCAGCAGCGTCGGAATAAGCCCCAGCAGGCGTTTACAAACATAATTCAGCATGAGGTTTATTTTAAATCCGCATCGTCAAAGCTAAAGCCCGTGTCCGGCATGATGTAGAACCCGGTCAACGCTTTGTTATGGGCTGACACCAGTTTCTCCACCACCAGCGGCACCCACGGTGACTCTTTCCAGATAATATCCTGCGCGTCTTTGTAGAGGCGCGCTTTCTCTTCCGTTTTGGTGGTTTTAAGGGCATCGGCCAGGTCTTTGTCCACCTGCGGATTGCTGTAAAACGCGGTGTTGAACAGGGTTGGCGGCCAGTTCTGCGAGGCGAACAGCGGCGACAGCGCCCAGTCGGCTTCACCGGTCGAGGCCGTCCAGCCGGTATAGAACATTCGCACCCCGCTCTCTTTCTGCCCTTTCCCCTCCACTTCTGCCGCACGCTGTCCGGCATCCATCGCGGTCACCTGCGCCTTAATACCGACCTGCGCCAGCTGCTGCTGGGTAAACTGCAGCACCTTCTGGGCGGTACTGTGATTATGCGAGGACCACAGCGTGGTGCTGAAACCGTTCGGGAAGCCCGCCTCTTTCAGCAGCTCGCGCGCTTTGGCCGGATCGTACGGCCACGGCTGATAGCTTTGCGCATAGGCGATTGCCGGCGGCAGCACGCCGGTCGCCGGGGTGGCATAGCCCGCAAAGGCGACCTTCACCAGCGCCTGACGGTTAATGGCGTAGTTGATGGCCTCACGCACCTTCGGGTTATCGAACGGCTTTTGCGTGACGTTCATGCTGATGTAGCGCTGCATGATCGACGGGCTGGCGACCAGCTCCAGCTTGCTGTTTTTCTGCAAAATGGCGGCCTGCTCGTACGGGATCGGGAAGGCAAACTGCGCCTCGCCGGTTTGCAGCATCGCCGCACGGGTGTTGTTGTCCACCACCGGGCGCCAGGTAATGGTATCGAGCTTCGGCAGCCCCTGCTGCCAGTATCCGGCGAATTTCTTCACCTTCACAAAATCGGTCTGGTTCCAGGTGAGCAGTTCGTAAGGGCCGGTGCCAACAGGGTGGAAGCCGATCTCCTTGCCGTACTTCTTCAGCGCGGCAGGGGAAATCATCGCCGTTGCCGGATGCGCCAGGATATTGATAAACGCGGAGAACGGCTCTTTCAGGGTGATTTTTACCGTCGCCGGGTCGACCACCTCGGTGCTGGCGATATTTTTATACAGGTTATAGCGCTTGAGGCTATTTTCCGGATTGCTGGCGCGATCGAGGTTAACCTTCACCGCCTCCGCATTGAAGTCTGTCCCATCCTGGAACTTCACCCCGGTTCTGAGCTTGATGGTATACACCAGCCCGTCGTCGGACACGGTGTACCCCTCCGCCAGCACGTTTTTGAGCTTCATCTCTTTATCAAGGCCAAACAGGCCCTGATAGAACGATTTCGCCACCGCCTGAGAGAGCGTGTCGTTGGCGTCATACGGATCGAGCGTGGTGAAATTCGAGCCGACGGCAACCACCACATCTTTGGCAGCGAACGCGGGGGCAGCGGCCAGGGCTGCCGTCACGCTCGCGGCTAACAACCATCTACGCGCTACAAAAGTAACCATTGTGTTCTCCTGCCTGTTGTAAGTTATAACCGCGAAAACGCATTGTCCTGACGCGGGGGAGCGACGAAATGACCCGGACCGACCTCGCGCAGCGTCACGCGCTCCACGGCCTCGCCGCGTTTACGAATATTGCTCGGCATTTCATCCTGCAGCAGCACGCGCTGGCCGTGACGGTGCGCCGGATCGGCAACCGGGACCGCCGCGATAAGCTTGCGGGTATACGGGTGCTGAGGGTTCTCAAACACCGCCCTTCGCGGGCCAATCTCCACGATCTGCCCCATAAACATCACCGCCACGCGATGGCTGATGCGCTCGACCACGGCCATATCGTGCGAGATAAACAGGAAGGCAATCCCCATATCCCGCTGTAAATCCAGCAATAAGTTGATGATCTGCGCCCGGATAGAGACATCCAGCGCCGAGACGGACTCATCGGCAATCACCACTTTCGGGTTTAGCGCCAGCGCGCGGGCGATGCAGATACGCTGCCGCTGTCCGCCGGAAAACTCGTGCGGATAACGCCAGGCGTGCTCCGGCTTCAGGCCGACGCGCTCAAGCAGCCAGGCCACGCGACGCTGTGCCGCTTCGCCGTCGAGCAGGTTATGTACCCGCAGCGGCTCCATGATCGAATACCCCACCGTATGGCGCGGATCGAGGGAGGCATACGGATCCTGGAAAATAAACTGAATATCCCGCCGCACCGCCTGCAGCCTGCTGTCCGGAAGGGTATCAATGCGCTCACCGTTAAAGGTTATGCTGCCTTCCTGTGATTCCACCAGACGGAGCAACGCGCGCCCGGTGGTGGATTTACCGCAGCCGGACTCCCCCACCAGCGCCAGCGTTTCGCCCGGCCAGAGATCGAAGCTGACGTTTTCCACCGCGTGCACTTCGCGCTTAACGCGGTTCAACACGCCGCTGCGCAGCGGAAAACGGGTGACCAGATCGCGCACTTCCAGAATGGGCTTACCCGGCACCACGGTGTCCTGCTCGCGCTCATCCTCCTGCTGCTCGGACGCCTCGAGAGAAATCAGGGGGAAGCGGCGCGGCAAATCGCTGCCGTTCATCGCCCCCAGGCGCGGAACCGCCGCCAGCAGCGCTTTGGTGTAAGGATGCACGGGCGCGTGAAAAATCTGCTCGACCGGGCCGGTTTCCACCGCGCTGCCCTTGTGCATCACCAGCACCCGATCGGCGATATCGGCGACCACGCCCATATCGTGGGTGATGAAAATCACCCCCATCTCCATCTCCTGCTGCAGCACTTTGATGAGCTGCAGGATCTGCGCCTGAATCGTCACGTCCAGCGCCGTCGTCGGCTCGTCGGCAATCAGCACCGCCGGACGGCAGGAGAGCGCCATGGCAATCATCACCCGCTGGCGCATGCCGCCGGAAAGCTGATGCGGATAGCGCCCCAGAATGGCCTGCGCCTCCGGAATGCGCACCAGCTCCAGCATCCGTCGGGCCTCGTTGAGCGCTTCATCGCCGCTCAGCCCCTGATGCAGGCGGATGGACTCGGCGATTTGTTCCCCAACCGGAAAAACCGGGTTCAGGGAGGTCATCGGCTCCTGGAAGATCATCGCAATATCCGCCCCGCGCACGCCCTGCATCTGCGAACCGCTTAGCTCAGTTAAATCAATGACCTGACGGTTCCGGCGGCGCAGGAGCATTTTCTCGCTGCTGATTTGCCCGCCCGTCTGTTCCAGCAGGCGCATCAGCGCCAGCGCGGTGACCGATTTACCGGAGCCGGACTCGCCAACAATCGCCAGCGTCTCGCCGCGCCTGAGCGTGAACGATAAATTCTGTACTGCGGGGATGAACTGCCGCTCTTCCTGAAACGCAATATTGAGCTGATGGACAGCCAGCACTTCGCGGTTGTCCAGTTCTTCACTGTGCGGCACGCGCTGCCCCCTTATTCACGATAGATGCCCGTGCTCGGTTCATCACCAGCATAGCCCCAGGCGCGATACATGCCTTCGCTGTTGAACGGCAACGCCACGTTGCCCTCACGATCCACCGCAATGAGCCCGCCGACGCCGCCAAGCGCGGGCAGTTTCTCCATCACCACGCGCTCGCAGGCTTCGCTGAGGCTTAAACCGCCGTAATCCATCAGCGCGGTGATGTCGTAGGCCGCGAGGGCGCGGATAAACACTTCCCCGGTTCCGGTACACGACACCGCCGCCGTGGCGTTGTTGGCATAGCAGCCGGCGCCCGGCAGCGGGCTATCGCCGACGCGCCCGGGCAGCTTGTTGGTCATCCCGCCCGTTGACGTCGCCGCCGCGAGGTTTCCGGCCTTATCGAGCGCCACCGCGCCGACCGTGCCCATTTTGGTGGTTTCATCCAGCGGCGCACTGTGGTCAAGCTGCGTCATGCCCGCCGAACGGGCTTCCAGCAGCTGCTGATAGCGCTCCTCGGTGGAAAACAGATCCGGCGATACCGGCTCCATCCCGTGCTCGAAGGCAAACGCCTCTGCCCCGGCCCCCGTCAGCAGCACGTGCGGGCTGGCTTCCATCACCAGACGCGCGGCTAGCACCGGATTGCGCAGATGACTCACGCCCGCCACGGCGCCCGCTTTCAGGGTGACGCCGTCCATCACGCAGGCATCCAGCTCGTGCGTTTCATCCCGGGTAAAGACCGAACCGATCCCCGCATTAAATAACGGGCACTCTTCCAGCAGGCGCACCGCCTCGGTGACCACATCCAGCGCGCTTTCGCCCGCTTCCAGCATTCTCTGGCCCGTTTCCACAATGGCGTACAGCGCGTCGATATAGCGCTTTTCCTGCTCGGGACTGAGCTGTGCTCGGGTGATTGCCCCGGCGCCACCATGAATTGCGATTACCGCATTAACCATTCGCATCACCCGTTAGCCTGATTTGCGGCTTTTTCTATAAATATCATTATCGTCGATGAAACTTCAGATGATTTTTGAATATAGAAAGACGTAACTGTGATGTAAAGCGTACACCCATCGGGTCATACAGTTAGCCGCACTTTTCTGCCATAATGAGCGCTTTCGTTGTTACTCCGCAGGAGCCCACCATGGATTTTACCGCCGGACTGATGCCGCTTGAGACGGCACTCACGCAGATGCTTGACCGAATTTCCCCGCTGCATGACGTTGAGACGCTGCCCCTCGTGCGCTGTTTTGGCCGTATTGCCGCGCGCGATATCGTCTCTCCGCTTAACGTGCCGGGGTTTGATAATTCCGCAATGGACGGTTACGCGGTGCGCCTGGCGGATCTCCAGACGGGTAACGCCCTGCCGGTGGCAGGTAAAGCCTTTGCGGGTCAACCGTTTAGCGGTGAATGGCCTGCGGGCACCTGCGTACGCATCATGACCGGCGCGCCGGTTCCGGCCGGCTGCGACGCCGTGGTGATGCAGGAAGAGACCGAACAGACCGACGATGGCGTGCGTTTTACCGCGAACGTTAAAGCGGGCCAGAACATCCGCCGCACGGGCGAAGATATCACCCTTGGCGCAACGGTCTTTGCCGCCGGACAGAAGCTGACGGTAGGTGAACTGCCGGTGCTGGCCTCGCTTGGCGTTGCTGAAATCGACGTGATCCGTAAAGTGCGCGTCGCCGTTTTCTCCACCGGCGACGAGCTGCAGCTTCCTGGCCAGCCGCTGCAGGACGGCCAGATTTACGACACCAACCGCCTGGCGGTACACCTGATGCTGGAGCAGCTGGGCTGCGAGGTGATTAACCTCGGCATCATTCCTGACGATCCGGAAAAACTGCGCGCCGCGTTTATCGAGGCGGATAACGCCGCCGACGTGGTCATCAGCTCCGGCGGCGTCTCCGTGGGCGAAGCGGATTACACCAAAACCATCCTTGAAGAGCTGGGCGAGATCGCCTTCTGGAAGCTGGCTATCAAGCCGGGCAAACCGTTCGCGTTTGGCAAGCTTCAACACAGCTGGTTCTGTGGCCTGCCGGGTAATCCGGTCTCGGCGGCACTCACCTTCTACCAGCTGGCGATCCCGCTGCTGGCGAAGCTTTCCGGCAACAGCGCCAGCCCGCTGCCTGAACGCCAGCGCGTGCGCGCCGCCACGCGCCTGAAAAAATCGCCGGGCCGTCTCGATTTCCAGCGCGGTATTCTGGCGCGCAACGCGGACGGTGAGCTCGAAGTGAGCACCACCGGCCATCAGGGCTCGCACATTTTCAGTTCCTTCAGCCAGGGCAACTGCTTTATCGTGCTGGAGCGCGAGCGCGGCAACGTGGAAGCAGGCGAGTGGGTTGAGGTAGAACGTTTTAACCACCTGTTCGGAGGCTGACATGACGGTGGAGCTGAGCGACCCGGAGATGATGCGCTACAACCGCCAGATTGTGCTGCGCGGGTTTGACTTCGAGGGCCAGGAAGCGCTCAAGGCGGCCAGCGTGCTGGTTGTCGGCCTGGGCGGTCTGGGCTGCGCCGCCGCGCAGTATCTTGCGGCGGCGGGCGTGGGCAGGATGACGCTGCTGGATTTCGATACCGTATCGGTATCCAACCTGCAGCGCCAGACGCTGCACAGCGACGCGACCGTTGGCCAGCCGAAAGTGGACTCTGCCCGCACGGCGCTGGCGCGCATCAACCCTAATTGTGATTTCACCCTGATTGACGCGATGCTGGATGACGACGCGCTGTCGGCGCAGATTGCGCAGCACGACCTGGTGCTGGACTGCACCGATAACGTCACCGTCCGTAACCAGCTGAACGCGGGCTGTTTTGCCCACAAAATCCCGCTGGTCTCCGGCGCGGCGATCCGCATGGAGGGGCAAATCAGCATCTTCACGTACGCGGAAGGTGAACCCTGCTACCGCTGCCTGAGCCGCCTGTTCGGCGAGAACGCGCTAACCTGCGTTGAGGCGGGCGTGATGGCGCCGCTGGTCGGCGTGATTGGCTCCCTGCAGGCGATGGAAGCGATCAAAGTCCTGGCGCACTACGGCACGCCTGCCGCGGGGAAAATCGTGATGTATGACGCGATGACCTGCCAGTTCCGCGAGATGAAGCTGATGCGTAACCCGGGGTGTGAGGTTTGTAGCAAATAAAAAAGTCGGGTGGCGGCTCCGCCTTACCCGACCTACAACTGCTCGAACGTAGGCCGGGTAAGCGTGAGCGCCACCCGGCAACAGCGATGCGAACGTAGGCTGGGTAAGCGTGAGCGCCACCCGGCAACAGCATTAGATAGACGTCCGTCCAAACGCCCCCTGCCAGTCCTGCTCAAACTTCACAATCGCCGCATCCACGGCCGGAGAGGTAATAAACTGCTGCGCCACGTCCAGCGGCAGCGTGATGGACTCACACCCTGCCAGCAGGCAGTCCAGCGCCTGACGCGGCGTTTTAAAGCTCGCGGCCAGCACCTTTGACTGCGGGGCGTGCAGCGTCAGCAGCTGCTGCAGTTCAACCACGGTCAGGATCCCGTCCCCGCCCTGCGCGTCCACGCGGTTAACATAAGGCGCGACATACTCTGCCCCCGCCAGCGCGGACAGCATCCCCTGCGCGGCGCCGTATACCGCCGTGCCCAGCGTCGGGATCCCTTCGGCTTTCAGCATCTTGATTGCCGCCAGTCCTTCGGCGGTCACCGGCACTTTCACCACCAGGTCGTTAATAATGGCGCGCAGCTTGCGCGCGTCCTCCACCATCCCTTCGGCGGTGGTCGCCATCACCTGGGCGAACAGACGGCCTTTGCCGCCCATTGCGTCGTGCAGCGCTGGCAGCAGCTCGTCCAGCGGCGTTTTACCTGCCGCCACAATGCTTGGGTTAGTGGTCACGCCCGCCAGCGGGAAGATACGCGCCAGCTTTTTAACTGCCGCAACGTCAGATGTGTCGAGATAAAGTTCCATGATGTCGCCCTCAAAATTAGCCTGCACTTACCCTATCACGACAAAACCTGCTCAGTAGTTGACCTGCATCAAGATAACTTTCATTCGAAAGTCATTTAATCTTCATATGCAAGATGAGAGGCAAAATCATGATCTTCAATATTCAGCGTTACTCTACCCACGATGGCCCCGGTATTCGAACCGTGGTGTTCCTGAAAGGCTGCTCGCTGGGCTGTCGCTGGTGCCAGAACCCGGAAAGCCGCTCCCGCAGCCGGGACGTGCTCTTTGATGCACGCCTGTGCCTGGACGGCTGCGACCTGTGCCAGCAGGCGGCGCCAGGCTGCATCGAACGCGCGCTGAACGGGCTGGTCATCCATCGTGAGAAGCTTGATGACGCCACGCTCAACGCCCTTACCGACTGCTGCCCGACGCAGGCGCTGACCGTCTGCGGTGAAGAACAGCAGGTCGAGGAGATCATGGCGACCGTACTGCGCGATAAACCCTTCTACGACCGCAGCGGCGGCGGGATCACCCTCTCCGGCGGCGAGCCGTTTATGAACCCTGAGCTGGCGCACGCCCTGTTTAAAGCCAGCCACGAACAGGGGATCCACACCGCCGTGGAAACCTGCCTTCACGTGCCGTGGCACTATATCGAGCCGTCATTACCCTACGTCGATCTGTTCCTCGCCGACCTGAAGCACGTCGACGGTGACGTGTTCAAACAGTGGACGGACGGTTCGGCCAAGCGGATCCTGGATAACCTGAAACGCCTTGCCGCGGCCGGGAAAAAAATCACCATCCGCGTGCCGCTGATCCAGGGCTTTAACGCCGATGAAGCGTCCATAACCGCCATTACCAACTTCGCCGCCGACGAGCTTGGCGTCGAGGATATTCATTTTCTGCCGTATCACACGCTGGGCATGAACAAATACACCCTGCTCGGCCAACCCTACTCTGCCCCTGACAAACCGCTGGATAACCCTGCCCTGCTGGACTTCGCGCAGCATTACGCCTGCCAGAAAGGGTTAACCGCGACCTTACGAGGATAAACCTATGACAACCCTGAATCTCAACACCCTCAGCGAGCGCATTAAAGCGCACAAAATGGCCCTGGTGCATATCGTCAAGCCGCCGGTCTGTACCGAGCGCGCGCAGCATTACACCGAGATGTATCAGCAGCACATGGACAAGCCGATCCCGGTGCGTCGCGCCCTGGCGCTGGCGCATCACCTGGCTGAACGCACCATCTGGATCAAACACGACGAGCTGATTATCGGTAACCAGGCAAGCGAAGTGCGCGCCGCGCCGATTTTCCCGGAATATACCGTCTCCTGGATTGAGAAAGAGATCGACGATCTGGCGGACCGCCCGGGCGCGGGCTTTGCGGTGAGCGAAGAGAACAAGCGCGTGCTGCATGAGATCTGTCCGTGGTGGCGCGGCCAGACGGTGCAGGATCGCTGCTACGGCATGTTCACCGACGAGCAGAAAGGCCTGCTGGAAACCGGCATTATCAAAGCCGAGGGCAACATGACCTCCGGCGACGCGCACCTGGCCGTTAACTTCCCGCTGGTGCTGGAGAAAGGCCTCGACGGCCTGCGCGCCAAAGTGGCCGAGCGCCGCTCGCGCATCAACCTGACGGTGCTGGAAGACCTGCACGGCGACCAGTTCCTGAAGGCGATCGATATCGTGCTGGAAGCGGTGAGCCTGCACATCAAACGCTTTGCCGATCTGGCGCGTGAAATGGCGTCTACCGAAACCCGCGAAAGCCGCCGCGACGAGCTGCTGGCGATGGCGGAAAACTGCGACGTGATTGCTCACGAGCCGCCAAAAACCTTCTGGCAGGCGCTGCAGCTGTGCTACTTCTTTCAACTGATCCTGCAGATTGAGTCCAACGGCCACTCCGTCTCCTTCGCGCGTATGGACCAGTATCTTTATCCGTACTACCGCCGCGACGTGGAGCTGAACCAGAGCCTCGACCGCGAGCATGCCATCGAGCTGCTGCACAGCTGCTGGCTGAAGCTGCTGGAAGTAAACAAGATCCGCTCCGGCTCGCACTCCAAGGCTTCCGCCGGTAGCCCGCTGTACCAGAACGTCACCATCGGCGGCCAGAAGCTGGTCAACGGTGAGCCGATGGACGCGGTAAACCCGCTCTCCTACGCAATTCTGGAATCGTGCGGTCGCCTGCGCTCCACCCAGCCGAACCTGAGCGTGCGTTACCACGCGGGGATGAGCAACGACTTCCTCGACGCCTGCGTGCAGGTGATCCGCTGCGGCTTCGGCATGCCCGCGTTCAACAACGATGAAATCGTGATCCCGGAATTCATCAAGCTCGGCGTTGAGCGCGACGATGCCTACGACTACGCGGCCATCGGCTGTATCGAAACCGCGGTGGGCGGCAAGTGGGGCTATCGCTGCACCGGCATGAGCTTCATCAACTTCGCCCGCGTGATGCTGGCGGCGCTGGAAGGCGGGCGCGACGCCACCAGCGGCAAGGTGTTCCTGCCGCAGGAAAAAGCGCTCTCTGCCGGTAACTTCGACAACTTCGACGAGGTGATGGCGGCCTGGGATAGCCAGATCCGCTACTACACCCGCAAATCCATCGAGATTGAGTACGTGGTGGACACCATGCTGGAGGAGAACGTCCACGATATTCTCTGCTCGGCGCTGGTGGACGACTGCATCGAACGTGCGAAAAGCATCAAGCAGGGCGGCGCGAAGTATGACTGGGTCTCCGGCCTGCAGGTGGGTATCGCCAACCTCGGCAACAGCCTGGCGGCGGTGAAAAAGCTGGTGTTCGAACAGGGCACTATCGGTCAGCAGCAGCTGGCGGCCGCCCTGGCGGATGACTTCGACGGGCTGACCCACGAGCAGCTGCGTCAGCGTCTGATCAACGGCGCGCCGAAGTACGGCAACGATGACGACAGCGTGGACATGCTGCTGACGCGCGCCTATCAGACCTACATCGAAGAGCTGAAGCAGTACCACAACCCGCGCCACGGCCGCGGCCCGATTGGCGGTAACTACTACGCGGGCACCTCCTCGATTTCCGCAAACGTGCCGTTTGGCGCGGCGACAATGGCCACTCCGGACGGACGTAAGGCGCATACCCCGCTGGCGGAAGGGGCAAGCCCGGCTTCCGGTACGGACCACCTCGGCCCGACGGCGGTAATTGGCTCTGTGGGTAAACTGCCTACCGAGGCGATTCTCGGCGGCGTGCTGCTGAACCAGAAGCTGAACCCGTCGACTCTTGAAAACGACAGCGATCGCCAGAAGCTGATGGTGCTGCTGCGCGCCTTCTTCGAGGTGCATAAAGGCTGGCATATTCAGTACAACATCGTCTCGCGCGAAACGCTGCTGGAAGCGAAGAAACATCCTGACCAGTATCGCGATCTCGTGGTGCGCGTGGCGGGCTACTCGGCGTTCTTCACCGCCCTGTCGCCGGATGCGCAGGACGATATTATCGCCCGTACTGAGCATACGCTGTAACGGTGTATCCCTTAAGGGGAAATGCGCACGCTGATGCCCTCACCCCGACCCTCTCCCACGGGGAGAGGGAGAAAACACTAAAAACGGCAACCCAGGTTGCCGTTTTGCTTTTACTTTCGAATGAAATTAAATTTGTGCTCCCCGTCACCTTGTTATTAGAATGTTTCAAAACGCAGTGACCCAGGAGCACAGTATGACCGTTAAAGTTATCGTCACCGATATGGACGGAACTTTCCTTGATGATGCCAAGCAGTACGATCGTGACCGCTTCCAGGCACAGTTTGAACAGCTTAAAGCCCGCGACATTGAATTCGTTGTCGCCAGCGGCAACCAGTATTACCAGCTCATCTCCTTCTTCCCGGAGCTGAAAGACAGGATCTCCTTCGTGGCGGAAAACGGCGCGCTGGTATTCGATCGCGGCGAACAGATTTTCCACGGCGAGCTGACGCGTCATGAATCACAGATCGTGATTGGCGAACTGCTGAAAGACAAAGGGCTGAACTTTGTGGCCTGCGGGCTGGAGAGTGCCTATGTGAGCGACCAGGCCCCTGAAGAATTTGTGGCGCTGATGTCAAAGCACTACCATCGCTTAAAGCGCATCAGCGATTACCGCGAAATCGACGACGTGCTGTTTAAGTTCTCCCTGAACCTGCCGGACAGCGATATCCCTAATCTGGTGGATAAACTTCACGTCTCCCTGGACGGCATCATGAAGCCGGTCACCAGCGGCTATGGCTTTGTGGATTTAATTATCCCCGGCCTGCACAAAGCCAACGGCATCAGCCGTCTGCTGAAACGCTGGAAAATCTCCCCGCAGGCGTGCGTGGCCATTGGCGACAGCGGCAACGATGCCGAGATGCTCAAGCTGGTGAAATATTCCTTTGCGATGGGCAACGCGGCGCAGAGCATCAAAGACATCAGCCGCTACAGTACCGACGACAACAACCATCAGGGCGCGCTGAACGTCATTCAGGCCGTGCTCGACAACCATTCCCCATTCGACGCCTGATCCTCTCCTCGCCGGAGCCTCGCTCCGGCCTCTCACTCTTTTTCCGTCCTGTGGCTTACGTCAAGTTTTTAAACTTGCATTAACTTGTTTTTAACTTAAAGTATCACTTGTAGACACTTTTACTTTCGAATGAAAGATGCGAGGCGGTTATGACCTTTACCAGTGAAACTTTGCCAGCGGATCACAAAGCGGCAATCCGTCAGTTAAAACGTGAGCTGCGCGCGCAGATCGGCGACGTGCAGGCGGTGTTTAATAAGCTCAGCGATAAAATTGCCACCCGCGTGGCGGAAATCAACGCCCTTAAGAACAAAGGCGAATCCGTCTGGCCGGAGATCCCGTTTGCGGACGTGAAAAACGGCACCATTACCGACGCACAGCGCGAAGCCGTTAAGCGCCGCGGCTGCGCGGTGATTAAAGGTCATTTCCCGCGCGAGCAGGCGCTGGCGTGGGATCGGTCGATGCTCGACTATCTCGATCTGAACAAATTTGACGACGTGTACAAAGGGCCAGGCGATAACTTCTTCGGCACCCTAACGGCCTCCCGCCCGGAGATTTACCCGATTTACTGGTCGCAGGCGCAGATGCAGGCGCGCCAGAGCGAAGAGATGGCGCAGGTGCAGTCGTTCCTGAACCGTCTCTGGACATTCGAGAGCAACGGCAAGCAGTGGTTCAACCCGGACGTGAGCGTAATTTACCCGGACCGTATCCGCCGCCGTCCGCCGGGAACCACCTCGAAAGGGCTGGGCGCGCATACCGACTCCGGCGCGCTGGAGCGCTGGCTGCTTCCGGCCTATCAGCAGGTGTTTGCCCGCGTGTTTGACGGCAACGTCGACAAGTACGATCCGTGGAACGCCGCGCACCGTACCGAAGTGGAAGAGTACACCGTCGATAACACCACCAAATGCTCGGTGTTCCGCACCTTCCAGGGCTGGACGGCGCTGTCGGATATGATCCCCGGACAGGGCTTGCTGCACGTCGTGCCGATCCCGGAAGCGATGGCCTATATTCTGCTGCGTCCGCTGCTGGACGACGTGCCGGAAGACGAGCTGTGCGGCGTGGCGCCGGGGCGCGTGCTGCCGGTTTCCGAGAAGTGGCACCCGCTGCTGATCGAGGCATTAAGCAGCATTCCGGCACTCGAGGCGGGCGATTCCGTGTGGTGGCACTGCGATGTGATCCACTCCGTCGCGCCGGTGGAAAATCAGCAGGGCTGGGGCAACGTGATGTACATCCCTGCCGCGCCGATGTGCGAGAAAAACCTCGCCTACGCGAAAAAGGTCAAGGAAGCGCTGGAAACCGGCGCGTCGCCGGGAGACTTCCCGCGCGAGGATTATGAAAAGAGCTGGCAGGACCGCTTTACCGTGAACGATCTCAACATCCACGGCAAGCGCGCGCTGGGCATGGCTTAACTGTCGTACAACCCTTCCCGCTCCACGGCGGTGCGTCGTTTCCCCTGACGTATCCGCCGTACCGATTCCCGTACGGTCAGGGTCCCATTAAGCAACAGCGTGCCTACCGGCGCGTCCGGGCGCATAAGCCGCTGCTGGAGCATATATACCGCTTCTGTTCCCAGCTCATCGCGCGGAACGTGCACGGCCGTTAAGGGAACATCCTGAATCGCCGCCAGGTTAAACCCGTCAATGCTCATCACCGACACGTCCTGCGGCACGCGCAGACCGTGGTTTTGTAATGCGCTAATGGTGCCCGCCGCCATAAAGTCGCCGCCGACCAGAAACGCCGTCGGCAGGTCTTTGCCCTTCTGCTGGTTAAGCCACTCGCTGACCATCTGTTCCGTTTCGCGCGCGCTGAAGCTGGGCACCACCAGCAGATCGCGTTTATCGTTGAACGATATGTTGTGGGCCTGCCACGCATCGCGGATCCCCGACAGGCGCAGCTCCATGGTGTAGCGACGCAGGCACAGCACGTTCATCACCTCACGGTGCCCCATCTCGAACAGGTACTCCGCTGCCCGCTCGCCGATGGCGCGATGATCCGGTGCGACGGCAGGCAGACGCACGTGGCGGTCCCGGCAGTTAATCAGCATGCAGGGTTTACCCACGTCCACCGCCAGATCGTGGATATGCGGATCGTCGATGCCAAGAAGGATTGCCGCCTGGGTATCCGGCTCGTTCATGCGCGCCAGAAACAGCTGGGCGTCGCTGTCGTTCTCTTCCAGGGCGCAGTAGCGAAGGCGCACGTCGTGGGACGCCAGGCCTTTACTCACGCTCTGGATCACGCGGTAGTAAAAGATGTCGGACCGCTCGTCAAAGGCGCGCTGGGGGGCAAAAACCACCAGGCTATTGAGCAGCAACCGCCCCGCCGCCATGCCGTCCATCACCCCCAGCTCCCGCGCGCACGCCAGCACCTTTGCGCGCGCCTTTTCACTGGTATTCGCTTTTCCCGCCAGCACCCGCGACACGGTGCTGATCGAGAGCTGCGTTCGGGCGGCGATTTCGGTGATTTTTAGCCTTTTGTCCATTTTGTGATCTGGCTCCATTTGCGAAATGAAAAAATTTTCATAGCGTATCCGTCAGGCAATAACTGACATAAATACCATCATGCCAGAGGCATTTCGTCAGTTATGAGAAATTTTGCACAAAATCCACTATTGCCTGCTCATTTTCTCCCTTAAGGTGAACTTGTCACACAACTTCCATACTAGTTGTATACCAACTTAAGTTGTTTAAACGGATAGAAATCAAAGGCATAAAAATCTGTGTGACACCTGAACCTCCGTCCCCTTACCGTCCGTCTTGTGGAGAGTAAAATGAGTCAGGACATCAATAACACCGTTGCGACAAGCAAAACCCGTCGCGTCATCAAGAACCTGCGCTGGTACGTGCTGGTGCTGTTCTTACTTGGCGTCACCGTTAACTACATCACCCGAAACTCGCTCGGGATCCTCGCCCCGGAACTGAAAGAGAGCCTCGGGATCACCACCGAGCAATACTCCTGGATCGTTGGTGCGTTCCAGATCGCCTATACCATTTTCCAGCCCCTGTGCGGCTGGCTGATTGACGTCATCGGCCTGAAGATTGGCTTTATGGTCTGCGCCGGGATCTGGGCGCTGATGTGTATCTTCCACGCGGGGGCCGGAAGCTGGCTGCACCTGGCGATTCTGCGCTTCTTTATGGGTGCCTCTGAGGCCGCCGCCACCCCGGCGAACGCCAAAACCATCGGCGAATGGTTCCCGAAATCAGAGCGTCCCGTTGCCGCCGGCTGGGCGGGCGTGGGCTTCTCCATCGGCGCGATGCTGGCTCCGCCTATCATCTACTTTGCTCACGCCTCGTTCGGCTGGCAGGGCGCGTTTATGTTTACCGGCGTGCTGGCGCTGCTGTGGGTGATCCTGTGGTGGGCGTTCTACCACAACCCGGAGCAGCACCCGAACCTGAGCAAGGACGAGCTGGCGTTTATCAAGCAGGATAACGAACCGCCAGCGGTGAGACTGCCCTTTCTGACCGCGCTGAAAACCGTCTCGAAAAACAAACGCTTCTACGGTATCGCCATCCCGGCCTTTATGGCGGAACCGGCCTGGGCGGTGCTGAGCTTCTGGGTGCCGCTGTACCTCGCCAAAGAGCACGGTATGGATCTGAAGCAGATTGCGATGTTTGCCTGGCTGCCGTTCCTCGCCGCCGACCTCGGCAGCGTCGCGAGCGGCTACCTGACGCGTCTGTATACCCGTCTGTTCGGCTGCTCGCGCGTTAACTCGGTCGTTGCCAGCTCCGTGACGGGCGCGTTCCTGATGATCTCGCTGGGCATCGTGGCCATTACCCGCGACCCGTATATCACCATCGTGCTGATCTCCATCGGCGGCTTCGGGCACCAGATCATCTCCTGCATGCTGAGCGCCCTGGTCGTGGAGTCGTTCGACAAAGGCCAGATGGCGACCGTCAACGGCATGCGCGGCTCGGCGGCGTGGATCGCCAGCTTCCTGTTCTCGCTGTTAATCGGCGTGACCGCCGACAAAATCGGCTTTAACCCGCTCTTTATTGCCATGGGCTTCTTTGACCTGATTGGCGCTGTCTTCCTGGTAGCATTTATTGCTGAACGCCGCGCCAAGCGCGCCTGATAGTGGATGTATTGCATATGAAAACCCTGAAAAACTGGACCGTAGATAAGCAGTCGGCAAACCATCTGGAACTGCTGGTCGATAACCAGCACCGCCTGTGCCTGTACGTGCTGGAAGAGAACCTGTTCCGCGTGCTGATTAAGCGCAAAGGCAAGCTGGCGCTGGACCGCACCTGGAGCATCGCGCCGGAAAAAGACGTGCCCTGGGAAGGCCGCCGTCGTGACGACATAAGCGGTTTTTCCTGCCCGGCCTGGAACCTGACGCAGCAGGGCGAGACGCTCACCGTGGCCACCGAACAGCTGCGCGTGACCGTCCACCAGCCGCTGTGGCTGGAGTGGCACTACCGCAATGAGGAGGGCGAGTGGCAGCCGCTGGTCAACGACCGTCCAACCAGCGCCTACCTGCTGAACGCCCACGGCGACGGCGTGGCGCACTATCTCAGCCGTCGTAACGACGAGCGTTTCTACGGCCTGGGCGAGAAAGCGGGCGATCTGCAGCGCAACGGTAAACGCTATGAGATGCGCAACCTCGACGCGATGGGGTACAACGCGGCCAGCACCGACCCGCTCTACAAGCACATCCCGTTCACCATCGCCCGCCGCGACGACGTCAGCTACGGCCTGTTCTACGACAACCTGAGCAGCTGCTGGCTGGATCTGGGCAACGAAATTGACAACTACCACACCGCCTACCGTCGCTGGCAGGCGGAAGCGGGCGATATCGATTACTACATTTTTACCGGCAAGCGCGTGCTGGACGTCACCAAAGCCTTCGTGCGCCTGACCGGGAAAACGCTGTTCGGACCGAAGTGGAGCCTAGGCTACAGCGGCTCGACCATGCACTACACCGATGCACCGGACGCCCAGAACCAGCTGATGAACTTCATCCGCCTGTGCGAAGAGCACGCCATTCCGTGCGACTCGTTCCAGCTCTCCTCCGGCTATACCTCCATCAACGGCAAGCGCTACGTCTTCAACTGGAACTATGACAAGGTGCCGCAGCCGAAGGTGATGAGCCAGGCGTTCCACGACGCGGGGCTGAAGCTTGCGGCCAACATCAAGCCGTGCCTGCTGCAGGACCATCCGCGTTATAACGAAGTGGCGGAGAGCGGCCTGTTCATTCGCGATTCAGAAACCGATGCACCGGAACGTTCCAGCTTCTGGGATGACGAAGGCTCGCACCTCGACTTTACCAACCCGCAGACGGTGCAGTGGTGGCAGAACGGTGTCACCACGCAGCTGCTGGAGATGGGCATCGACTCCACCTGGAACGACAACAACGAATATGAAGTGTGGGACGGGGAAGCGCGCTGCTTTGGATTCGGCAAGGAGATCGCCATCAAGCACATTCGCCCGGTGATGCCGCTGCTGATGATGCGCGCCTCGCTGGAAGCGCAGCAGCGTTTCGCGCCGGAAAAGCGTCCGTATCTCATCTCCCGCTCCGGCTGCGCCGGGATGCAGCGCTATGTCCAGACCTGGAGCGGCGACAACCGCACCAACTGGGACACCCTGCGCTATAACATCCGCATGGGGCTGGGCATGAGCCTGTCCGGTCTGTTCAACGTCGGTCACGACGTCGGCGGTTTCTCCGGCGACAAGCCGGACGCCGAGCTGTTCGTGCGCTGGGTGCAGAACGGCGTGATGCATCCGCGCTTTACCATTCACTCGTGGAATGACGATCGCACCGTGAACGAGCCGTGGATGTACCCGGGCGTCACGCCGGCCATTCGCGGCGCGGTTGAGCTGCGCTACCGTCTGCTGCCGTATCTCTACACCCTGCTCTGGCAGGCGCACGCCGACGACGAGCCGATGCTCCGCCCGACCTTCCTCGACCACGAGCACGATGTGCAGACGTTTGAAGAGTGCGATGACTTCCTGCTGGGCCGCGATCTGCTGGTCGCCAGCGTCGTCGAAGCCGGGCAGCGCGAGCGCCGCGTCTGGCTGCCGGATAACGCCACCGGCTGGTATGATTTTTACACCCACGCGTGGTATGCGGGCGGCCAGTCGATCGTTCTCGACGCGCCGCTGGAAAAACTGCCGCTGCTGGTGCGCGCCGGTGCCGGTCTGCCGCTGAGCGAACGCATTACTCACGTTTCCGCTGAAAAAGACGACACCCGCGAGCTGAAGCTGTTCCCGGTGAAGGGCGTCGGGACAACCAACGGCATGCTGTTTGAAGACGACGGCGAAAGCTGGGGCTACCAGAACGGCAGTGCGCTGTGGGTGGAATGGGAAATGGTGTGCGATGGCGCAACCATCAACCTGGAGGTTAACGCGCGCGGGGATTATCGTCCGGCGTGGAAAGCGCTGAAGGTGTCGCTGCCTGTAGGGGAAAAACGTACGCTGCTGGTGAACGGGGTTGAAGGGGGCGAGTGGGTGGTATAGTGCGGCCTGATGCCCTCACCCTAACCCTCTCCCACGGGGAGAGGGAATAGAACGTAGGCCGGGTAAGGCGAAGCCGCCACCCGGCTTTTTTTAGCCGTCGATACCTTTACTGCGCAGGTAGTCTTCGTAATTACCGGTGAAGTCCACCACGCGCTCTGGCGTAATTTCGATCACGCGGGTCGCCAGCGAGCTGACGAACTCGCGGTCGTGAGAGACGAAGATCAGGGTTCCCTGATACATCTCCAGCGCCATGTTCAGGGATTCGATAGATTCCATATCCAGGTGGTTAGTCGGTTCGTCCATCACCAGGATATTCGGTTTTTCCATCATCAGCTTGCCGAACAGCATACGGCCCTTCTCGCCTCCGGAGAGCACTTTAGCCGGCTTTTTGATGTCGTCCTGGCTGAACAGCAGACGACCCAGGATGCTGCGCACCGCCTGCTCGTCGTCGCCTTCCTGCTTCCACTGGCTCATCCAGTCGAAGACGGTCAGATCGTTTTCGAACTCGTATTCATGGTCCTGCGCGTAGTAGCCAATCTGCGCGTTTTCAGACCACTTCACGGTGCCGTTGTCCGGCTGCAGTTCGCCGACCAGGGTTTTCAGCATGGTGGATTTACCTACGCCGTTGGCACCGAGGATGGCAATCTTCTCGCCCACTTCCAGCAGCAGGTTGAATTTGTTAAACAGCGGGCCGTTCTCAAAGCCTTTTGCCAGGGCTTCCACTTCCAGCGCGTTACGGAACAGTTTCTTGTCCTGCTCGAAGCGGATGAACGGGTTCTGACGGCTGGAGGCTTTGACTTCGTCCAGCTTGATTTTGTCGATCTGACGCGCACGCGAGGTCGCCTGACGCGACTTAGAGGCGTTGGCGCTAAAGCGGCTGACGAAGGACTGCAGGTCAGCAATCTGCGCTTTCTTCTTGGCGTTATCCGCCAGCAGACGTTCACGCGCCTGGGTGGCCGCCGTCATGTATTCGTCGTAGTTGCCCGGATAAACGCGCAGCTCGCCGTAATCCAGATCCGCCATGTGCGTACAGACCATGTTCAGGAAGTGACGGTCGTGCGAGATGATGATCATGGTGCTGTCGCGATCGTTCAGCGTCTGCTCCAGCCAGCGGATGGTGTCGATGTCCAGGTTGTTCGTCGGTTCGTCGAGCAGCAGGATGTCCGGGTTAGAGAACAGCGCCTGTGCCAGCAGCACACGCAGCTTCCAGCCTGGCGCAACTTCGCTCATCGGACCGTAATGCTGTTCAACCGGAATGCCTACGCCCAGCAGCAGTTCGCCCGCACGCGCTTCCGCAGAGTAGCCGTCCATCTCGCCGTACTGCGTTTCCAGCTCGGCCACTTTATAGCCATCTTCTTCGCTCATTTCGGCCAGCGCGTAGATGCGATCGCGCTCCTGCTTCACTTCCCACAGTTCCCCATGCCCCATGATCACGGTGTCGAGCACGGTGAACTCTTCGAAGGCGAACTGATCCTGACGCAGCTTACCGATACGCTCGTTAGGGTCGAGCGATACGTTGCCGAGCGTCGGCTCCAGGTCACCGCCGAGGATCTTCATAAAGGTGGATTTTCCGCTACCGTTGGCACCAATCAGGCCGTAACGGTTGCCGCCGCCAAATTTGACGGAAATGTTTTCGAACAGCGGCTTACTGCCAAACTGCATAGTGACGTTGCTGGTAACTAACACGGGGAGATTCCTGCGAAAAGTGTGATAAACACGGCATTATGCCACAATTCCGAATTGAGATCCCGTGTTGCGGCAATCCACTAAACTTTAACAAAATCGAAAAAAATGTGATTTCGTACACATCTGAATTCCCTGTGAGCGGGAATGCACATATAATGCGCTCCCATCACAGATTCAGACTTATCAACTCATCGCCTGAATGGCTTAGATACCTCGCACAACATGAACATGAAATTGACAACGCTTTTTGCGGCAGCGTTAGCCGTAGTAGGTTTTTGCAAGACCGCTTCTGCGGTGACGTATCCCCTGCCAACAGACGGTAGCCGTCTGGTGGGCCAGAACCAGGTTGTGACGGTACCAGAAGGTAACTCTCAGCCACTGGAGTATTTCGCTGCGCAGTACCAGCTGGGCCTCTCTAACATGCTGGAAGCGAACCCGGGCGTTGACCCGTATCTGCCAAAAGCGGGTACCGTGCTGAATATTCCTCAGCAGCTGATCCTGCCGGATACCGTTCATGAAGGTATCGTGATTAACAGCGCCGAAATGCGTCTGTATTACTACCCGAAAGGCACCAACACCGTAATCGTGCTGCCAATCGGTATCGGCCAGCTGGGTAAAGACACCCCAATGAACTGGACCACCAAAGTTGAGCGTAAGAAAGCGGGCCCAACCTGGACGCCGACCGCCAAAATGCACGCGGAATACATCGCTGCGGGCGAACCGCTGCCAGCCGTTGTGCCGGCAGGCCCGGATAACCCAATGGGTCTGTACGCGCTGTACATTGGCCGCCTGTACGCTATCCACGGTACCAACGCCAACTTCGGTATCGGCCTGCGCGTAAGCCACGGCTGCGTGCGCCTGCGTAACGACGACATCAAGTTCCTGTTCGAAAACGTGCCGGTCGGTACGCGCGTGCAGTTCATCAACGAACCGGTGAAAGCGACCTCTGAGCCAGACGGCAGCCGCTACATCGAAGTGCACAACCCGCTGTCCACCAGCGAAGACCAGATCAACAATAACGAAATCGTCCCTGTTACGTTGAACAGCGCGGTGCAGGCGGTGACTTCTCAGCCAGACGTAGAAACGGCGATTGTTGACCAGGCCGTGCAGAACCGCTCCGGTATGCCGGTGCGTTTGAACTGATAAAGAAGCATTAAAAAAGCGGGCCTCGTTGCCCGCTTTTTTTTACCCGTTATTCACGATCACGATCCCGCCGTGGTCGTACCGATAGTGGCAGTGGGCATACTCCAGCGGCGTGCCGTCCTCCAGATAAATCACCTGCTCCACTTCCAGTACGGGATCGGTCTGCTCGCAGACCAGATGCTCCCTGTCCAGCGCGTTGGGCTTAAGCGCCCGCACCACCCGATACGACCCCATAATTTTCAGCCCCAGCGTCTCCTGCACGTACTGGAACACCGAGCCTTCAAGATGGTTTTTCGTCAGGCCCGGCACCAGATTCATCGGCATCACCGTGGAGTCCAGCGACATCGGCTCGCCGTTCAGCAAGCGTAGTCGAATGAAGTCGTAGATCGGCGCATCGGCGTTAATCATCAGCGACGCCTGCTCTTTCTCGTTCGGAAAACGCAGCTCAAAATGCACCACCCGGCTGGTCACCGTGCCCAGATGCTCCCAGGTTTTGGTCGCGCCGAAGTAGTCGCTGCCGGAAAGATCCCACTGCGAGAGCTGGAGGAAATTTTTACGGATGAACGTGCCCTGCCCCTGGCGGGTATAGACCAGACCCTCGACGATCAGCTGGCGCATCGCCTGCTGAATGGTCATCCGGCTGGAGCTGAACTCCGCCGCCAGCGCAAACTGGTCCGGCAGGGGTTCGTTGGCGGCGTACTGCTGGCTGATAATGCGTTTCTTAATTTCCCGCGCTATGGTGATGTACTTCGCCGCCATCGTCCTTCCTTTCAGTTAGTTTTCTATCCCGCTGTTTTTCAACGCCACTCTCTCGGCAATCTTGAGGAAAGGCAGGTAGAAGAATACACCAAATACGATGATTGCCAACTGCACCACCACCGCCCGCCAGTCCCCCGCCGTCGCCAGCCAGGCGCTGAGAATGGGCGGCGTGGTCCACGGGATCATCACCACGCAGCGCGACATTAGCCCCAGCGTGGTACAGAGCCAGGCGAAGTAAATACCGATGGCGGGCAGCAACACAAACGGGATCATCAGCGGCAGGTTAAACACGATCGGCAGGCCGAAGATCACCGGCTCGTTGATGTTGAATAAACCGGGCGCCAGCGACAGACGCGCCACCTGCTTCGCCGATTTTTGTCGGGAGAAGATAAAGATGGCGATCAGCAGCGAGATCGTGCTGCCCGTGCCGCCCACCATGCCAAACGTCGGCACGAAGATGTTATTGATGATATGCGGGATGGGCTGACCGTTGGCGAAGGCCAGCATGTTCTCGTTGGTGTTGATCAGCAGGAACGGCTCCAGCACCACGCTGTTCACCACCGACTGATGAATACCGAGCGTGAAAAGGAAGTTACCGAAGCTGTAGATGAAGATCGTCCCCGGCAGGCTGGTGTTGATCAGCCGCAGCGGCTGCTGGATAAAGGTGGTAATAAGATGGATCAGGTCCGTATGCAGCACGTTTGCCAGCACGGCAGCCAGCACTGCAAACAGGGAGAGCGTGAGGATGGTCGGGATCAGCGCGGTAAAGGATTTGCTCACCGCCGGAGGCACGTTTTCCCCAAGGGAAATGTGCAGCGCCTTCAGGCGCGAAATAGCGATAAACAGTTCCGTTGAGAGCAGCCCGATCAGCACCCCGGCGAAAATCCCGGTTGAGCCAATATTGGCGAACGTCAGCACCTGAGTGACGTTCACCGCGGCGTCGCTGCCGACGGGCGTAAGCTGCAGGCGCATCGGCATCATGATGATGAAGCTGCTGACGGCGATAACCACTGCCGAGACCGGATTGTCGAAATCTTTGTTGCGCGCCAGCGACCAGGCAATCATCGGCGCCAGAAGCAGCGCGGCGATGTTCAGCGTGCCGTTGATAATCGCCTCGCCCCACACCTTAAACTGCGCGAGCGTGTCGCCGTGAAAAATCCACGGAAACACCACGTTGTTCACCAGCACCGCCAGACCGGCGAGGATGAAAATGGGCATCACCGTGGCGAAGGCGTCGCGCAGGGAGCGCAGGTGCACCTGGTTTGCCAGGCGCGCCGAGAACTCAACAAATTTATCGACAAAGGACTGCATGTGCGGTGTTATTTTTGTTTCAGACATAGCGGATAGTTCCCATCAATCAGTCACAAAAACGGCCCGGCAGCGTACGGCTTACATCTCGCGTCCGTTGGTATGGATTACCTGTTTTAACCACGCGTAGCTTTTCTTCGGCACGCGCTTCAGGTCTTTCAGGTCATGGTTTTCCCGGTTGACATAGACCACGCCGTAGCGCTTACGCATGTCGCCCTGGGAGCTGAGAATGTCGATTAAGCCCCAGCCGAGGTAGCCGATCACCTCCGCCCCGTCCTCGAACATCGCCTCCTTCATGGCCTCGATATGCGCCCGGTGGTAGTCGATGCGGTAGGTGTCATCAATCGGGTTCACGCCGTCCCAGGACTCAATCACCCCAATGCCGTTCTCGATCGGGAATACCGGCAGGCGCCAGTCGTTGGCGTAGCGGGTGATGATGGTGCGAAAGCCCAGCGGATCGATCTGCCAGTTCCACTCGGTGGCCTTCAGGTACGGGTTGTTTTTCTCGCCGTGCAGCAGGTAATAGTTCACCGGCGTGCCTTCCGGGATCGCATCGCTGTCCAGCGTTTTGCTGGCGTAGTAGCTGAAGGCCATATAATCGTTTCTGGTGCGCGCCAGCAGCGCGAGATCCTCGGCGCGATAGATATCGCCAAAGCCCTCCTGCTCCACCACCGCCATCACCGCCGGGCTGTAGCCCTGCCCTGCGAAGACGCGCAGCAGGTTCTGGTTGAGGAACTCATCGTACTGCTGGGCGCAGAAGATATCGCACGGTTTGCAGGTGGCCGGGTAGATTAGCTGGTGTGCCAGCATGCCGCCCATCAGCTGGCCCGGTTTGGTCTGGTGCAGATACTCGGTCAGCGCCATGTGCGCTACCATGGTGTGATGCTGCAGCTCGTACAGCTCGCGCAGGGTTTTCTCGCCTTTTATATAGCCGGAAATACGGAACGCTTCCGGCATGTGGAAGATGTTCTGCTCGTTGAAGGTCAGCCAGTACTTCACGCGGTCGCCATAGCAGTCGATCATCTTTTTGCCGTAGCGGATAAAGGCCTCCATCACACGGCGGTCGTTGAAGCCGTTGTACTCCTGCGCCAGCGCCAGCGGCATATCGAAGTGGTAAAGACAAACCATCGGCTCGATGCCGCGGGCGATGAGATCGTCAATAAAGCGGTCGTAAAAGGCGATGCCCTCGTCGTTGAACGCGCCGTCGCCCTGCGGGCAGACGCGGCTCCAGGAGATCTGGAAGCGGTAGCAGTTCATGCCCAGATCCTGCATCAGGTCGAAATCTTCCCGATAGCGGTGATAGGAGTCGGTCGCGACTTTCCAGTCGGAGATGTTCTCCCCGGCTTCGCGAATGTCGTACACCGACATGCCTTTCCCGCCCTCGTTCCAGGCCCCTTCCGTTTGCATGCTGGACACCGAGTTGCCCCATAAAAAGTTGGCCGGCAGTGATTTGTTCATAGTTCCTCCCTATATGACTAGTCATTTAAAATTTCATGACTAGTCATATAGGCGAAGATGAAAGGACGATCAAAGAGGAGGATCGTTTTTTGTGAGCAGTGCGGGAAAAAAACCCCGGTTGTCGCGTCATATTAAAGTTATGTCACTAATGCAGAAGTTATGTTACTAATCAACTTTATTATAAATAAGTTATGTCATAATTTTTGTTATAAACATGATTCACAAGTAATTTTTCATCTCTTTCTTTGCTATGTTCATTATGTAAACTGTATGTAAGGAACTAAACTTAAAAAGATGAAAGTCGTAGCTAATTCGCCTTAGATCTTTTCGAGGTTGGTATGACCAGAGGAAGACGGTTTACATCGTTTGAGAGCTATGAAAAAGCACTCAGGGACGGGATTGGCCTTGGAACCGGGGAAAATTATCAGCCCTGGATACGGCCACAAGACTTTACAAACTCAACGGGTATCCGCTCAGCCATACGCGGTTTAAAAACGTTCAGACAGCACAACACGCTGTCCGGGATTGAAAGCGAGTTTTATTACCTTGCCGAATTCAATGATTCAGTAATTGATATTCGCGAACAGTTTCCGCTTTTCCCCGTCACATTAACGCAAAACATTGCCAACATTCTTAATGTCGCCCATCCGGCATTACGCAGGAAAGTCTGCGACACAGATCAGCCAGCAGTACCCGCCGTCATGACAACAGATTTCGTTCTGACATTCAGAAACCAGGATGGAACCATCAAATATCAGTCTTATTCAGTAAAACCTGATGAAATCATTTCCAGACGTGATGCCGAAAAACAAGAAATTGAGAGACTGTTCTGGGAGGGCATTAATGTACGTTTTCAGGTATATACAGGGTCTGAGGCTACCAGAATAAAGAGTAGCAATATTAGCTGGTTTACCGCCCCTTTCAGGATGAACGGACTGCCCGATTATCATCTTGATGCGTCCCTGTTACGAGCGTTTCCTCCCGGTCAGTACGTTCTTCTTCATATGGTAAACCAAATTGCTTCATCTTTACGGATCAGCCCTGATGATGCCTTCATCGTACTTAAATTTATGTTAGCAACCAAAAGTATCGAAGCTGATCTCACATCGGACATCGTTAGCAATGGATGTATTGTCGTTTTACGCAACAGCGCATGTGACATGGGATTAGCAAATGAAAATAATTAAGAATTCCGTCTGGTTAGTTTCAAAAATTGAAGGGCTCCCTGACGCCCTGTACCGGGTTCTTGCCCTGTACAAAGAAACAGGAACCATGGTTCTGTATGAACTTAACGACAACAAAATCACACGTCCGAAACTATTTTACATTGAACCGTTTAAGTTGGGTGTACAGGAAAGAAACATTGTGCACTTCAACTATCCTATACCTGTATGGATGATGGCCACAGAAAATGATATTACGGATAAAAACAGGATCCGGAGAGATAAGAATTTCGCCCTGATTAGCCCACTGTTGTCTGATCCTGAGTTTCTCTTTTTGTACGCGCTCAACGAGCGAAGTCCGTTGTTAAGAAATTATGCAAAGGACAACAACGTCAGCTATTCCACGATAAAAAAATTATTATCGAACTGCTGGAAGTACGGAAGAGGTAAACAGGCACTGACGCCAGCATACGCCAGGAGTGGAGGGAATGGGGTCAAAAAAACAGTTAAGTCTGTTTCTGTTGGCCGTAAAAAGAAAGGGCGCGCCCTCATTGAGAGCAGAACTGAAACCTACATCATGCGAGAACGGGACTCAGCTAACATAAAAAAAATCCTGAAAAAACACTACCTCAAACCGAAAGGCAAAAGCCAGGCTGAATGCTGGCGCATCTATCTTGAAGAATACTTCCCTCAACTAGCTTCAGTAACTCGGGACTGCGCCATTCCCTATCCTTCTCTGGCACAGTTCAGATATTGCATTACTAAACTTTTCTCTCTTGCTGAGATCGCACGTCGGCGCACAACAGAAAGAGACTTTTTACTCAACAAACGGGCTTTAGCGGGGTCTTCTGCTGACTCTGATACACTTCCGGGCTCAGTATTCGAAATTGATGCGACAGTTGCTGATGTGCATCTGGTATCTGAATTAACGGGAGATGTGGTTGGCCGACCGACAGTGTATCTCGTTGCTGATCGTGCAACCCGGATGATAACCGGCATGCATGTGTCTTATCTTTATGCTTCCTGGCGAGCAGCATCTCAGGCACTTGCTAACTGCTTTTCACCGAAAGGACAGTACTGTCAGTTATTTGGTATCAATGATATTAGCGATGACCGCTGGCCATGCGCCCATGTACCAACAAAGTTACTTTGCGATAATGCAGAAATGCTGGGGCTTAAAACGCAGTCTGCTGTTGTTCCATTCACAGAATTAATGTTTGCTCCTTCCTACAGGGCTGACCTGAAAGGCGTCGTTGAAAGCAGGTTCCACATACTTAACCAAAAGGCAATCCATAAGCTTCTGGGTACGACAAGAGGGGGATTAGTTGTCAGGGGTGAGACCCGGCCACAATTAAGGTCATGTTATACGCTTAAAGCATTTACAGAAATTATGATACGTGCCGTTGATGAGTATAACCATGCCCTGAATACAGAGCTTCTGTATATTAATCCTCTTCTTCTTGAACATAATCTGATTGCTACTCCGGTCAATAGCTGGAATGTCAGTATAAATAACTTCCGTTTTGGCGGTTATCAGATCACTGAGCACGAAATTATATCAAGACTTCTGTACCCGGATAGCGCAAGTATAACTGGCAAGGGAATTCAGTATGGTAATCGATTCTATGAGTGTTCAGAGGATGAGATGGTCAGGGCCAGAAGTTTCGGTCAGACACGTGTTGAAGTGCGGATTAATGATAACTCCATGGACAACATTTATATAAGAAGTGGAAAAGATACTGTTTTTTCGCAACGGGAACTGCTGTCCAGGCGAAAAATATTTCAGGGCCTTCCTCATATGGAAGCAGAAGTTGTTTCTGATATTGTCGATATGCATAAAAGCAGTAATGTTATTACACCTGAGTCGATGGCATTGCGTAAGCTGATTGAAGCTAATGAACAGCAAGGCGAAATTTTGCTGGCAGCACTGAGGAAAAAGGGCCGTGGGCGTTATAAAAACATAAGGGAAAATCGAAGAAAAGAAGTGCTGTATGCTCAACAGGGAGACTCCAGAAAGACCCGTGAGGATTACAAACTTCCCCCCGCAAACAACATTGTGATTTTACCAGGTCCCGAAGCAAGGAAAGCGTGGCTTACAAAACAAAACGATCCTTACAAGAAGGATAAATAGCCATGACTGTGAATGCAACATATCACCAGGCAGATTTGCCAGAATACAGAGGTAACCCTCTGATAGAAGCTCTCCCTCCCCTTATGTCCCGGGAGGATGTCATGCTGGCTCTCAGTAATTTTCCTGAAATTAATGAAAACGAGCGTGAACTGAGCAATGAGGTGCGTGAACAGTACGTTGATCGTATAGATGCCTTCCGCTGTCCTCAGGGAACATTCTTCGACTGTTACAAGGCAATAGTACGACTTCTGCGGACAGGTTATACAACCCGTAACCCACTTGATATTCACACAGTTCGGTTTCTTCATTACAGCGTAGAGGGAAGCTTAGGTGAAGCTCTCGGCGATGGATTTCATCGCCCCAGGGCAGGGACTTTTTCCATTACCGGCATAAGCGGTGTGGGCAAATCAACCATGCTTGAGCAGGTACTGGGGCATTTTCCACAGATCATTGATCATAATGTTTATCAGGGGCACGATCTTACCCCTCTTCGTCAGGTTGTCTGGCTTAAAATAAATTGCCCTCCAAATTCGAAAGCACGTGACCTGACGGAAATCTTACTTGCCGCTATCGACGATGCACTTGGGCTTAAGCGTACAGCCCCGCCATCAAGGACTGGTACGTTACTCCGGCTCATCGCGCAGAAAATTAAGTCTGCCTTCATTGGCGTGCTGGTTATTGACGAAATGCAAAGACTGACCCGCACAAACGGTGATGAACAGCTTATCAATTTTCTTCATGACATCGTCGATACATTAGGTGTCCCGCTAGTCTTTTGCGGAAATCCAGAATTCGAAGACAAAATGCGCCAACGGTTACGTTTCGCCAGACGTGCAGAAACCGCAGGTTTCATTCGTCTTAATCCGCTCGCGTACCAGACGTCCGACTGGCAATCTTTCATTAAGTATCTGTGGCGCTATCAGTGGACTAATGTCTACACTCCCCTTAATGATGAGCTCAACATAAAAATGCATAAGCTGTCGAAAGGAAATCTTGCGATAGCACAGCGATTATTTGTTACTGCGCAATTAAAAGTTATTGGTACCGGTAATGAAGTAATTACACCCGCTTTGTTGGGTCTTTCCGAATCCGTATTAACCAGTCGCGCAGATGAATTTATCCAGGCAGACGCTCTCGTTTATGACGAGGAACTGCCCGAATTATCAGAGTCTGGAGAGACAGTATTACCTCAGAAGAATAACGGCAAAAGCTTCCTCAAAAGCCGTGAAATCAGGCAAAAACCGGTCAGACGGGTGCATAAATCATTCACAGTCACAGCCGATTTGAACCGGCCCCAGCATGAGGAGTTTGCGGAAGAGTTAAATAATTATACTGCACAAACTGAGGCGATCCTGGCCAAAAAGTGTGAACCTGTCCTGTTCCGTGCACTCTGGCAAAACAAATGTCGTTACAGTGCCCTGGAACACTACGATCGGCTTTGCAACGATCCTTCAACAGAGACCTGATGTATTACATGGGAAGGCGTGATGGTATATGTTGTTAAAAGCATTCCCGGGGGAAATCCTCTTTAGTCGACTTTGCAGAAGCTTGTCAGTAAGTGGAATGCCGGTGCAGAAGTTTTCAAGGTGCCTCGGGCTGGAAGCACGGTCCTCATTTCATCCTTTCCTGACACAGCATCTGAAAGAGATCGCTGAGACTAGTCACGAAAACGCTGAGCTTCTCTGGGCGGAACAAACTCTGTTCCCTCTATGGGTATGGTCAATGCCCGGTTATGCAAAAGCGCTTCGGCAACTGACGGGCCCTCCGGCACGTTTGTTATGGTTTTATCAACTTACAGGCAACCACTCATCCCAAAGGATGCAACTTCATTTTTGCCCTGTATGCGCAAGGGAAGATGCAATGGGATATGGTGTCCCCTACTGGCATTGTGAACATCAGATCCCGGGAGTCAGCATCTGTAACCGCCACCGCTGCCGGTTAATACCCAGGCTGGTTCCACCCAGTCCTCACATTGCTGTTGAATTTTACCCCGACAAGTTTAACAACACGATGCTCTGTAAGAACATAGAAAATGATTTTGCAGTCTTTGCCAGTCAGATATTGACTTGCCTGGCGCATGGTGAAGAAGTATCAGATAATTACTTTTGCGGTTTTACCTCGACCAGAACTGATGTGAAGAACATGAAGCACAGCGGGAACGAAAAACTCGACATGTCATTGAACGACCTGATTAGGCATTTGTGGGAGAAAAATTCTGACCCAGTTATCACTGATAAATCACACTTCCTTTATTACATCCTCTCTAACTTTGAAAATATATTCCCTGCACAAAAACTACTTCTCTTTTTTTATTTGAAGCGCATGCAAAGCATAAGGCAAAGTATTAGTAGAGAGTACAGCACCCCAAACGAAACAAATAAAGAAAACATAAACATTGAAATACACAAAGCCGCCACGGAATTAAACCACTTGATGATCAACCATTGGCCTTCAACAAAACTTACTGTCGAGTTTAGAACTTTAACGTGATATACCCCGTCATTAAAACTATCAAATTAAAAAATAGAAATTATTAATCCATCGCAACCTTAATAAATACAGCAACAGGGATGACATTATATCACTCATAACTCAGCACATCTAGTTAATAGTAAAAGTGGGACACTGAGCATGCCATAAAAGAATCACAAAAATCACACACATGCATTTAAACTCTTATTACACATTGTATTTCATTCGCATTCAGAAATTTCTCCTTAACTTATCAGAGGAACAGCTCAGACAGTTTATGTTTTGATTTCATGACTTTAAATATGAACTCATTATCACTAAATATGCTATATTTCCATGTGACATTTTTTGTGGTCTGAGAAATAAACTAAACTACTTTAGATTGGCATTGTTATAGTCATTGCATAGGTTAATTATGCATTCATCAGTATTTTCATAAAGCTTCTATGTCAACAACGAGATAACGATCTTATCGAGACTCCCCGGAAGTATGAATGATAATGCATGTTTCCTTCATTAATCCACTTACTAATTGATAATAAGGCACATGGCTTTATAGATAATAGTGGAAATGGCCTTGGCACCCTACCTCTTATTTGTTAAATTTTTCTTCAAGAGGGGGATGAAAAACTCACCGTCATGAAGTGTGCCAGCAAAATTCAATCGCGTCATGATTTTAACAGAGTGCTTAGCCACCTTACCGTCATTTCAGAGGGTGATTCAAATATCTAAGATATCTTGGCATTAATAAATTTAAGTCACATAAATCAAACCTACATTTTAATGACAGAGGGTTCACAACATTAAAATTGATTTCGCAACTTACAATCACTCGACGATAATTTTTCGGTACAGTTATTACAATTTATTGATTTTGCCTTTAAACACCGAAAAACGAAACTATTCTTCCGTAATACCCCGTACTTTTCTTTTATTACACATGTATTCTGTGTTACATAATCTTTAAAAATAATAAGGCTTTCATCATGCCTTTTGTGATATAGTTTTGAGACGTACCAATCAGGGTACAGAGTGAGCTGTTTCAGTAGCACGTCCTTTTGGAGATCATATAGTTTTTTCAGAAGCAATTCAGTTAATATAATTCTGTTTTCATAAATCCATTCCTTCATTAAAAACGACGCACACGGTTTTATATAAAGAGTGGATAAGGGTTTTTTCTGCTTTTTTTTCTGCTGTTTTTTTATTTCTTTCCATTTTCTTTCCTCTAGGGGGGGAATCACAAAATTATCATTCTCAGGTAAAACACCCTGTATGATATCACTCATAGCATTCAATGTTTTTTTATATGAAAAAGGAATAATTTCAGACAATGGTACTTTGTGGATAAAACAATACCGAGAGAATTCCCAATCTTTTTTTAGATAACCAACGCCATACTTTTTTTTGTTTTCCATAATACAAATATTGCAAAATCTGATTGTTCTGTCAGGCCGACCATTGATATAAGCTGTCCCATGCTCAATAAATTCTTTAAACTCTCTTAAATTTGAATATGGGGAAGAAAAAGTGGTGTGGGGATGTTCACCTGAATTAACTACATTTAATAACTTCAATTCATTAAATCGATGGTAAATTGGGAAAAGCTCCTTCCTTGCATTTATTTTATGTGAAACCCATCCGCCAAGCGTTATGAGATTTCTGAAATTATGATAGCCATAAATAAGTTGAGTCCTGAAAAGGAAACTGAACAAACTTTCGTCATTAAAAAACATAATAAATATCCATCATTACAATTCCTGTTAATAAAATGATTTATCCTCGTTTCGTTTAGCGTAATCCAGCAAGAATGTGAGAATAGTAGTCTGCCTATCCTTTTGATGTCCAGAGGATCGCGACCCTATGGCATCGTTCAGGCCAATATACATCGGCCGGACGGAAGCAATTGTTACTTTTAAAAGCATCGCTTGCAATCCACAGTAGGAAAATTTTAATTCCCTGATTTAGTTAAACTAACTTGTCGGGTTTACAGCTGTCTTGACTTTTTACATGATCCATAGCAGCCAGTTGGTGGCAATCCTACTCAGTAACTGGCGCAGAAGTTTCAACCACCTCGCAGGACACATTTACTTTTGAGGTAAATTCTCTTTTAGGCTTCCGGGTAAAAAGCAACAAAGAAGCACTCAATTTCTAGATAAAGTGCCAGGCTGCTTACCGTTCATAAAAGGTTAAACCCGCTTAGTTATAGATTATCGAATGTATTATTTAACATACTTTCACTTTCAATCAAGAGAATACTCTCTTTTCAGTTGAACTCCGTCTTAAGTGCACATAATCTATGCTACCAGAAATTGCGTTTTTAATATCACATGGTAGAGTTTTTGTACAACTAATGCTTTGTCAAGGAGTTCAGGTGGCCTGTCCATTTTCACAATCAGTTTCCCAGGCTGTAGATGAGAAACTTACAAGTGCAGCCATATTCCTGGTTGTGACCCTTAACCCCGGTACCTCTGCTGAAACTACTGTACGAACATTCTGTGCAACACTATCCTCCCTTGTCAGAGGGGTAGGGTTTCGTATACCTGATGGTGGCCTGTCTTGTGTGTTGGGATTCGGGGAGGAAGGATGGCGTCGCCTTTTTGGGGATGCTAAACCTAAATATTTGCATACCTTCCGTGAGATCAATGGCGTCCATCATGCACCTTCTACGGCCGGAGATTTGTTATTTCATATCCGGGCAAACCGTATGGATCTCTGCTTCGAATTAGCCACCCGGATACTATCGGACCTTGGAAATTCTGTTTCCGTTGTTGATTCCGTACAGGGATTCCGTTATTTCGATAATCGAGATCTACTTGGGTTTGTTGATGGTACTGAAAACCCGGTCGCTCAGAGCGCGGTGGATGCAACATTGATAGGTGATGAGGATGGGGCATTTTCTGGCGGAAGTTATGTCATTATTCAGAAATACCTGCACGATCTTGATAAATGGAAAGCCATTCCTGTTGAACAGCAGGAAAAAATCATTGGCCGCGAAAAGCTATCGGATGTTGAGCTGAAGGATGCAGATAAACCCAGCTACGCTCATAACGTGCTGACCAGTATTGAAGAAGATGGCGAAGACGTCGATATCCTGCGTGATAATATGCCCTTTGGCGATCCCGGCAAAGGCGAGTTCGGAACCTACTTTATCGGCTACTCAAGGAAACCTGAACGTATTGAGCGCATGCTGGAGAACATGTTCATTGGCAATCCACCGGGTAACTATGACAGGATCCTGGATGTCAGCCGTGCGATTACCGGAGCGTTATTTTTTATTCCGACGTCCAGTTTTCTTGATAGCGTAGAACCCCAACCAGAGCTCAGCCACAAGACCGAGGGCTAACAGTAATAAGGATGCCGACCAGCTATGGCGGTCGGTCAACTGAGTCATACAGAAGAGTTTTGTTTGCAACAACGGTTAACGTTCAGGGCTGCGACATCAGCAGCCCTGCTGCCATATCATTCGTGTAGTGTTTTTTTCGCAAATGACACGCCCCGTTTTTATGGCCGTCACCAGAACATCAAGTATTATATGTCAATCGCCATGCGTAATTTCTTCATGGCGTTGTTTTCGAGCTGTCTTACACGTTCTGCTGATATACCGTAGCGTTCCGCCAGTTCATTCAGTGTGGCTTTATTTTCGTCGTCAAGCCAGCGTGCCCGGATGATCTCCTGGCTTCTCAGGTCCAGGGTATCCATTGCGACAACCAGGCGATCAGAGGCCTGACTCTCCCAGTTATCCTCTTCAATCATTCCGGCAAAATCCGAGGATTTATCCTGCAAGTAGAGTGAGGGAGAAACAGAGCGATGGTTATCTGATTCATCATCCGGGTATATATCGTAGGCCATGTCCTGTGCTGACATGCGGGACTCCATTTCCTGGACGTCTTTTACCGAAACCCCCAGCTCCTGGGCGACCATGTTCACTTCATCCTGATTAAACCAGCCGAGTCGTTGTTTAGTTTTGCGCAGGTTGAAGAATAATTTTCTTTGCGCTTTAGTTGTAGCAACTTTCACAATGCGCCAGTTACGCAATACATACTCATGAATTTCAGACTTGATCCAGTGAACCGCGAACGAAACCAGTCGGACACCAACGTCCGGGTTAAAACGTCGCACCGCCTTCATCAGACCGACATTTCCTTCCTGAATTAAATCGGCTTGCGGTAAACCGTAACCAGAATACTGTCTTGCGATATGAATCACAAAACGCAGATGCGAAAGTATCAGGTGTTTTGCTGCGTCAAGATCATCATTTTTTTGCAGGTTGCTGGCTAAACGTTGTTCTTCCTCTTGTGACAACATGGGACATGAGTACGCTGCTCGAATGTAGGTCTCCAGATTGCCAACAGGTGCTAACGCTAAGTTAGTCATTTCTTTCGTCATTCAGATCCTCGCTATAAGTGACATATTCACTATGCCGGGCTATTACAGTCATACGGAATTTCGACAACAAACTTATCCACAAGTTCATATTTGAATGTGGATTTTTTATACATTAAATATCTATCTGATAATAAACACTTTATTATTCCACACTCATCACTCAAAAGGATTCTATGGGCAAGATATTTACTGTAAAATCGCAGCTTCGATGAAGCCATAGGCCAGAACAACCAGAAAAATGATACAAGCAATCAAAGACCCTAATTTTTTTCAGAATTTACTAAGCACCCTACTGCACAGTGATATCCCCGTCATTCGGGTGATAGTTATCTTTATCCTTCTGCACTGCATCGCACACTATGTGGTACTTCCCTTTCTGGACAGAAAAGCAGAGCAACTTCGGTCATCCCGACTGCAGATCATTACTCACCATCATCTGTTCCGTTACACAGTATTAACCCTGCAAGGCATAGTGCTGACAGCACAGCTGTCTCTGGTGATATCACCTGAAAATAAAATACTGGATTTTATACTCCTGGGGGCACGACTGTGGATGCTTTCCTTTGCTTTGCTGGCATTTTATTCTTTTATAGATGTTGGCTGCGAACTTTACAAAAGCAGCAATAAACTCAGTGGGTTACCTTATCGGGGTATCGAACAGAGCCTTAAGCTAACAGGCGCTGTAGTTTACGCTATTTTGTTGATTTCATTACTATTGAATAAGTCACCGCTTATCTTACTCAGTGGAATGAGCGCTGTGGCAGCGGTATTACTGTTAGTGTTTAAAGATCCGCTCCTTGGCTTGGTTGCGGGCATACAGCTTTCTGCAAATGATATGTTGAGACCTGGAGACTGGATTGAACTTGACCAACTGGGTGCGAATGGAACTGTTCAGGATATTGGGTTAACGACGGTCAAAGTACTCAACTTTGACAATACCATTACGACAATACCTACTTACACCCTGGTTTCAGGGGCATTTAAAAACTGGCGTTATATGATTGAGCATAATGCCAGACGCTTTCAGCGCACGATTAATATTGATATTAAAACGATCAAATATATTAATCCTGAAGAAAAACAGGCTATTACTGGAAATCCATCCTTACCTCAGCTGACGGAGATGGAAAGCAATACCCATACTAATGTTGAGCTTTTCCAGCAATATGCCTGTGCGTATTTACGTCAACATGATGCTATCTGTCAGCAGATGACATTGATGGTCCGTCAGTTACAACCCACGGTTTATGGTTTACCTGTTGAATTTTATGCTTTTACATCGTTTACGGAGTGGATGGCGTATGAGCAGTTACAAACAGAAATAATGTCCTATCTCATTAGCATTGTGCCATTCTTTAATTTAAAGATACATGATGTTTCATAGCCAGCCATAACGGCAGTTTTGCCTTCTGCTACGCTTAAAAACGGGACTTTTACGGAGCGACCCATTTTTTAATCAGGAGGCGAAATATGCCCGCATTGTGTGATATTTGTCAGGCAAGACCGGCTACCAGCCGCGTCACCGTGGTACAGAATGGTCAACGTAAGACAATTGACATCTGTGATTATGATTACCGCCAGCTAATGCGACATCAGAACATCATGAACCCCTTCGACTCATTGCTGGGAAGAGGTGGGCTCTCAGGCTTCTTTAATGGTTTTGGCAATAGCCCTCGCGATCGTGATGACGAGGGGATTTTTGGTGAAGTACCACGTGAGTCGGTCGATACAACGGAAGCATTCAGTAAGCAGTCACTGGAATTGTTACAGCGAGCGGCAGAAAAAGCTCATCAGCTTAATCGTAGCGAACTGGATACGGAACATCTTCTGTACGTGCTTTCTGATGCTGACGTCTGTACCGCATTGTTTAAAGACCTGAAAATATCCCCGGACGATATTAAAAGCTATATCGATCAGAATGCTTATAGTGGCGCAACTGAGACCGGGAGCACACCTGGTGACCTGTCAATATCGCCCCGCCTTAAAAAAGCGTTCATGTACGCGTTTCAGGCATCCCGTGAACTAGGGCATTCTTATATAGGACCAGAACATTTACTGATCGGCCTGAGTGAAGTTCCCGATAGCGTAGCGGGTGCATTACTCAAGAAATATGGGATCTCTCCCGAGGCAATTCGCCAGAAAGTTGTGAAAATCGTAGGTAAAGGCGCCGAAGATGGCCGTGTTGATACCCCTACCGGTACGCCAAACCTTGATAAATTTGGTCGGGACCTCACTGAAATGGCGCGAGCTGGTAAGCTGGATCCAGTCCTTGGACGTGCGCAAGAAATTGAAAATACAATAGAAGTTCTGGCTCGCCGTAAAAAGAATAACCCGGTACTCATTGGTGAACCCGGTGTAGGTAAAACGGCGATCGTTGAAGGACTGGCACAACGAATTGTCAAAGGTGATGTGCCTGAAGTTTTGCGTGATAAACGTCTCGTCGAGATCAATATGAACTCGATGGTAGCCGGAGCCAAGTATCGTGGGGAGTTTGAGGAACGGGCTAAACAACTGATTGATGAAGTGACGGCTAAAAAGGGAGAGCTGATTCTCTTTATTGATGAGCTTCATACCATAGTTGGTGCGGGTCAGGGTGGAGGCGAAGGTGGGCTCGATATTGCAAACGTCCTGAAGCCTGCTCTGGCACGCGGAGAACTTAGCCTAATCGGGGCGACAACATTAAATGAGTACCAGAAGCATATCGAAAAAGATGCAGCGCTTGAGCGCCGCTTCCAGCCGGTTCTGGTTGAAGAGCCAACGGTAGATCAAACGATTGTTATTCTTCGTGGACTCAGAGACACACTTGAAGCCCACCATCAGGTCACTTTCAAAGATGATGCATTTGTTGCAGCTGCTGAGCTATCAGACCGATACATAACGTCTCGTTTTCTTCCGGATAAGGCCATTGACCTCATCGACCAGGCTGCAGCACGCGTTCGTATTGGTGCCAGTTCACGACCTGTTGCAATTCAGGAGCTTGAGGCTGAAATCGCGCATCTGAAACGTGAAAGAGATTACGCCTCCACCCGTAAACTTTTTGACGAGGTGAAACGTTTTGAAAGTGACATTGCCGCTAAGCAGGAATCCCTTGAACAACAGACAGAAGCGTGGAAGAACAAAACGGGCTCCGAAACCCTTGAAGTGACTGTTGCTGCTGTGGCGGAAGTGGTCTCCAGACTGACCGGTATACCCGTTAGCGATTTGACCCAGGAAGAACGAAAAAAACTGCTCAATATGGAAGAACTCCTGAAACAAAGAGTCGTTGGGCAGGATCAGGCAGTCACAGCAGTCAGCGATGCAGTCAGGCTCTCCAGAGCCGGCCTGGGACAGGCCCATCGTCCGATTGCAACCTTCTTGTTCCTTGGTCCGACAGGCGTGGGGAAAACGGAATTAGCCAAGGCCATTGCCGAAGCCGTATTTGGTGATGAACAGGCCATAATTCGTATTGATATGTCAGAATATATGGAGAAACACACTGTCGCCCGGTTGATCGGTGCTCCTCCAGGATATGTTGGTTATGATGAGGGGGGGCAGTTGACTGAAAAAGTTCGACGTCGTCCATACAGCGTGATACTGCTGGACGAGATCGAAAAGGCGCACCCCGATGTTTACAACGTTCTGTTGCAAGTTTTCGATGATGGCCGATTAACCGACGGTAAGGGCCGGGTAATTGATTTCAGTAATACCACCATCATTGCTACCAGTAACCTTGGTTCGGCTCTCATTATGGCTAATGCCGGATTACCGGAAGAAGAGCAAAAAACGCCGAAAGTCCTGCATGAAGAGCTAATGCAACTGTTGAAAGGCCATTTCCGTCCAGAGTTTCTTAACCGCATCGATGAAGTGATTGTGTTCAACTCGCTGTCGCAGGAGAACATCCGGCTGATTGTCCAGATTCAGCTCGACAGACTGACTCGCACTGCAGCTGCACAGGACATTTCACTCAAACTCGATGACTCCCTCATTGAGCATCTGGTTGAAGTTGGTTATCAGCCCGACTTTGGAGCGCGTGAACTCAAACGTAAGATTCGCCAGGAAGTGGAAACCAGGCTGGCAAAAGAAATCCTCAGCGATCAACTCAAGTCAGGAGATACGGTCAGCATTGGTTACGATGACAGTACTGATACCGTCGTGTTTAAGAATGAAACAATTCCAGTAAAAAAAGAGAATGACAGTGTGGATGAAAATCAGGAAAATGCAAAAAACTGATTTTGAGTAAATCAAAGCAGGCTCGAAACCTGAGCCTGCTCTTTCATAATAAAGAGCGTTTAAGGATTCATATTAATGATTGTGCGTCCACCACAACACTGGTTCATCCGTCTATTTACCTGGCATGGTTCTGTCTTGTCCAGCATCATTTTCCGACTTTCGCTCAATATAGGTATGTCGATTATAGCCATTGTGCTGTTCCAGTGGTATGAGCAACTAGGGATTCATCTTACCGTTGCACCATTCAGTTTGCTGGGTATCGCGATCGCAATTTTCTTAGGCTTCAGGAATAATGCAACCTACAGCCGTTTCATTGAAGCCAGAGCATTATGGGGAACCATGATAATTGCACAGCGCAACATAATGCGCCTTGTAATTAACCTTGTCCCGGATGATAAAAATCTGCATAAGACCATCTGTGATTATCTTATAGCCTATAGCTGGAGTTTAAAAAACCAATTAAGAAACAATGAAGCTTCTTATGATGTGTATCGAATCCTGCCAAAATCAGTTTTTCTTTCTGTCATGAACAGTGCTTACCCAACCAACAAAATACTACTTTTACTTAACAGAGAAATAGCCAAAATAAATAAAGATGGGCAAATTAGCGATATTCACTTTAACCTCATTAGCAGCAGTATTAATGAACTATCCCATGTACAGGGTGGATGTGAAAGGATCGCGAACACCCCGGTTCCCTTCGCTTACACACTGATTCTGCAACGAACAGTGTATCTGTTTTGTACCCTGTTGCCTTTCGCACTGGTAACTGATTTACGCTATATGACCCCCTTTGTCTCTGTCTTTATATCGTATGCTTTTCTGGCATGGGATGCTCTTGCTGAGCAACTAGAAAAACCATTTGGTACAGAATCAAATGACCTGCCCCTCAATGCTATTTGCAATACAATAGAACGCAATCTGATGGATATGACTAAACAAAAACCACTACCGCCAATTCATCAGCCTAACAGTCATTACAATCTCACGTAGAAACAATCAAGAAATTGAAAGCCCCCTTTATTATAAACAAGGGGGCTAATGATTTTTCAAATCAAAAAAAATAAATTCACTTCATATAAAACCACCATTACCCTCCAATTAACCTAAGAGCATTAACGCCTCCCCCTTCATTTATTATGAAAGCATGTTGGTGGTAGGTAGCGCTTATTACATTATAAATAGAATCTATCACTAACCATAAATTAAAGGTGGTTATTTACGGAACCGTTATATAAAAATAAACATAGCGTAATTTTATGTCGCATTTATTTATTTCGCGTTATACTCAAATTATCAGTTAACACTCTAGCCTTTAGACCTGTGTCGCAAGATATGGTTTTCTGGCCGTAACAGCCACGCTGTTGCCAGGGTGTGGGAAGAAATAACCACGCCTCCCGTATTTGGAAAAGTGTATATGACCTCACAACTTACAGATGCTTTCGCGCGTAAGTTTTATTACTTACGTCTGTCGATTACCGATGTGTGCAATTTCCGTTGCACCTACTGCCTGCCCGACGGCTACAAACCGGGCAGCGTCACCAATAACGGCTTTCTCTCCGTGGATGAAGTGCGCCGCGTCACGCGCGCCTTCTCTGAGCTCGGCACCGAAAAAGTGCGTCTGACCGGCGGCGAACCCTCTCTGCGCCGTGATTTTCCCGACATCATTGCCGCCGTGCGTGAAAACGAACGTATCCGCCAGATTGCCGTGACCACCAACGGTTACCGCATGGCGCGTGACGTGGCGAACTGGCGCGATGCGGGGCTGACGGCGATCAACGTCAGCGTCGATAGCCTGGACGCCCGTCAGTTCCACGCCATTACCGGCCAGGATAAATTTCAGCAGGTTATGGACGGCATCGACGCGGCATTTGCGGCCGGGTTCGAGAAGATCAAAGTAAACACGGTTCTGATGCGTGATGTGAACCATCATCAGCTCGATACCTTCCTGGCGTGGATCAAATCCCGCCCTATACAGCTGCGTTTTATCGAGCTGATGGAAACCGGCGAGGGCAGCGAGCTGTTCCGTCGCCATCACATCTCCGGCATGGTGCTGCGCGACGAGCTGCTGAGACGCGGCTGGATCCACCAGATCCGCCAGCGCAGTGACGGCCCGGCGCAGGTCTTCTGCCATCCTGATTACGAAGGCGAGATCGGGCTTATCATGCCCTATGAGAAAGACTTCTGCGCCAGCTGCAACCGCCTGCGCGTCTCCTCCGTGGGCAAACTGCATCTGTGTCTGTTCGGGGATGGAGGAATAGACCTGAGGGACCTGATGGAAGACGATGCGCAGCAGGACGCGCTTGAAGCACGCATTTCTGAAGCGCTGACGCATAAAAAACAGACCCACTTCCTGCATCAGGGCAATACCGGCATTACTCAGAACCTGTCCTACATCGGCGGGTAATCAGGCTTAAGAAGGAAACAGAAAATGAGTCAGGTAAGCGCAGAATTTATCCCGACACGCATTGCTATCCTTACCGTTTCTGACCGCCGTGGCGAAGAGGATGATACCTCCGGCCACTGGCTGCGCGAGGCGGCCCATGACGCGGGGCATCACATCGTCGATAAAGCGATCGTGAAGGAGAACCGCTACGCCATTCGCGCTCAGGTTTCGCAGTGGATTGCCAGCGATGAGGTGCAGGTGGTGCTGATTACTGGCGGTACCGGCTTTACCGCAGGCGATCAGGCCCCCGAAGCGCTGATCCCGCTGTTCGACCGCGAAGTGGAAGGATTCGGTGAAGTGTTCCGCATGCTCTCCTTTGAAGAGATTGGTACCTCCACGCTGCAGTCGCGCGCCGTTGCCGGGGTGGCTAACAAAACCCTGATTTTCGCCATGCCGGGCTCGACCAAAGCCTGCCGCACCGCGTGGGAGAACATCATCGCCCCGCAGCTGGACGCCCGTACCCGTCCGTGTAATTTCCATCCTCATTTAAAGAAATAAGCTATGTCACAACTGACCCACATTAACGCCGCCGGTGAAGCGCATATGGTGGACGTCTCCGCCAAAGCCGAAACGGTGCGCGAGGCGCGCGCGGAAGCGTTCGTCACTATGCTGCCGGAGACGCTGGCGATGATTATCGACGGCAGCCACCATAAGGGCGACGTCTTTGCGACCGCGCGCATCGCCGGTATTCAGGCCGCGAAACGCACCTGGGACTTAATTCCGCTGTGCCATCCGCTGATGCTGAGCAAGGTGGAAGTGAACCTGCAGGCGCAGCCGGAGCACAGCCGCGTGCGCATTGAGTCACTCTGCCGCTTAACCGGGAAGACCGGCGTTGAGATGGAAGCGCTGACGGCGGCCTCCGTCGCCGCGCTGACCATCTACGATATGTGCAAAGCAGTGCAGAAAGATATGGTCATTGGCCCGGTGCGCCTGCTGGCGAAAAGCGGCGGCAAATCCGGTGATTTTAAGGTGGACAGCCATGATTAAGGTGCTCTTTTTTGCCCAGGTGCGCGAGCTGGTCAATACCGACAGCCTGACGCTGGATGCGTCCTTCGAAAACGTCGCTGCCCTACGCGCGCATCTGGCGGCGCAAAGCGACCGCTGGGCGCTGGCGCTGGACGAAGGCAAGCTGCTGGCCGCCGTTAACCAGACGCTGGTGGAATTCACCCATCCGCTGAACGCAGGGGATGAGGTGGCCTTCTTCCCGCCGGTGACAGGAGGCTAAGATGGCTGAAACCCGAATTCTGGTCGGTCACGAGCGCTTTAATGTTGGTACAGAATATGACTGGTTGGCCGAGCGCGATGAAGACGGTGCTGTGGTGACCTTCACCGGTAAAGTGCGTAACCACAACCTTGGCGACAGCGTAAAAGCGCTGACGCTGGAACACTATCCGGGCATGACAGAGAAATCTCTGGCTGCGATCGTCGAAGAGGCGCGAGGCCGCTGGCCGCTCGGGCGTGTGACGGTTATCCATCGCATCGGTGAGATGTGGCCGGGCGAGGAGATCGTTTTCGTGGGGGTGACCAGCGCCCATCGCGGCAGCGCGTTTGCCGCCGGGGAGTTCATCATGGATTACCTCAAAACCAAAGCGCCGTTCTGGAAGCGCGAAGCCACGCCGGAAGGCGATCGCTGGGTTGATGCACGGGATAGCGATCGCCAGGCAGCAGAGCACTGGTGAGTAAATATTTACTGGATGCAACATGATTTTTTAGACATTTATACTTCTTGCTAGCTTTTTTGGCAATAAGGAAAAACTTTTGACCAGCTACAAAAATACCGCCAGCTATGAATTAACACATCTTTCGTGGTGTATTATCATCGCTGTTAAACTTGCCCATCAGGAAAGGAAAATCATAACCCCTTCTCAAGAGCATATGTTTATCATGAACTGGCTTTTAAACGCCCAAAAGTATAAGTTATTTTCGAAACCATTTGCACAGGATATCCTTTGGTTTCTGAATCAGGGTAAACGTTATGGCCAGAAAGCGGAGTTATATAAAAAAGCAGCAAGTGTTCTGGCAATAAAATCAATTGAGAATGAAAAATACAGCCATTTATTTCGCTTTACGCAATTCTTCGATGAGTTAAAAGATAACGGATGGCGTGGTTATGTACTACCTGAGTGTGAAGAAAAAAATCAGCCCAATATCGATACAACAGAGTCTGTTATCTATGTAGGCCAGGCAGCGTTAGCTGATTCATTTAACAAGCATGGCGTGCTCATAAAGCCGCTTCAACTCAGCGCTGCAGGAAATACATTATTAATTCAGTCACTGTTAAGTGAATACATGCTTAAAGCAGAAAAACAAATAAAATCAGATGGTTTTACAACTTTCACACTGCTACCAGACTGAAAGCCACTTTTGAGATAAAAATGGTTCAGAATAGTTAAAAAAACACCCTGAACCATTTGGTAGAAATCATTAATCGAGTTTATTTCGGTGGTCCTGTAATTTCAAATCAACATACTCTTCAAAAGAAGCAGGTAGTTTTTGTGAGTGCTTGCAATCATCAATATAAGAATCATAGGTTATCTCAAACTGATCGATTTTGATTATCGGTTTAGGATCCGCTATGTCTCTGTTCTGGTCATCAAAGACCTGAATGATAAAATCATTATTTTCTTTTCGTAGTAAATCATAACGGATAAGTCGATTATTTTTATCGCTATTGATATAGATTGTAGTAATATCTTTAAAAATCATAGTAACAACCTCACTGACATTCGTATTTACACACAGAACCTCTTTACAGAATACTAAAGAGGACTTTACTAAACATTATCTCACCAGACTAATGAGACAGGTCATTTACGCCTCAACCTTTCAAAATAGCATATAATTCTTCTGGTGTTTGTTGAACTCCATACACATCGCCATTGAAGAGTGTAATAAGGGTATAAGAACTCCCGGCCTTTTTATAGAAATCAACGATGTGGTGCGAATTAATATATAACTCCCATTTTTGATCAATTTCAAAAAAATCTTCACTTAAACCGCGATTCTGTTGGTTGTGTGTTACTGTTACATGTGTGAACAAAATACCCCTCCATTATCACAATAAAAAATAACATATATCTATTTAAAGATTAGGATACAACTGAGTAGCATACAAATACGACATTAAGAGAATTTTATAATGTCAGTCGTTGTGGATGCGTGTAGATGGTTGCCTTACCTGGACGGCAAAATCCGACAAGCGTAAGGTTACAACGTTCAGCCACTTCGACCGCAAGAGAGGTTGCTGCAGAGACAGCGAAAAGTATTTCTACCCCACATGCAGCAGCTTTCTGTACCATTTCATAGCTAGCCCGACTGGAAACCAGTGCCGCGCCATTTTGCCACTCCCCATTCTTCATTGATCGACTGCCGAGTAGTTTATCGAGTGCCACATGTCTTCCTACATCTTCATACCCACCTTCAAGAACTCCCGATGTCGACATCCACGCAGCAGCATGAGTACAACCTGTTAAAGATCCAACCGGTTGATATAACGATAACTTTCCCAAAGCTAAATCTAGATGAGAGAGACTTATTTTTTGTGTAAAAGGTAAGGGAATGAGTGGTTTTCCAATATCGCCAAGTTGTTCAACACCACATATTCCGCACCCGGTCCTGCCCGCCAGAGTACGTCGACGTTCCTTTAACGCCATAAAACATCTGCTGGCCAATTCAACTCGGACTTCAATACCATTACAAACAGGCTCAATTTCAATGCCATAAATTTCATTCGGTTGCTCAATGATGCCTTCAGATAAAGAGAAACCAAGCGCAAAATATTCCAGGTCTTTGGGTGTAGCCATCATTACTACATGCGAGATTCCGTTATAAACCAATGCAACCGGTACCTCTTCTGCCAGAACATCTTGTTGGACAAAAGAAAGGTTTTCTCTCTTCCAGAGTGACACATTGCGAAAGGCATGCGAGTTATCATTGTTATCAGAAATTATCTTATGCATTAATATGATACCTTTGAATACTATAACTTTTACTCATTGAGATCGTCTACACCCTAAACCTCATTTTCGTCGCTATCAGGCTGCCCAGTAAATATTCTGATTGCGGCAAGCAGCTCATTTTTCTCGCTTTCATTCAAACGATCCCAAATATCAACAATTCTGACATCATGATCCTGTTCGTTTTGAAAGCTTTCTATTTTCTTCTGCAACCGCGTAGTGACATCTAAATAATTGATCAGCAATGATACTGACTGTTCCCCAAGCATTTTAGGCATTGGTTTTCTCTTTATCAATTTTGTAATCTTTTTATTAGGGAAAACTTTCGCCGTAGAACTCTCTATTCTTTCTCTATGTATCTGACAACTAACATAGAGATAACTTTCAAAACTTGGTGCGCGATTGTATTTAAACGATATTTCAAAACCATTCTTTTCAAATTCGCGATTGAAATCGCTACGTCTTAATATAAATTCATCAATTTTAATGAGAGCTTTTTGCTGTGAATCAGCGTCGTCTTTTTCATCGAAAACCTTAACTAAATACGATTCATAATCCATTGCTATCACATCGTACCGAAGTAGTCTTCCATAACTACCAGCAGAAATATAAAAAGAAGTGTAATCTAAGACCATTTACTTTTACCAAAAAAAAGGCCTGCTCGGATAGACAGGCCGAAGGTTGGTTCGAGCAACATTATCAATTACGTCAACAGGAGAGAAAATATTATCAGGAAGCCTGATCATGATAATATTTACATCACTGTAAATTATACAACGTAATCAGTAAAATTGGAGGAATAGTTAAAATACCCACACCTCTTTTGGCGTTACTCCGGCACAGGACAAATCATCTTTAGAACCCCCCCATAATCTGGAGGGCTCATAGATTATTTCACGTAAAGATTAGGTGTTTTTAACACCTCTTTAGTACGAAGCGTTATTTTTACCGGTACTGATTTATAAGACGGTGTGCCACATTCCTGGTCAATATAATCTAATGGAACTAGGACATTTGCCTCAGGATAGTAAGCTCCTACTGATCCTTGTGCAATTTTATAAGCAACAACGGTGATATCTTCCAGGCGTAAAGGTGTCGGCAAATCATCCAGAGCGGTCTCTATATCGACACGATCGCCATGTTCAAGCCCCTGTTCCGCCATGTCCTGTTCATTCATAAACAGAACATCACGGCGACCAAAAATACCACGATAACGGTCATCCATTGCATAAATCGTCGTATTGTATTGGTCATGACTGCGTAACGTAATCATTCTGAATATATCATTACCGTCTACACGTATATTTTCGTGCACGCCATGATAGACGGAGAATACCGCTTTCCCTGACGGCGTTGGCCAGACTCGCTCCGTTGGTGGAAGTGGCATACGAAAACCACCCGGATTTCTTATCCGCTCGTTGTAATGATCAAAGCCCGGAATCGTCTGCTCAATCAGGACACGTATCTTGTCATAATCAGCGACTAAATTAGCCCACTCCACCTTGGTGTCAGGCAATGTTGCTTCCGCGATACCCGCGATAATTGCAGGCTCAGAACGTAAAAACTCTGATGCAGGCTTAAGTTTGCCGGAAGAAGCATGGACCATGGACATAGAGTCTTCAACCGTAATAGCCTGACGACCGGTCTCCTGGACATCCAGCTCCGTGCGACCGAGGCAAGGCAAAATAAACGTCTCTTTTGACACCAACAAATGCGTGCGGTTTAACTTGGTTCCGATATGAACACTGAGATCCAGACCTTTCATGGCCGGGAAACCACGACGGTGATCCGGTAATGCCACCGCGAAATTACCACCGAGGCATATAATGGCTTTTGACTTACCCTCAATCATCGACTGCATTGCCTGAACGGCATCATGCCCATGATGTTTGGGAGGAACAAATCCGAAGACTTCTTCCAACTTTTCCAGAAAGTCTTCTGAAGGCTTTTCCGTGATCCCCACAGTCCTGTTGCCCTGAACATTGGAATGTCCACGAAGGGGGCATACACCCGCACCAGGCTTACCAATGTTGCCTTTCATCAACAGCAGGTTGACAATCAGACGAACATTCTCCGTCCCCTTGTTATGCTGAGTGATCCCCATACCGTAAGTGATGATGGTGGCCTTTGATTTATCATACGCAATGGCTACACGCTCAAGATCTGCCTGTTTCAGTCCGGATTCCGCTTCAATCGATTCCCAGGAGGTCGCATTAAGATCATCAGCGAATTCTTTAAAACCTTCTGTATGCTGTTCGATAAATTCCAGATCCAGCACATCACCTTTCGCTTCCTGCATTTCAAGCAACGTTTTGGCCACACCTTTAAGTGCAGCCGCATCCCCGCCAGCTTTAACCTGGTAGTAAGATGACGCAATGTTTGTCGAGCTGTAAGTTGCCATTTCAATGACGCTTTGCGGATCGGCAAAACGTTCCAGCGCTCTTTCACGAAGCGGGTTGAACACCACAATAGGCACATCTTTTCTGGCAAGTTCATGCAGAGTGCCCATCATTCGAGGGTGGTTTGTTCCTGGGTTATGACCAATTGAGATAACCATTTCGGCACTATCGAAATCTTCGAGAGAAACCGTACCTTTACCAATACCAATGGATTGTGGCAGACCAACACTAGTGGCTTCGTGACACATATTCGAACAATCCGGGAAATTGTTCGTACCATACTCACGCGCGAGAAGCTGGAACAGATAGGCCGCTTCATTGGATGCACGACCTGAAGTATAAAATTCCACTTCCTCTGGTGACAAGCTGCGGAGTATTTCACCAATACGGTCAAATGCCGCTTCCCATGATACCGGGCGGAAAGTATCACTGGCCTTGTCATAGACAAGCGGATGAGTCAGACGACCATATCCTTCCAGTTCATAATCATTTTTCTCGAAGAGTTTCGCCACCGTGTTCGCAGCCAGGAATTCAGGCGTTACACGTTTGCTGGTTGCTTCCCAGGTGACAGCCTTAGCACCGTTTTCACAGAACTGGAAAGTGGATTTATGTTCTTTATCAGGCCATGCACACCCCGGACAATCAAAGCCGTCCGGCTGGTTGGTACGCAACAATGTAGGAGGAGCTTCCAGCGTATCCATTTGAGTACGTACCGCAATCGCAGTTGCTTTCAGGGCGCCCCAGCCCCCCGCTGGACCATCGTATGGGTGAACTCCGGGAACAGATCTTTTTTTAACTTTCATATTTAGCTCCAATATTGTCTTAATATTCATCGCTCTTATAACTGAGCGTTTATTAGTTGATTAAAAAAACCACCCACGGAGTTATTAACGCGATGGACCGGGGACGTTATCCTGTTGCTTTACCAAAGCACTATTCCTTTATTTTTCAGATAATTACAACACAACCAATTCCGCTATTAAGAAAAATTCTCAACTCAATTAATACTTTCTGATGAGCTACACACCACTTCTAAAACAATAACGCAATTTCAACATTTGTGTAATTGATTCTATCTATCACCCCATATTTGCAACCTATTGGACATATTTAATCATGTAATTAACAATATAATTGCAAGTATGTTACTTACATCGCAAACAAGCATATTGTTTTCACTTCATACAAAAAATGATTGCTTTTCATCAAACTAAGCTCCTTAGCAAATCTTTCATTTGCTAAGGAATAATTAAGTACCTGCAGCATTATTGGGGTTAAGGTGAACTATGTTCGGATTAGATGCCTTCCATTTGGCCAGGATACAGTTTGCATTCACTGTATCCTTCCACATACTTTTTCCAGCGATAACCATTGGTCTGGCCAGTTTTCTGGCCGTGCTCGAAGGATTATGGCTAAAGACACGAAATGACACTTACAAGGAGCTCTATCACTTCTGGTCTAAAATTTTTGCCGTAAACTTCGGTATGGGGGTGGTTTCCGGCCTGGTTATGGCTTACCAGTTTGGCACCAACTGGAGCGGTTTCTCTCAGTTTGCAGGAAGTATCACCGGTCCATTACTGACCTATGAAGTTCTGACTGCATTCTTCCTTGAAGCCGGTTTCCTTGGTGTCATGCTCTTTGGCTGGAATCGCGTTGGACGCGGGCTGCACTTTTTTGCAACCTGTATGGTGGCGCTGGGGACACTCTTTTCCACTTTCTGGATCCTGTCATCCAACAGCTGGATGCATACCCCTCAGGGTTATGCCATTGAGAATGGTGTAGTGATACCCGTTGACTGGCTGAAAATTATCTTTAACCCCTCCTTCCCGTTCCGCCTCATGCATATGTCCACTGCGGCATTCCTGGCAAGTGCATTTTTCGTCGGAGCGTCAGCGGCATGGCATCTGCTGAAGGGCAATGATACGCCAGCCATCCGTAAAATGTTCTCCATGGCGTTGTGGATGGCCTTAATTGTTTCCCCAATCCAGGCTGTTATCGGAGATGCACATGGTCTGAATACCCTCGAACACCAGCCTGCAAAAATTGCTGCGATTGAAGGTCACTGGGAGAATAAACCTGGGGAGGCAACCCCCCTGGTACTGTTTGGCCTGCCAGACATGGACGCAGAAGAAACGAAGTATAAAATCGAGATCCCTTACCTTGGCAGCATAATCCTTACGCATAGTCTTGATAAGCAGGTTCCCGCCCTGAAGAGTTTCCCGAAAGAGGACCGTCCTAACTCTACCATCATTTTCTGGTCTTTCCGCGTGATGGCAGGTTTAGGGATGTTAATGGTTCTTCTCGGGGTCGTCAGTGCCTGGCTGCGCTGGAGAGGGCGTCTCTATACTTCTAAGCCGTTCCTTTATTTCGCACTATTCATGGGTCCATCAGGGCTTATTGCATTGCTTGCTGGATGGTTCACTACAGAAATTGGCCGCCAGCCCTGGGTTGTCTACGGCGTGCAGCGAACGCGAGATGCCGTTTCTTCGCATGGCGATTTACATATGTCTATCAGCCTGCTTGCTTTTATCGTTGTTTATACCTCGGTCTTTGGTGTCGGTTATATGTACCTCGTACGTCTCATCAAGAAAGGTCCGGTACATGCTGATGAGCATCAGGAAACAACAGATGGCACACCTGCCCGTCCTCTGTCGGCAGTCAGTGAGAGCCTGGTCACACGTGGGAGAGACAAATAATGGGTATTGATCTGTCAATTATCTGGTTTGTCATCATCGTGTTCGCAACGTTGATGTACATCGTGATGGATGGGTTTGATCTGGGGATCGGTATTTTATTCCCGTTCCATAAACACGATGTCGATCGCGATACGATGATGAATACCGTTGCACCGGTATGGGATGGCAACGAAACCTGGATGGTTCTGGGGGGAGCGGCATTGTACGGCGCATTCCCTCTGGCTTACGCAGTCATCATTGATGCACTCAGTATTCCGCTTACTGCAATGTTACTTGGTCTTATTTTCCGCGGTGTGGCTTTCGAATTCCGTTTCAAAGCAACGCCGGAACACAGGCCTCTCTGGGACAAAGCATTTATTGTCGGTTCTGTACTGGCGACATTCAGTCAGGGTGTCGCGGTTGGGACCTTATTAAATGGCTTAAGTGTCTCCGGACGTGCATTCAGCGGCTCTGCTCTGGTTTGGCTCGCACCTTTCCCACTGTTCTGTGGGGTCGGGCTGGTGCTGGCCTATGCTCTGCTCGGCTGTACATGGCTGATTATGAAAACGGAAGGTTCGCTGCATCGTCGAATGTCAGAGCTCGCCATTCCTTTAACCATTGCCTTGTTAGCCGTCATCGCGATTATCAGTGTCTGGACTCCTTTGGCTCATCCTGAGATTGCCTCTCGCTGGTTTAGCATGCCAAATATTATCTTTTTCCTGCCGGTACCCTTACTGGTTCTCGTTTGTTGCTGGGGTATTGTTCGCAGTGCTTATAACCGTCGGGCAAGTTTTGGCCCCTTCATGCTGACGCTAGGATTGATATTCCTCGGTTTCAGCGGTCTGGGGATCAGTATGTGGCCAAATATCATACCGCCATCAATAACAATCTGGCAGGCAGCCTCTCCTCCGCAGAGCCAGGGCTTTATGCTGATTGGTGGCTTGTTGATTATCCCGGTCATCCTGATGTACACCAGTTGGAGTTACTACGTATTCCGTGGGAAAGTCAAAACAGGTGAGGGTTATCATTAATGGCAATAACACTGGAGAAAACTTCAATGAAAACCGTTGATGAGACACCACGCCCATTCTGGAAGAAATTGATGTGGCTGGTCATTATCTGGGCGGCCAGTGTAATGGCTTTGGGTGTGGTTGCGACGATATTTAAGCTGCTCATGACCGCAGCTGGAATGAAAACCCATTAACGTTCTCTTCGGGCTACCAGTGGTAGCCCGATTTTTTTCATCCCTAAGACTCAAGAGATTGGCTTAAAATTTCCTGCGCATCGGCAAAGCATCTCTCCGCTAACGAAGAGATCGGTTGCTGGTTACGCATGAGAAGTGCCAGCCTCGAATCAACATCGGTTGCTGCTATGGGGAGAATAGCCAGATGATCACCCAGTTCTTCTAACCCATTATTGAGAGGCATAATGGCGCAGCATAACCCCGCCTGCACGGCCTGGATGATCTGGAAGGTTGAGTCGCTCTCAAAGACATATTTCGGTGTTAACCCTTTAGCTTTGAAGTTGATCTCTATCGATTCGCGATAGTACATTCCTTTGGTCAGGAAACCCAACGGCAGTTCGGCCAGGGTTTCCCAATCGGGTATTGATTCGTCAAACTGAAAATGTTTCTTATCGTGCAGCAACCCCATCCGCGTTTGTGGTAGCCATGCCACATTGAGTAAATCGCTATCTACATGATGTAAATAGCAAATTCCGAGGTCGAGTTGATTACGGCTAACTCCGTCTATGATTTGTTCCGAAGTCATAGACAACAGACTGAACTGCAGCTCAGGATATTTATCTGCCAGTGGCTTAATCAACTGCATGGGATTGAGACTGGCCAGCGGCACCATACCCACACGAAGCTGACCAATGATCTGCCCACGACAAATCGCTGCTTCTTCCTCAAGCCCATCATATGCTGCCAGTAGAGCCCTCGCCCATGCCAGAATACGCACCCCTTCCGGGGTGAAACCTTCAAAACGCTGGCCTCGCTTAATCAAGGTTAAATTAAGTTCTTCTTCCAGATTGCGAATGCGCATAGAAAGCGTTGGTTGGGTGATATGGCAGGCCGTTGCCGCATGCCCAAAATGCCGAGTCTGATCAAGCGCGATCAAGTACTTCAGTTGTTTAATGTCCATCTTAGTTTCCAGAAAAAGACGCCCGCTGGTGACTCGTGGACGAGATGCAGAACCCAGCTGCAACAGCAAATGTTACCTAAATGTTACTTGTGTGACGTGATTATTTCAAGTCATCCTTTTTTTGTAGGCTCAGATTTCTATGGAAGAAACCTCAGTTTTCATCTTATATGAGGTAACGGCAACAAAATGCCGAAAGCACATCCCAGCAATCATGCGGATCTTATTCGTTCGCAAGGGATAAGGGCTTGAGTAAAATGAGTTATGCACACTAGGCTCAACAGCCTATGAGCTTTAAAATGGCATTTACAGCTTATAGACTGTATTTTCAATATACAGCCTATAAGCTGTTTTTCAACACAATGAGAATTGACCTGCCCCCAGGATTAGATACAACCGTCAGTTAGTAATGTCGGTTTGTTTACCTTCACATTTTCCATTTCGCCACCGTGCTGCAAACTCTGATGGCGTCAGATAATTCAGTGCCGAATGTGG
>Ga0213828_1000214_pt1 | contig 60063 bp, 54 predicted proteins | sample MC6MC0897MG_FD_180664 | JGI IMG/M metagenome (GOLD analysis project Ga0213828, IMG submission 180664) | Enriched soil aggregate microbial communities from Iowa State University, Ames, United States - MC6-MC0897-MG | ecosystem: Environmental > Terrestrial > Soil > Unclassified | place: USA: Iowa...
CTTCGTTCGACTTGGCGTCTCACATCAGCGGGAGGCGAATTCTACAGCGTTACAATCTGCTGTCAACTCCCTTTTTCACCGCTGTCGATTCAAGCATCTGAACCGAAGCCCTTCCTCGCTGCTTACTTCGTCCAACTCGTTGATTCTCAAGGAGTTTTCCGTTTAGTCTGCGCCGGAAGTGGGGCGAATTATAGAGAGATTCAGAGGGGCGTCAAGCACTTATTTGAACTTTATTCCAAATTCAGCGTAACGCGCCCAAAAGCCTTCTTACCCGCCTGGCAGACATGGGTAGCACCCAGCTTGAAGATAAAGCTGCGATCAACAACCTCTCCATCGATACGCACGCCACCGGAGGCCAACAGATCGCGAGCCACTGCCGAGTTCTTCACAAGGCCTGCCTTATTAAGGATGGCAGCGATCGGCATGTCCTCACCACCCGACACAGCGATTTCCGGCAGATCCTCCGGCAGCTCGCCATCCTTCATACGGTTGCCCGCAGAACGGTGGGCCGATGCAGCAGCTTCTTCACCATGGAAACGGGCAACGATCTCTTCTGCCAGCTTGATCTTGATGTCGCGAGGATTCGCACCCGCTTCACAGTCAGCCTTGAAGCCATCGATCTCTTCCATGCTGCGGAAGCTCAACAACTCAAAATAGCGCCACATCAGCGCATCAGGGATCGATACCAGCTTGCTGTACATAATGCCCGGCGCTTCCTGGATGCCCACGTAGTTACCCAGTGACTTGGACATCTTCTTCACGCCGTCCAGACCTTCAAGCAAAGGCATGGTCAGCACGCACTGCGCTTCCTGACCATACGCACGCTGAAGCTCACGACCCATCAGAAGGTTGAACTTCTGATCGGTGCCGCCCAGCTCGACATCGGCACGCAATGCAACCGAGTCGTAACCTTGCACCAGCGGATACAGGAACTCATGGATGGCGATCGACTGGTTCGACTTGTAACGCTTGTCGAAGTCATCACGCTCAAGCATGCGAGCCACTGTGTATTGGGAGGACAAACGAATGAAGTCGGCAGGGCTCAGCTGATCCATCCAGGTGGAGTTGAACGCCACCTCGGTCTTGGCGGGATCAAGAATCTTGAAGACCTGGGCCTTATAGGTTTCCGCATAGTCGAGCACTTGCTCGCGCGTCAGTGGAGGGCGCGTTGCACTCTTGCCGCTCGGGTCGCCGATCATGCCGGTGAAGTCGCCAATCAGGAAGATGACCTGATGGCCCAACTCCTGGAACTGACGCAGCTTATTAATAAGCACCGTGTGACCCAGGTGCAGATCGGGCGCCGTAGGGTCAAAACCGGCCTTGATGCGCAGTGGCTGACCACGCTTAAGCTTCGCGACCAGTTCGGACTCGACCAGGAGTTCATCCGCGCCACGCTTGATCAGCGCTAGCTGCTCTTCAACCGACTTCATAACAGCCCCGTAATGCCTTATTTCAAAGGGAAACAACCATACAAGATCACCGCCCAAATACAAGTTCTCACCGAAGAAGGTCGACGAATCGAGAAGCGATCCGTACACGCGCTTGCCTCAGGGAGGATTTGGTTATATTTTATACAGTTATTTCATCTTCATCATGTCATTCATCTTTTCCATTTCATCTTTTTTCAAAGTCAAAATTACCTATGAACGACACTCCGCCTAAAGCGCCCCCGCTTTATCCGAAGAGCCACCTGCTAGCTGCCAGCGGTATCGCCGCGTTGCTGAGCCTGGCTCTTCTGGTTTTTCCATCCAGCGATGTCGAAGCCAAGAAAACCAATCTCACCCTCGAACTGGACACGCCGGTCGAGCAGTTCAAGCAAGAACAAGACGCTCAAGATCAGAACAAAGCCACAGAAGACACGTCAGCTTCTCCTTTTGCTCAGATCGACAATGCTGCCGATGAACCTGAAGACACGGCCGCAACCAAACCGGAAACCAAGCCCGCCGCGCCCGAAGTCGCTGCTGCGGCCACTCCGAAGAGCCCAAGCCATAAGGAAGTTGTCGTCTCTAAGGGCGATACGCTTTCTACGCTGTTCGAAAAGGTAGGCCTTCCTGCCGCCGCCGTTCATGAAGTGATTGCCAGCGACAAGCAAGCCAAGCAGTTCAGCCAGCTTAAAAACGGTCAGGTATTGCAGTTCGAGCTGACGCCGGACGGCAAACTCAAACAGCTGCACAGCAAACTCAGCGATCTTGAAAGCATCAGCCTCTCGAGAACCGACAAGGGCTATACCTTCACCCGCGACGTCAGCAAACCCAACGTGCGCACCGCTTATGTCCACGGCGTGATCAGCAACTCGCTGTCGCAGTCGGCACAACGTGCAGGCCTGAGTCACAGCATGACCATGGACATGGCCAACATCTTTGGATACGACGTCGACTTCGCTCAAGACATCCGCAAAGGCGACGAATTTGACGTGATCTACGAGCAGAAGGTCGCCAACGGCAAGACGGTCGGCACGGGCAACATCCTGTCTGCACGCTTCACCAACCGCGGCAAGACCTACACCGCTGTGCGTTACACCAACAAGCAAGGCAACACCAATTACTACACCGCCGACGGCAACAGCATGCGCAAGGCATTCATCCGCACGCCCGTCGAGTTCGCCCGCATCAGCTCCATGTTCTCCATGGGTCGCAAACACCCCATTCTGAACAAGATCCGCGCCCACAAAGGCATCGACTATGCTGCACCACGCGGCACGCCGATCAAAGCGACGGGCGATGGCAAGGTTATTCTGGCCGGTCGTCGCGGCGGTTACGGCAATACCGTGATCATCCAGCATGGCGAAACCTACCGCACGCTCTACGGCCATATGCAGGGTTTCGCAAAAGGCATCCAGAATGGCAGCAGCGTCAAGCAGGGCCAGGTCATCGGCTATATTGGAACAACCGGCCTTTCGACAGGTCCGCATGTACATTACGAGTTCCAGGTAAACGGCGTTCACGTTGACCCGCTGGGTCAGGAGCTGCCCATGGCAGACCCGATCGCCAAGTCCGAAAAACAGCGGTTCATGCAGGAAAGCCAACCTCTGATGGCGCGCATGGACCAGGAAAAGGCCACCATGCTGGCCTCGAGTAAGCGCTGACCCATGACTTTATATGTAGGTGTAATGTCCGGAAGCAGTCTTGATGGACTGGACTTCGCGCTCGTAGAACAGGATGACCGACCACGCTTGCTCGGCACCTACTACATCCCGATGCCTGACGACTTGCGCGCCGAGCTGCTTGGGCTTTGCTCAAGCGGTCCGGACGAGCTCGCGCGCGCGGGGATTGCCGAGCAGAAGTGGGTCCGTTTGGCCGCGCAAGGCGTGCTCGCGCTGCTGGACCAGCAGAAGGTCCTGGCGGGTGAGATTCGCGCTATCGGCAGCCATGGCCAGACGATTCGTCATGAGCCCGCACGAGGCTTTACAGTCCAGATCGGTAATCCTGCGCTGCTCGCAGAGCTGACCGGTATCACCGTTGTCAGTGATTTCCGCAAGCGCGACATCGCTGCAGGTGGCCAAGGCGCCCCGCTGGTTCCTGCATTCCATGAGGCACTCTTTGACGACAACAAGGACTATCGCGCTGTCCTGAACGTCGGCGGTTTTAGCAACCTCAGCCTGATCGAGATCGATAAGCCCGTGTCCGGCTTCGATTCCGGCCCGGGTAACGTGTTGCTGGACGCCTGGATTCAGGCCCAACGTGGATTGAGTTACGACAAAGACGGCGCGTGGAGCGAGAGCGGGACGGTTAACGCCGATTTGCTGAAATCCATGCTGAGCGACCAGTTCTTCCAGACCAAAGGCCCAAAGAGTACCGGGCGTGAGGTATTCAACCTGGGCTGGGTTCACCATCACATGTTTCAGCTGCCAACGCTGAAGCCTGAAGACGTGCAGGCGACGTTGCTGGAAGTCACCGCGCTGAGCATCACCGAGTCGTTGCAATCGGCTCAGGCACAGACCAAAGAACTGCTGGTCTGTGGCGGTGGCGCTCACAATAAGGCGCTGATGAAACGATTGGCTGCGCTGCTGCCCAACACCAAGGTTTCGAGCACGGCCGAGTTTGGTGTCGACCCTGACTGGGTTGAGGCGATGGCGTTCGCATGGCTGGCCCACTGTGCGCTGGAAAGCGTCCCGGCCAACCGCCCAAGCGTCACAGGCGCTAAAGGCCTTCGCGTTCTGGGTGCTATCTACCCGGCGTAATGTGCTCAGCCCCAACGCAAAACGCCGCGCATATGCGCGGCGTTTTCGTTTACAGCCCGTGAATCAGATCGAGAAAGACGAACCGCAACCACAGGTCGTGGCAGCGTTCGGGTTCTTGATCACGAAACGAGAACCTTCGAGACCTTCCTGATAGTCCACCTCTGCGCCAGCCAGATACTGGAAGCTCATCGGATCGACAACCAGGCTTACGCCCTCGCGCTCAACGATGGTGTCATCGTCTGCCACGTCTTCGTCGAAAGTAAAACCATACTGGAAACCGGAACAGCCACCGCCCGTGACGAACACCCGCAACTTCAGGCGATCATTGCCCTCTTCGTCGACCAGGGTTTTCACTTTGTGCGCTGCACCTTGCGTGAATTCCAGAGCCGTAGGAGTGAAGGATTCAACGCTCATGCTCGATATCTCCCGGCGCTAAGCCGTCATAATGCGTAATGCGCGCATTATCCGCTTGTCCTAGAAAATTGGTCAACTATTCTGACGGCAGCGACACGCTTCAAGCGATAAGCTGCAAGCTAAAAGCATCATGCGCGCTTCCAACTTGCAGCTTGAAGCTTGCCGCTCGAAGCTGCTTTCAGGGCAACAATGCGGCGTGAGACAGCCCCATGCGCTCGTCCAGCTCGAACATGATGTTCATGTTCTGCACCGCCTGGCCCGATGCGCCTTTGACGAGGTTGTCGATGACCGACAACACCACCACCAGGTCGCCATCCTGAGGACGGTGCACCGCGATGCGGCAGACATTGGCGCCGCGTACGCTGCGTGTTTCAGGATGGCTGCCCGCCGGCATCACATCGACGAACGGTTCAGTGGCGTAGCGCTTTTCAAACAAAGCCTGAAGGTCAACCGACCTGTCGACGACGGTCGAGTACAGCGTCGCGTGAATACCGCGGATCATCGGCGTCAGGTGCGGCACGAAGGTCAATCCGATGTCACCGCCCGCCGCACGGCGCAGGCCTTGGCTGATTTCCGGCAAATGGCGATGACCTTTCACGGCATACGCCTTGAAGCTCTCGCTGGTTTCGGCATACAGCGAGCCGACGCTAGCCCCGCGACCTGCACCGCTGATGCCGGATTTGCAGTCGGCAATCAGGCGAGTCGGATCGGCCAGACCCGCTTCCAGCAATGGCAAAAAGCCCAACTGAGTGGCGGTCGGGTAGCACCCCGGCACAGCGATCAGGCGAGCGCCTTTGATTTTCTCGCGGTTGACCTCAGGCAGGCCGTAAACCGCCTCGTCGAGCAGCTCCGGCGCACCATGCGGCTGGTTGTACCACTTGGACCACTCGACCGGATCCTGCAGGCGGAAGTCAGCCGACAGGTCGATGACCTTGGTGCCTGCTGCCAGCAATTCACCGGCCAGCGCGTGGGCGACACCATGCGGGGTGGCGAAGAACACGACATCGCAAGCGCCGAGAACCTTCACGTCCGGCACGCTGAACGCCAGACCGTCATAGTGGCCTCGCAGGTTCGGGTACATGTCGGCAACGGGCAAACCTGCCTCGGAGCGCGAGGTGATCGCCACCACTTCAGCCTGTGGATGCTGTGCAAGAAGACGCAGCAACTCGACGCCGGTGTAACCCGTGCCACCGACGATACCGACCTTGACCATAACCTGCCCCTCAACGAAACCACTGGAAAGCCGCTGATGATAGGAGTCCAGCGCCTTCGGGACAACCGTGAACGTGACGTACGGGCACGCAAGCCACTACTATTTGCGCCACCGTGCCCCTGGAAAAACCAAAATGCTCTATCTATGGATCAAAGCGCTGCACATTGTTTCGATGGTCTGCTGGTTCGCCGGCTTGTTTTATCTCCCCCGCCTGTTTGTCTACCACGCCATGAGCGAAGACACCGTTAGCCGCGAGCGTTTCTGCACCATGGAGCGCAAGCTCTATCGCGGCATCATGGGACCGGCGATGATCGCCACACTGGTGTTTGGTATCTGGCTAATTACACTCAGCCCAGGGTTCCTTCAACAAGGCTGGCTGCACGCCAAGCTGACGCTGGTCGTGCTGTTGATCGGTTATCACCACATGTGTGGCGCGCAGGTCAAACGCTTCGCCCGAGGCGAAAAGGGCCGCAGCCATGTTTTTTATCGCTGGTTTAACGAAGTCCCGGTACTGATCCTGCTCGCTGTTGTCATCCTGGTGGTGGTGAAGCCGTTTTGATCACCCCGTGGTGACGCATCCAACCCAAGACAAGGAAGCCAAGCATGGCGGAACACTTCAAGATTGTTTTCGAAGGGCAACTGCGAACGGGTGTCGATCTGGAAACGGCACGCCTGAACCTGGCTCAGTTGTTCAAATGCGACGTATCGAGCATGGATCGGCTGTTCACCGGCAAGCCTGTGACCGTGAAACGCGGCCTGACGCAAGATGACGCGCAGCGCTATATGAAAGCCTTGAACGATGCAGGCGTTGAAGCCCGTATCGAACCCGAGCAGCCTGTCACCTGGACGCTTGAAGAAATTTCCGCCCCCGAACCGCAGAAGCCCGCTTTCGAACCTGCCGCCTCCCCTTATGCGCCTCCGCGCGCATCGATGGCCCAGGACTGGCCTGCTGTCGGAGAACTCAAGGTCTTTACGATCCAGGGTCGAATTGGTCGTCTGCGCTACCTGGCCTGGAGCATGGTGATGGTTTTCGCGCTGATGGCCGCCTTTATGCTGTGCCTTCAGGTGATGGCGATCTCGTTGACGGCGGGCGGTTTGCTCGCGGCGGTGCTTTTTGTCGCCTTCCTCGTGGTCAGCATTCAGATTGGAGCCCAGCGACTGCATGACGCTGGATGGTCCGCCTGGCTGCTTCTGTTGAATCTGGTGCCCGTGGTCGGAGGCTTCTTCCCTTTCTTGATGATGGCGGTTCCAGGCAACAGCGGGCCGAATCGATATGGCCCACCACAACCGCCGAACACTCGATCGGTCAAAGTGCTCGCCACCTTGTGGGTTGTCTTCCTCGCGCTGGTGTTCGCTGGCGGGATGATGGGTGGTTTGCAGAAGATTCAAGACCAGGTCGAGGCCACTACCGGAGACTATGAGCAGACGTTACCCAACGACGACGATTCGGACGACGCCACGCAACCTGTTGTCCCTGTCGACCCTGCCGACCCTGCCGATGCTGGTGACTCTTCCGACAGCGAAGACGACCAATAACTGTCTGGCAGCAAGGAGGCTGTCTCAACATCTGCTACACGTTCACGGGAGAACCGCATGACCCGTTACGCCCTGGTCACTGGCGCATCCAGCGGCATCGGCCTGGCCATGGCTGAAGCCTTGGCCCGCCGTGGCCGCAATCTCATTCTGGTCTCGCGCCATCGGGACATGCTTGAAAGCATCGCGCTCGAATTCACTCAGCGGTTTGGCGTCGAGGTGCTGTTTCGCGCCTGCGACTTAGGCGAACCCTTACGTCTCTCGGGTTTTCTGCTCGAGCTGGAAGAAGGCGAGCGGCAGATCGATCTATTGGTCAACTGCGCGGGCATCGGCAACAGCGGGCCGTTCCTCGCCCAGGAATGGGCGCAGGAACAAGACTTGCTGGACCTCAACGTACTGGCCCTGACTCGCCTTTGCCACACGGTGGGCAATCTGATGGCAGTGCAAGGCGGCGGACAGATCCTCAACGTCGCCTCGATCATGGGCTTTCAGCCAGGACCGTGGATGAGCACGTATGCCGCCAGCAAGGCCTACGTACTGCACTTTTCCGAAGGCCTGCGCGAGGAACTGAAAAAAACCGGTGTGCAGATTTCGGTGCTGTGTCCGGGCCCGACGCGGACATCGTTTTTCCGCACGGCACAACTCAACGCAGACAAGTTCACCGACGACAAGACGATGACAGCCGAGGAGATTGCGCTGTACACCGTTCGCGCCCTCGACAAGAACCGCGCGATCATCATTCCAGGAAAGCGTAACCGCTTCCTGGCCAAGCTACCGCGCCTGACAGGTCGCTGGATGGCGCGGAAAATCTGGGGATCGATGCTGAAGTCGCGCACTTCGGTCTGAATCGCTCGACAGCGAGAAACGGCTGGGCGTGCGCGGATACGCTCAGTACACTCGGTCCATTCCCCACAAGAAACGGAGAGACAAGGCTGTGGAAACTCTGTTCACCAAGATCATCAATCGGGAAATACCGGCGAAGATCATCTATGAAGATGACCTAGTGCTGGCTTTTCATGACATTGCCCCACAGGCACCAGTGCATTTTCTGGTTATCCCGAAAAAGCCGATTCGTACGCTCAATGACGTGACCGAAGAAGACAAAGGCTTGCTAGGCCACATTCTCTTCACCGCGCAACGCCTGGCGAAGGAGCAAGGTTGCGAGGACGGTTTCCGGGTGGTCATGAATACTAATGAGAAAGGCGGGCAAACCGTCTATCACATTCATATGCATGTACTGGGCAAGCGCCAGATGACCTGGCCGCCGGGCTGAGTCGGGAATTCAACGACTTACACCTGCCGAGCGTCTAACACGCGTCTCGGCGGGCTGACGCAGAACAAGCCTCGTCACATCGATTGAGGTAGACTGGCCGCCGTGGATTTATCCGGAGGTGCCCATGGCTACCGAACGTCACTACTCCCCTATCGACCGTTTCCTTCTGCAAGCCGATGCTGCGATGAAAACTCTGCTGCCTGCCAGCGCGCACGCTCACCGCCCCTCGCCTGCGATCGTTCAACCCGACATCAAGATGAGCGAAGTCGACACGAAACATGTCGCTGGCCTCATGCGCATCAACCATACAGGTGAAGTCTGTGCTCAGGCGCTGTATCAGGGACAAGCCCTGACCGCCAAGCTGCCGCACGTGCGCAAGGCGATGGAGCACGCCGCCGAAGAGGAAATCGACCATCTGGTGTGGTGTGAACAACGCATCCGCCAATTGGGCAGTCACACCAGCGTGCTCAACCCTTTGTTCTACGGCATGTCGTTCGGTATTGGCGCGGTCGCCGGTTTGATCAGCGACAAAGTCAGCCTGGGGTTCGTTGCCGCCACGGAAGATCAGGTCTGCAAACATCTGAACGAGCACCTGGAGCAATTGCCGATCGAGGACGAAAAGTCCCGCGCCATTCTGGAACAGATGCGCACTGACGAAGAACAACACGCCGAAGGTGCTATCGATGCCGGCGGATTTCGTTTCCCGCGGCCGGTAAAGTTCGGCATGAGCCTGCTGGCCAAGGTGATGACCAAGAGTACGTACCGGATCTGATGCCCCTGCGTTGACAACAACGGCCTCTCGCGGATGAAGTCGCGCCCAGAGTCGACGCGATGCATCCTGTGGGATGCGAATTCATTCGCGAAGAGGCTATCCCAGACGCAGATGTCTTGTGGGTAAACAAAAAAGGCGCCTCGATAGGCGCCTTTCTTGTTCATGCGGGAAACATCATCAGTTCGGCATGTTGCGGCCGTAGAAGATTTCCAGCATTTCGTGCTTCACACGGCCTGTGACCTGCTCGCGCTGTTCTGGCGAGAGGTTGCTGGTCGCGTCGCCGAACAGGTAGTTGTCCAGTTCGAACTGCTTGAGCAGCATTTTGGTGTGGAACAGGTTTTCCTGATACACGTTCACGTCAGTCATCTGGTAGCTGTCGCGAGTGTCTTCGGAGAGGTAGTTCTGGATCGAATTGATCTCGTGATCGATGAAGTGCTTCTTGCCTTCGACATCACGGGTGAAACCGCGCACGCGATAGTCGACGGTCACGATGTCGGATTCGAACTTGTGAATCAGATAATTCAGAGCCTTCAGCGGGGAAATCACGCCGCAGGTCGACACGTCGATGTCCACGCGGAAGGTCGCGATACCGTCGACCGGGTGAATTTCCGGGTAGGTGTGGACCGTGATGTGGCTCTTGTCCAGGTGAGCAAGAATGGTTTCCGGCAACGGGCCGGGCGACTCTTCGATCTGGCTGTCGGTTGGCGTCACCGGCTGCTCGGATATCAGGATCGTGACACTGGCACCTTGCGGATCGTAGTCCTGACGCGCGATGTTCAGGATGTTGGCACCAATGATATCGACAACATCGGTAAGAATCCGCGTCAGGCGTTCTGCGTCGTACACACTGTTGATGTACTCGACGTAAGCCTGCTGGTCCTGCGGGGTTTCCGCATAGCAGATGTCATAGATGTTGAAGCTCAAGGTCTTTGTCAGGTTATTGAACCCGTGGAGCTTGAGTTTGCTTTTCACCGTTAAAAACTCTCTATATGGGTGCGGCCCAGGCCGCGTGATCAAGCATGCCCGTCAACTGAGCCCGGCTCAGTCGCGTAGGACGGTTAACACCTCTTCGCGTTGGCGATTTTGGTTGTCTGGTCGGAGGCGAGCCGGCAAGGTTCCGGCGGTCGCGCCCTGAAAAAGGGGCGCATTATGCAGACCTCGGAAGTCGCATGCCATAGCCTGCGCCTCATTTATGAAAATTGGGCGTTGAATCAGCCCAATTCGATGATTTCGTAATCGTGGGTGATTTCAACGCCAGCGTTACCCAACATGATAGACGCCGAGCAATACTTCTCGGCGGAAAGCTCGATGGCACGTTTGACTTGAGTCTCTTTCAGACCACGGCCTTTCACCACGAAATGCAGGTGAATCTTGGTGAATACCTTGGGGTCTTCGGTGGCGCGTTCGGCCTCCAGAAACGCCTCGCAGCTTTCGACCGGCTGGCGGGCTTTTTTCAGAATGCTGACCACGTCGAAGTTGCTGCAGCCACCCAGGCCAATCAGCACCATTTCCATCGGGCGCACACCCAGGTTGCGACCGCCGCTCTCGGGCGGGCCATCCATCACGACCACGTGACCGCTGCCCGACTCGCCGAGGAACATGGCCTCACCCGCCCATTGAATACGCGCTTTCATCCCCAGGTCTCCAATGCTAGAAAAAAGGCGGCCAGCTTAGCACAGGGCCACGATGTCGCTGAGTGGACCGGAAATGTCGATAAGCGACAGAAATGTAGGAAACTTCCGAAAAAATGGCGAAATGCCGCTGCTGAACTGTGACAAATCGGAAATACTGCCGATACCTATAAGAATGCCTCAGGGCGCAGTTTTTTACGGGATACAGCCATGGTCGCCATGACCCCTCCGAACAAAGTGAAGCTGGTCGACAAACTTCTTCCTCACGCGCAACGAAGGCGCTGCGCCGCCAAGAGCAACATCATCTGCGCGGGCGAACAGTCAGAATCGCTGTACCTGATCATCAAAGGGTCGGTCACGATCCTGATCGAGGACAACGAAGGCCGGGAGATGATTGTCGCCTACCTGAATAGCGGTGATTTTTTCGGCGAGCTCGGCCTGTTCCAGCAAGCGGCGACCGGTCCACAGCGCAGCGCCTGGGTTCGAGCCAAGAGTGAGTGTGAAGTCGCCGAAATCAGCTATACGAAATTCCGCGAGTTGAGCCAGCACGACCCCGAGCTGATGTACGCGATCGGCGGACAAATGGCGGAGCGTCTGCGCAACACCACACGCAAAGTCGGCGACCTGGCATTTCTCGATGTCACCGGACGCGTCGCACGCAGCCTGCTCGACCTGTGCAAACAGCCAGATGCCATGACGCACCCCGACGGCATGCAGATCAAGATCACGCGTCAGGAAATCGGTCGTATCGTGGGCTGTTCACGCGAGATGGTGGGCCGTGTTCTCAAGTCTCTGGAAGAACAGAAACTGGTGCACGTGCGTGGCAAAACGATGGTGGTCTTCGGCACTCGCTGAAAGCGCGACCGTAACTATAAGCGGGCGAACATGTCCGCGTAGCGCTCGCCCAACCGGTCCAGAAAGTCCGGCGCAGCGAATAGCTCGTGCAGGGCAATGTGGCTCTGCGCACGACAGCGCTGCTCCAGCTCGCACATCTGATTGAAGCGGTTGACGGCATTGACCATGTCGACGCGCTCGTTATCCAGCAGCATCGCGCCATGGGCCAGCACCACCGGCCGTCGTCCACCCTGACTCTGACGCCATCGCTGGGCTGTCCCGACCATCTTGCGATCATCCAGATTGACGTTGAAACGACCGTCGCAAAACGCGCCGTCAACCTCACCCAAAGACGCGACGCCACCGAGATCGGTCAACACATCGAGCATGGGCTGGCACAGGCGCATGTAGGCGTTTTCGATACGATCCCTGTCCAGATCGGATTTGGGCTGAACGTATACCAGCGCGACGTTCACGGTCGCAGGTGACTGCGGGACCGGTTCGCCGCCGCTTTCACGCAACAGAACCGGCCAACCGATATCGGACAAGGTCTCGCTGGCTTCGGTGAAACCACCCAGACGGCTCAAGCGTCGCGGCATCACCAAGGCGTGATCATTGGGTCGCCAGAACAACAGACCGTAATCGGCATCGCCCGCGCAGACCGAGGCCAACAGGTCCTGTTCAGCCTTGAGGCCAGCTTCAACGCAGATGTCGATTACCTGGGTGGTCATGATCACGCCTCGTGCCGACGAACCTGTGGCCATCTCAATCCAGGTTACTGGACTTGATCGCCGTACCTTTTTCCGGGAAGAACAGACGCTGCAGCTCCACACCCGGCTTCTCGGCGCGCATGAATGCTTCGCCGACCAGGAAGGAGTACACGTCGTTGATTTCCATCAACTCGACGTCGGCACGATTGAGAATGCCGCTTTCGGTGATCACCAGTCGGTCGCGCGGGATGCGCGGCAACAGGTCCAGTGTGGTTTCCAGGCTGACATCGAACGTGTGCAGGTTACGGTTGTTGATGCCGACCAGCGGTGTATCGAGGGTTTTCAGTGCACGCTCCAGCTCATCGCCGTCGTGCACTTCGACCAGTACGTCCAGTTTGTTGGCTTTGGCGACCGCAGCCAGCTCGGCCATCTGAACGTCGTCCAGCGCAGAAACAATCAGCAGGATGCAGTCTGCGCCCAACGCACGGGCTTCTACGACCTGATACGGGTCGATCATGAAATCCTTGCGGATCACCGGGAGTTTGCAGGCACCACGGGCTTCTTTCAGATACGCATCAGCACCCTGGAAGAAGTCGATATCGGTCAGCACAGACAGGCAAGTGGCGCCGCCCGCCTCGTAGCTTTTGGCGATTTCAGCGGGCTGAAAATGCTCGCGAATCACGCCCTTGCTCGGCGAAGCCTTCTTGATCTCAGCGATGACGGCCGGCTGCTTGCGCTTCGCCTGCTCGATCAATGCCTTGGCGAAGCCACGGGGAGCATCGGCGGTAGACACCAGGGTTTCCAGTTCGGACAGGCTGACGCTGGCGCGCCGCGCCGCGACTTCCTCGGCCTTACGGGCGAGAATCTTTTCCAGTACCGTCGGCACGCTCATCCTTCATTCTCCTGTTTGAATACCGCGGTAAAGGCGCCCAGCTCTTCAAGCTTCTCGCGTGCAAGCCCGGTGTGCAGCGCATCGTGTGCCAACGCCACGCCTTCCTTGAGGGAGGTGGCATGATCGGCAGCGTAGAGCGCGGCGCCCGCGTTGAGCACAATCATTTCAGCCGCTTTCTGGCCGTTCTCGGTTTTGCGTCGACCCAGCGCATCCCTGATCAATTCCAGAGACTGCGCGGGACTGTCGACCACCAGGCCGAACAGGCTCTGGCTCTTCATGCCAAGGTCTTCCGGCTGCACCCAGTACTCGGTGACTTCGCCGTTCTTGAGTTCAGCGACATAGGTCGGCGCCGCAAGGCTGAATTCATCCAGGCCGTCCTGCGAGTGAACCACCAGCACGTGCTTGCTGCCCATACGCGACAGCACTTCAGCAAGCGGGCGGCAGAGCGCCTGGCTGAACACGCCGACAACCTGATGCTTGACGCCCGCAGGGTTGGTCAGTGGACCCAGCATGTTGAACAGCGTGCGCAGGCCCAACTCTTTACGCGGACCGGCGGCATGTTTCATTGCCCCGTGATGGGTTTGCGCGAACATGAAGCCGATCCCGACGCTGTCAATGCAGCGCGCCACCTGAACCGGCGTCAGGTTCAGATAGACACCCGCTGCTTCCAGCAGATCGGCACTGCCGCTTTTGCCGGAGACAGCACGGTTGCCGTGTTTGGCGACCGTGCAGCCCGCCGCTGCGATGACGAACGACGCGGCCGTCGAGACGTTGAAGATATTCGCGCCGTCGCCGCCGGTGCCGACAATGTCGACCACGCCGTCGAGGGTCTTGAGTTCGACCTTGTCGGCCAGCTCACGCATGACCGAGACCGCGCCGACGATCTCGTCGATGCTCTCGCTTTTCATGCGCATGCCCATCAGAAAGGCACCGATCTGCGCCTGAGTGCACTGGCCGGTCATGATTTCGCGCATGACGTCGCGCATTTCGTCGGTGCTCAGGTCCAGCTGCGTCACAACCCGGCCCAGCGCCGTCTTGATATCCATTGCCATATCGAAGTGTCCTTAACCCTGACGAGTGCCGCCGGTCTGCTTGAGGAAGTTGGCGAACAGCTCGTGACCCTGCTCGGAAAGAATCGACTCAGGGTGGAATTGCACACCCTCGACATTCAGCGTCTTGTGACGCAAGCCCATGATCTCATCGACGGAGCCGTCTTCGAGCTGGGTCCATGCGGTCATTTCCAGGCAGTCGGGCAATGTCTCGCGCTTGACCACCAGCGAGTGATAGCGGGTGACCGTCAGCGGGTGTTTCAACGCTTCGAACACGCCTTTGTCTTCGTGGATCAGATCGCTGGTTTTACCGTGCATCACCTGACGTGCGCGCACGACGTCGCCGCCAAACGCCTGGCCGATGGACTGATGGCCCAGGCAGACGCCCAGCACCGGCAGTTTACCGGCGAAGTGCTTGATCACGTCGATGGACACGCCCGCTTCATTCGGGGTGCAAGGGCCAGGAGAAACGACGATGCGCTCGGGGTTCAACGCCTCGATTTCAGCGACGGTCATTTCGTCGTTACGGATCACTTTAACGTCGGCGCCCAACTCGCCAAGGTACTGCACGACGTTATAGGTAAAGGAGTCGTAGTTATCGATCATCAGCAGCATGGTGTGCTCAACCTCTTGGAATCACTGACCTTTATTCAAACCTTTCAGAGTCCGTGTTCGTTTTGCGCCCGTTTGTGCAGTCGGTGCATGGCTCGACTGGGGCAGACGTCACGGTTTGAAGGCAGGGTGTTACAGGGCCGGGAGAGCCGGCAGGGAAAAGAGTCAGGCGCGCCAACGCCAGCGGGCGTGAGCCTTGATAACGCGCATCAAGAGTTTGCTGACAGTCGTCACGGAAGGGGTCTCATCTAAACGTTTTGGGACATTAGCGTACCGAACCAAGCGGCGCAACCGCATTGTACGATAGAAAAATTTGAGTGGATGCAGTCAGAACGGCCTGTATATCGCGGATCAGCCTGTCTCGGTGTTTCCACCCGTCAAACAGAGCCCGTTTCACCGAGCAGTCGGGACATCCTGGCCCTTAGCCGAGGCGCGACGAAATCCAGAAACGCGCGCAGCTTCAACGGCAGCGGCGCCTGACCGGTGTGCACGAGACTGACGGGCAAGGGCGCCGACTCATACGACGCCAACACCACACGAAGCGCGTCATGACGCACAGCCTCCGCCACTTGATAAGACAGAACGCGAATCAAGCCGACACCCAGTGCCGATGCATCGATGGCAGCCTCGGCCGTGTTTACCGTGAGCCGCGACTGAACAGGCACCGACACCTGAGAGCGGCCAGCGCCGAATACCCAGGCGCGCTTGGACTCCAGTACCTCAAAGGTGATGCAGTCATGCCCGGCCAGATCAGCCGGGTGCATGGGCTCGCCGCGCTGACTCAGGTAGGCGGGACTCGCACACACAACGCGCCGCACCGTTCCCACGCGGGTCGCCATGAGTGAACTGTCGGGCAGCTCACCTATGCGCACGGCGATATCACCGTGCTCTTCCATTAAATGCACCACGCGATCTGTCAGCATCAGGTTGACGGTGATCAGCGGGTAATGCGCCAGAAACTCAGCAATCACGGGGACCACGTGCAGGCGGCCGAATACCACGGGCGCCGTGACCGTCAGCTCGCCTTTCGGCGCCGAATACTCCCCCGTCGCCGCCCGCTCCGCCTCACCGATGTCTTCAAGAATGCGCCTGCACGCGACCAGGTAAGCACCTCCGGCTTCGGTCAGTGAAAGCTGACGCGTGGTGCGGTGCAGCAAGCGTGTTTTCAGGTGCGTTTCCAGCTCCGCGACTTTGCGACTGACCGTCGCCAGCGGCATACCGAGTCGGCGCGCGGCGGCTGACAAGCTGCCAGCGTCCGCAACGGTGACAAAGATGGACATCGAGTCGAGGCGATTCAACGGCGAGTCTCTCGGAATCTGGAAGAATGATTCCCGATCTTAGGTAATTATCTTTACCAATGCGAGGGCGTAGGGTTCGAGGCTCACCACCGGTACACGACAGCTTGGCTGCAAGTGCCGGAGCCACGTTTCCACAGGAGGGTGCCATGAGCGCTTCCGAAACTCCCGCCGCCCCCACAACAGCATCACGCGGCAAAATCATCATGATGGCGATCATTGCCGGAGCGGTGATCACTAATCTGTACTGCGTACAGCCCATCCTGCCGTTGATCGCCTCAAGTCTTGGCGTTGACCAAACGACCGTGGACCTCGTGGCCGGCGCAGCCCTGCTGGGGTTTGCCTTTGGACTCGCACTGCTGTTGCCGTTGGGCGACCGTTTTGATCGTCGCAAACTGGTCCTCGGACAAATCGCGGTCGCCTTCATTTTCGGTATCGCCGCCGCAGCAGCGCCGAGCATCTGGACGTTGATTGCCGCGGCGTTCGGTCTGGGTGTGGTCAGCTGCGTCCCACAGCAACTGGTGCCTTTCGCCGCTGTGATGTCGCAACCCAGTGAACGCGGACGTAACGTGGGAACCGTGGTCAGCGGCATCATGGTCGGCATTCTGCTGGGCCGAACCATCAGCGGCGTGGTGGGTGACACCTACGGTTGGCGCGCGGTGTTCGGCGTAGAAGCAGCCTTCATGATCCCGGTCTTCATCGCCGCCGCAACGCTGCTGCCAAAGGGCGTGCCCAGCACCCAACTTTCCTACGGTCGTCTGCTGGCTTCACTGTGGCCGTTGATGCGCGACAACCGCCCGATTCGCGAATCGATGATCGTCCAAGCGCTGCTGTGGGCGTGCTTCAACGCCTTCTGGGTGAACCTGGCCGCGCTGCTCGCGGATGGCCCCATGCATCTGGGCAGTGCCTGGGCGGGTGGATTCGGCATCATCGGTGCGGCCGGCGCACTTGCCGCTTCGCTGGGCGGTCGTGCCTCGGACACCCTCGGCGCGCGCAAGGTAATTGGCGCCAGCATCGCCATTGTGACCTTGTCCTTCCTGCTCCTCGCCGGAGCCGAGTCCTCTCTGATCTTCCTGGTGATCGGGGTCATCGTGCTCGACATCGGCGTACAGGCGGGCCTTGTGTCCAACCAGACCCGTGCCTTTGCGGTCGACCCGAAAGCTCAAGGCCGCATCAACAGCCTTTATATGACCGCCACGTTCTTCGGTGGCGCGGTCGGCACCATCATCAGCGGCTGGCTGATGGCCCGACTCGGCTGGCAAGGGATCGTCGCTTTTGGAATCCTGCTGGGTCTGATCGCGATGGCCATCCACTGGATCGGCTCGGCCCGCCTCCCGCAAAAACAAGCGAGCCCGGGCGCCTGAGACGCCGTCACTTGTAGCTTCCGAAACAGACGACAAAAGCCCTCAGTCAAACGTCTCCTCTTGATCCCACAGTTGGGTTCGGGTGTTTGCCTCGCCGGGTGGACACCTTTTTTCTGCTGACCGCGAACGCCCTAGTCTTGCGACGCACCTGCATCCTTGTTGATACACAACATGGCGACCTGTGTCGTGACTGCTACCTTGTCGTACAGCAATAAAAAAAAGAAGGGACTTCGCAATGCTCAAAACCAAGCTGTCGCGGCCTTTCGCGACCTGCCTACTCGCGCTCGCCTGCTCCTCGGCGACGGCGGCTTCCTCCCCCTACTCCACGATGATCGTCTTCGGCGACAGCCTGGCCGACGCTGGCCAGTTTCCCGATGCGGGCGGACCACCGGGCGCGACACTGCGTTTCACCAATCGCGTTGGCCCTACCTACCTGAACGGTAGCGGCGAAGTGTTTGGCTTGAACTCATCGACCTTGTTGGGCGGGATGCTGGGGGTGGCACCGGGCGACCTACAGTCATCAACGTCGCCGGTCCGGGCAGCGCAGGGTCTGGCTGACGGCAACAACTGGGCGGTGGGTGGCGATCGCACCGATCAGATCCTTCAGGCGATCACCACTCAGTCGCAGGTCGCCAATACCGATACCACGACCGGCGTGACCACGGTTTTCCGGACGCGACCGGGTTATCTGGCGGAAACCGGCTTTCGTGCCGACCCGAATGCGCTGTATTACCTGACGGGCGGGGGGAATGACTTTCTACAGGGTCGGGTGCTTAGCCCGGGGCAAGCGGTCAGCGCCGCGAATAATCTGGCTGACAGCGCGCAGGTGCTGTCGCAGGCCGGTGCGCGTTACATCATGGTCTGGCTGCTGCCCGATATCGGCCAGACGCCCGCTGTTTTTGGCACGCCGTTGCAAGTCCCGTCGACGTTGCTCAGCGGCGTGTTCAATCAACAGTTGGTGAATCGTCTTGGGCAAATCAATGCCGAGGTGATTCCGCTGAACGTTCCGGGCCTGGTCCGGGAGACGCTGGCCAATCCCGGGCAATTTAGACTGGCGGCCGATCAGAATCTAGTGGGCACCTGTTTCAGCGGCAACGGCTGCACGGCCAACAGCGTGTATGGCATCGGCGGCACCACGCCCGACCCGACCAAATTGCTGTTCAACGATGGCGTGCACCCCACCGTTGCGGGCCAGCGCCTCATCGCAGACTACGGCTATTCGATTCTGTCTGCGCCTTGGGAGATCACGCTGTTGCCGGAAATGGCCAATGGCACCTTGCGCGCTCAACAGGATGAGCTGCGCAGTCAATGGTTGGCCGATGGGGGCAGCTGGCAAAACGTCGGCGAATGGCGCGCCATCGTCGCCGGCGGCGGTCAGAAACTGGACTTCGATGCGCAGAGCAATTCCGCCAGCGGCGACGGCCATGGCTACAACCTGACCATCGGCGGCAGCTACCGGTTTGCCGAAGACTGGCGTGCTGGCCTGGTCGCGGGCGCCTACCGGCAGACGCTGGAAGCAGGACCACGGGATTCGGACTACAAACTCAACAGCTACATCGCGACAGCTTTTGTGCAATTTCAGGCGAATCACTGGTGGGCCGATCTCGCTGCATCGGGCGGCAAGCTCGATTACGACAATCTCAAGCGCAAGTTTGCGCTAGGCGTCAGCGAGGGTGCGGAGAAAGGCGACACCGATGGCAATCTTTGGGCGCTCAGTGGCCGAGTGGGATTCGATCTTGCCGAGCAGACCAGCGGCTGGCATTTCTCGCCCTTCATCAGCGCCGATTACTCGCATGTAGAGGTCGATGGCTATTCGGAAAACAGCACCCGCTCCACCGCGCTCAACTACGACGATCAGACCCGCCGTTCGAAACGTCTGGGCGCAGGTTTGCAGGGCAAGTTCGCTATCACGCCGCAGACTCAAGTGTTCGGTGAAGTCGCACACGAGCGAGAGTTCGACACTGATCAACAAGACGTGACCATTGCGCTGAACAGTGTGCCCGGCGTGGATTTCAATCTGCAGGGTTACGAGGCGCAGCGTAGTTTGAACCGCGCAAGTGTGGGACTTAGCCAGGAGCTAGCCCCGGATCTGACACTGCGTGCGGGTTACAACTGGCGAAAGAACGACGACGTCACGCAGCAAGGGGTGAATCTGGCGCTGAGCCTGGATTTTTAACGCCGCTCTCCTATCCCGCATCAAACGTGGACGTGTAGGAGCGCGCTTGCCCGCGATGAGGTCGGTACGTCCGCTGCAAACTCGGCGTCAGACAATCAGTCTTCGCGGGCAAGCGCGCTCCTACAGGGGATTTGCGCCGGCCATAAAAAACGGCGCCACTGGCGCCGTCCTTGTGAGGTGCAACTCAATCACGCCTCGGGCGTCTGCTCTGCCAACGCCACCGCGCGGAACATGGCGCGGCGTTTGTTCAGGGTTTCTTCCCACTCAAGCGCGGGCACCGAGTCGGCAACGATGCCGCCACCCGCCTGAACGTGCAGCTCGCCGTTTTTGATGACGGCGGTGCGGATAGCGATGGCGGTGTCCATGTTGCCGTTCCACGCCAGGTACCCGACCGCGCCACCGTAAACGCCACGCTTGACCGGCTCGAGCTCGTCGATGATTTCCATCGCGCGAATCTTCGGCGCACCCGACAACGTACCTGCCGGCAGAATCGCCCGCAGGGCGTCCATGGCCGTCAGCCCGGCTTTCAACTGGCCGGTCACGTTGGACACGATGTGCATGACGTTGGAGTAACGCTCGATGACCATTTTCTCGGTCAGTTTCACCGAGCCGATCTCCGAGACGCGGCCCGTGTCGTTACGACCCAGGTCGATGAGCATCAGGTGCTCGGCGATTTCCTTGTCGTCGGACAGTAGATCGACTTCTAGCGCGTGGTCCGCTTCTTCGGTCGCGCCGCGAGGGCGAGTACCGGCGATAGGACGCACGGTAATCAGGTTGTCTTCGACGCGCACCAGCACTTCCGGCGAACTGCCGACGACATGGAAGTCGCCGAAGTTGAAGAAGTACATGTATGGCGTTGGGTTGAAGCAACGCAGCGCGCGGTACAGATCGATCGGCGCAGCCTTGAAGTCGATGGACATACGCTGCGACGGCACGACCTGCATGCAGTCACCCGCCAGGATGTATTCCTTGATGGTGTCGACGGCTTTTTCGTAGTCACCCTGCGTGAAGCTGGAGCGGAACACCGGATCGGCCGCTTGCGGACGGGTCAGGTCCAGGCCGCGACGCGGGGTGATCGGCTGGCGCAGTTTGTCCATCAGCTGTTCCAGACGCGCCCGGCCACTTTCGTAAGCGTCTGGCTGAGCGGGGTCGACCAGCACGATCGCGTGCATCTTGCCCGCCAGGTTGTCGAACACCACCACGGCATCGGACACCATCAGCAGGATGTCTGGCACACCCAGTGGGTCCGGGTTCGGGCAAGCGCCCAGACGCGGCTCTACGTAACGCACGCAGTCGTAACCGAAATAACCCACCAGACCGCCGTTGAAGCGCGGCAGACCGGGAATGGTCGGCACGTTGTAACGCGCCTTGAACGTCTCGACGAACGCCAGCGGGTCTTCGGCTTCGAGACGTTCGATCTCGACACCGTCCTGGGTCACGCTGATGGTGTGCCCATGCACACGCATGACCGTGCGGCAGGGCAGCCCGATGATCGAATAACGCCCCCACTTTTCGCCGCCTTGCACCGACTCCAGCAGATAGGAGTTCGGCTCGTCGGCGAGCTTCAGGTAGATCGACAACGGAGTGTCGAAGTCGGCCAGGGTTTCGTGGGCAAGCGGAATGCGGTTGTAGCCGTCGGCGGCCAAACGCAGGAATTCTTCGCGGGTCATGATCAGCCTCGTGGTCTGAGGGTAAAACGGTCAGGTGTGCAAACGCGCCGGACGTCCGGCCAGATTCAAGTCAGGCGCGCCAACGCCAACGGGCCAGGGCCTTGATGACTTTCATCCAGAGTTTGCGAGTGACCACCACGATGGATTCTCTAAAGGAGGGAGCTTTAACGTCGGGCAACGTTATCTCAGCCCCAAGATCTAAGCAACCGGGAATCAGTTTGCGCAAATCGTCGATCACCAGCGCCGGAGATTCCTCGGCAATCGGGCGACCGTGGTTGTAGCCGTAGCTCAATGCCACACACGCAACACCGGCAGCTTTGGCGGCCAGCACGTCGTTGCGCGAGTCACCGACAAACAGCGATTGCGAGCCCGGCGCACCGGCCATTTTCATCACGAAGAACAGCGCCGCAGGATCGGGCTTCTGCTGCGGCAAGGTATCGCCGCCCACGATCCAACGAAAGAACCGGCCCAGTTTCATGTCATCCAGCAACGGCGCGACGAACTGCTCGGGCTTGTTGGTGATGAGGGCCATTTCCACGCCATTTTTCTGCAGCCATTTCAGGGTTTCACGCACGCCGGGATAGACCTTGGTCAGCGAATGGTCCCCGCCGTAGGCCTCCATGAAAATCGCCAGCGCCGACTCAGTGGACGCTTCGTCCACGCCGGAATGATCCATGTCGTTCGCCAACGCCCGGCGTACCAGCACGCGCACGCCGTTGCCGATCCAGTCACGCACGCGCTCGATACCCGCTGGCGCTCGTCCGAGCTGAATCAGGGTTTTGTCTACAGCTGCGGCCAGATCCGGCACCGAATCGACCAGGGTCCCATCCAGATCGAACATGATCAGTTTGGGCAGACGACCCGGAAACAGCTGTTCGAAGCCGCTCATCAACGCGCCAACGCCAGTTCTGCACGCATTTTCTCAATGACCTCTTGGTAGTCCGGCGCATTGAAGATAGCTGAACCTGCAACAAACGTATCGGCGCCCGCTGCGGCGATTTCACGGATGTTGTTCACGTTGACGCCACCGTCGATTTCCAGACGGATGTCACGGCCGGACGCGTCGATCAGCGCGCGTGCTTCGCGCAGCTTGTTGAGCGTGCCGGGAATGAACTTCTGTCCGCCAAAACCCGGGTTGACGCTCATGAGCAGGATCATGTCGACCTTGTCCATGACGTATTCGAGCAGGTTCAGCGGGGTCGCCGGGTTGAACACCAGGCCAGACTTGCAACCGCCTTCGCGGATCAGTTGCAGGGAGCGGTCGATGTGCTGGGTCGCTTCCGGGTGAAACGTGATGTAGGTCGCGCCGGCCTCGACGAAGTCGCCGATGATGCGGTCGACGGGGCTGACCATCAGGTGAACGTCGATCGGCGCGGTGATGCCGTACTTGCGCAGCGCCGAGCACACCATCGGACCGATGGTCAGGTTGGGGACGTAGTGGTTGTCCATGACGTCGAAGTGGACGATGTCGGCGCCAGCGGCCAGGACATTGTCGACTTCCTGACCCAGACGGGCGAAATCGGCGGACAGAATCGACGGAGCAATAGCGAAGGGCTGCATGACGCACCTTTTTTGAGCGAAATCACGGTGGCGCGCATTGTACTCCAAGAGTTTGAAACGTGTGTTGGGTGGCGGATGAATGCGGTTTCCAGTGAATCCCGCCACGATCCATTGAGGGAGCTGCCGGAGGTTAGGACGGTGGCGAAAGCGGTGTGTCAGACAACCAGCATTCGCCACCGTCGTAACCTCCGGCAGCTCCCACAGAACACCACTCTAAGCAGAATCAATCCACCAACGCTTCTTCCTTCACGCGTTCGGCCTTCGCGGCTGGCTTGGCGTCAACCGCTTTCAAATCCTTGCTGAACGTTCCGTCCACTTCGCCCTTGAAGAAGTTCTTGCCGTAGATCAGCAGGCACAGCACCACGCCGATGCCGAACGCCCAGCTCGCGCCTTTGATCGCCAGGACCGCGCCGATCACACCTGCAATCCCCAGGTCACGCTGGCTGCGCGCTTCGAGGATGCCCAGACGCACACTCACGTAGCCCTGAATCAGCAGGGTCAGCGACAGCGCCACACCGAGAATCGGCTGAACCAGAGTCACGACCGGCAACAGCAGCAAGCCGGTATTGGTGCCCCAACGGAACGAGCCAACGCCACCGATGATCGACTGCATGGCCTTCGGGCCACCTTTGAAACGCTCGATCACCACGACCAGCATCGCGGCCCATTTCGGTCCACACATCGCCACGTCCGGACCGAAGATGCTCATGAACGCGTTACGCGCCCCGAAGATCAAGTGAGCGCGATCCGGGTTGTAGTCCACGACTTCGTCGGTACGCACGGTTTCCGCTTCATCGAGCAGCGATTTGGCACTCAGTACGTCGCCAAAAACGATGATGTACACCGCCAGCATGGTCGGCAGCGCGGAGATAAACATCGACAACGGCGGCATGCCCAGACCGAACACCGTGTAGTGCTCCCACAACCCGGCGAAGTCTGGCTTGCTGATGCCCCACTGAATGGTCGGCCACGGCGCCTCACCGAACAGCGGCGCAATCACCACCGCCAACAGGATGATCGGCAAGATGCCCAGCTTGGCGAAGTTCCACCAGAAGCGGTTGCGCTGTTTCAGCTCATTGAAGTGCTGGGAGAAGATCAGGTAGAACGCGATGCCGACGGCGATGGAAATGGTCCACGGCAGCACGTTGAACTTGCCACCCACCTGAAACACGGCGATCACCGCGCTCAATCCGGCGCCGACGATGATCCCGGACTTGATCGCGGACGGCACATATTCCACGACCTTCTTCGCCATCCCAGTGGCCCCGAGCGCAATCGAGAACACCCCGAGCATCAGCTGGAAGGCAATCAAGGCATGGACACGCTCCGGGCCCATGGGGAATTGCGCGCAGTAAGCCATCAACAGCGGGACGGCCGGGGTGATCCAGCCCGGCACGGTCGGGTCGCCGAGCAGGTGGTGAGTGAGGTAAAGCAACCCGTTGAGCATCACCACGGCCAGGGCGACCTCGAAAGGCATGCCCAGCAGCTCGGTCATCAGCGGGATAGCGGCCAGGTCCACGGCGCACATCAACAGACCTTGCAGGTAGTCCGGCATCTCGAACGTGTAGTGAATGAACGGCAACCGCACCTTGAAAGGGCCGAGCGGGATGTACGGGCTTTCGCTCCGCTGTTGGGGAGTGTTGGACATTGTCTGCACCTGTTTTATTGGTCTTGTAATGGCTGACGCCCGAACGGGCCGGGCGTCGTGGCGTTTCGGGATCAGTAGGCTGCGCGGTAGATTTTTTCGATGTCGGCGGCGGTCAGCTTGCGCGGGTTGTTGCGCATCAAGCGGTCGATCTTGCTCGCCTCTTCGGCCATCGCAGGAATCGCATCCTCTGGCACGTTGAAGCTGCGCATGCCGGACGGGATGTCCACGGCGGCGCACAGATCCGCCATGGCTTTAACGGCCTGATCGGCTGCGTCCTTGTCGCTCAGCTCGGCAACACGCACGCCCATGGCTTCGGCGATGTCACGGAAGCGCTCGACGCACGCCATCTTGTTCCACTCCATCACGTACGGCAGCAACAAGGCATTGCTGACGCCGTGGGCGATGTTGAAACGACCGCCCAACGGGTACGCCAGCGCATGCACAGCACCCACGCCCGCGTTGCCGAACGCCATGCCCGCCATCAGGCTCGCGGTGGCCATGTCTTCACGGGCCTGCAGGTTGGCCGGGTTGGCGTAGGCCTTTGGCAGCGCCTTGGCGATCAGTTTGATGGCGCCCAGGGCGATGGCATCAGTAATTGGCGAAGCGTTGACCGACAGGTAAGACTCGACGGCATGCACCAGCGCGTCGACGCCACTGGCCGCTGTCACACTGCGTGGGCAGGTCAGGGTCATGATCGGGCTGACCAGAGCCACGTCCGGGAGCAGGTAATCGCTGACGATGCCTTTTTTCAGCTGCGCTTCCTTGTCCGAGAAGATCGCCACATTGGTGACTTCCGAGCCAGTGCCGGCGGTGGTGGGGATGGCAATCAGCGCAGGACCTTTGCGCTTCACCAGGTCCACGCCAAACAGTTCGGCAAGCGGACCTTCGTGACCGGCAAACGCTGCAACCCCTTTGGCGATGTCGATGGCGCTGCCGCCACCCAGACCGATCAAGCCGTCGTGGCCGCCGTCGCGATACGCACGGGTGCAGTCTTCGACGATTGAGATTTCGGGCTCGGGTTTGACCTGATCGAAGATGCCGTAACGACGACCTCCCAGCTGCGCCAGCGCCAGGTCGACGGTGCCGGACTTCACCAGAATGGCGTCCGTCACGATCAAGGGATTATTGACGTTGAGGCGAGTCAGTTCAGCGGCAAGCTGTTCGATGGCGGCTTGGCCGGTGATCAGTTTGTTGGCGATTTTAAAGGCGCTGATGTTGGAGGCAGAGAGGCTCATCGGGCTCGTCCTGTGTGCGTTGTTTTATTGGAAGACGTGCAGGATGAGGTAGCGAAAGCTGTGCCAATCCTCGCAAAGCCTCGGGCCATGAGGCTTCGCGCGATTCACACGATGTCCGGAGGGCTTTTGAGCGATCAGTCTTGATTAGTTTTTTGATCGATTTAAAAGGGTTCGATTGAATTCCTGATCAGAACGCTTTAGTCGGATCGCTCCCAGCGCTTCATCTTCTGCACCACCGTCGCCTGACTGACACCCAGCGCCTTGGCCGCCAGGCGGGTGGTCTTGTGAACCTGCAACGCGGCGCGAATCGCCGAGCGTTCGGCGTTTTCCAGCACCTTGCGCAACGGCAAGCGGCTGTCGTCGGTGTTCTGCGGGTTGAGGTTGAGGATCTCTTCCGGCAGATCTAGCGCCTCGATCGTGCCGTTCTGATTGGTCACCACCATCCGCTCGACGATGTTGACCAGCTCGCGAATGTTGCCGGGCCAGGCGTATTCGCACATCAGATCAAGGGCTTCGAGGCTCCACTGTACCTGGCGCTCGTACCGGGCATTGAAGCTCTCAAGGTAGTAATGCAGCAGCGGCGGGATTTCTTCACTGCGCTCGCGCAGGGCCGGAATATTGATCGGCACCACGTTGAGGCGATAGAACAGATCCGCGCGGAAGCGCCCTTCCGCCACCAACTGTTTGAGATCGTGATGGGTGGCGCTGATGATGCGCACATCGACCTCTTTTAACTCAAGTCCGCCGACCGGGATAAACCGGTTCTCTTCGATGACTTTGAGCAGCTTCACTTGAACCGGCAATGGCAGGTCGCCGATTTCGTCGAGAAACAACGTGCCGTGGTGCGCCAGCTCCAGCAGACCACGCTTGCCTTTGGGGCCCGCGCCGGTGAAGGCGCCTGGCGCGTAACCGAACAGCTCGGCCTCGATCAGGTTTTCGGGCAGCGCGCCGCAGTTGAGGGCGAGAAACGGCTCGCTGGCGCGCGGGCTGGCGTTGTGGATGAACTGCGCGACGAGTGTTTTGCCGACGCCGGTTTCGCCTTGCAGCAGGACTTTGACTGAACTGCTAGCGACCTGACGGGCGAGGGCAAAGACCCGACCGGACACTTCCTGATCGGCCATCAGAGGAGAATGCAGAAGGTTGTCACGCTGACCGGCGTGCAGCTTGGCCGTGCTGTTGCGCAGTTGTTTGAGCTGTTGAAGCTCATCACGCTCGTGCTTCATGCGCAGCAGTTCGGTCATGTCGCGAACCGTGCTGACCACGTAGGAAATACGGTGCTCGGCGTCGAGAATCGGCGTGGCGCTCACCAGCAGTTTCTTGCCCTGACTGAGGCTCTGCATCACCGACACCGGTCGGCCTTCCTGCAGTACGCGCAACGAGGCCGATTGGGAAATGACGCCTTCCTTGACCAGCTCTTGCATGGGGCGGCCCATCAGGTCCGCGCCGCTGAGGCCGGTCAGCCGCTCATAGGCCTGATTGACCTTGAGCGTCTTGCCATCACCGTCGGTGATGTAGACGCCGTCATGCAAAGCGTTGAGCAGTTCTTCGAAACTGGCGTCGTTGACGTTCACCGAGGGGCTCCGTGCGTGGTTGATCGCAAGGAACGGAGTTTAAACGGTGAATGAGCAATTGATACAAAGCCGGAGAGTGGACGCAGCCCTACCTGCTAGAGCGCGCTTGCCCGCGATGCGTTGTGCCAGTCGATACATTCATCACAGACGTTCCGCGATTCGCGGGCAAGCGCGCTCCTACAGAGGATCTTTGGTGCTGGAGACACACGAGCTGATCGTTCCCACGCTCTGCGTGGTAACGGCTGGCTGGACGCTCCGCGTCCGTGTGACGCGGAGCGTCAGGGCATGCATACCCACGCAGAGCGTGGGCACGATCATCAGTTCATGAATCGGCGTCACGCGGCGGCGGCTTACTCCACCGCGGTGCGCAGCTTCTCGCTGCGTCCGCGCAACCATTCCAGGGCGAGCAGCAGCACCACCGAAAAACCGATCAGCAAGGTCGCGGCGGCTGCGATGGTGGGGCTAAGGTTCTCGCGGATGCCGCTGAACATCTGCCGTGGCAGCGTCGCTTGTTCGGGGCCTGCGAGGAACAGGGTCACCACGACTTCGTCAAACGAGGTCGCAAAGGCAAACAAGGCGCCTGAAATCACGCCCGGCGCGATCAATGGCAAGGTCACGCGACGGAACGCCGTCAACGGTGACGCGCCAAGACTGGCCGCCGCCCGCACCAGGTTGTAGTTGAAACCTTGCAGCGTGGCAGAAACGGTGATGATCACGAACGGAACACCCAACACGGCGTGCACCAGAATCAGTGAGGTGTAGCTGTTACCCAGCCCCAAGGGCGCGAAGAACAGGTAACTGGCAACACCCACGATGACCACCGGCACGACCATCGGCGAGATGACCAATGCCATCACCAGCGATTTGCCGGGGAAGTTGCTGCGGGTCAGACCGATCGCTGCCAACGTCCCGAAGCCCATGGCCAGAACGGTCGCTGCAGGCGCGACGATCAGGCTGTTCTTAAGCGCACGCATCCATTCGGCCGAGCCGAAGAAGTCCTGGTACCAGTGCAACGAGAAGCCCTGCAGCGGATACACCAGAAAACTGCCCGAGTTGAACGACAACGGCACGATGACCAGCACCGGCAACACCAGGAACAACAGAATCAGCCCGCACAGGATGCGCAGTGCGTAGTACCAGACCCGCTCGATGGGCGAGGAATAAGGGCTCAACATTTCAGTCTCCTCAGCTCAGACGCAGGCGGCTGGCGCCGACCAGCCAGCTATAGATCAGGTACAGCACGACAGTCGCCAGCAGCAGCAAACCACCCAACGCCGTCGCCATCCCCCAGTTGATGCTGGTGTTGGTGTAGAAGGCCACGAAGTAGCTGACCATCTGATCGTTCGGGCTGCCGAGCAAGGCCGGGGTGATGTAGTAACCAATGGCCAGGATGAACACCAACAGACAGCCTGCGCCAACACCGGCATAGGTCTGCGGGAAGTACACACGCCAGAAGCTGGCGAACGGGTTGCAGCCCAGCGAAATCGCAGCCCGCATGTACGTAGGCGAGATGCCTTTCATGACGCTGTAGATCGGCAGGATCATGAACGGCAGCATGATGTGCACCATCGAGATGTAGACGCCGACCCGGTTGAACACCAGCTCCAGCGGTTTATCGATGATGCCCAACGCCATCAGGGCACCGTTGATCAGACCGCTCGACTGGAGCAGTACGATCCATGCCGCGACACGCACCAGAATCGAGGTCCAGAACGGCAACAGCACCAGAATCATTAGCAAGTTGCTTTGACGTGCAGGCAGATTCGCCAGCAGGTACGCCAATGGGTACGCGAGGAACAGGCAGATCACCGTGATCACCAGGCCCATCCAGAAAGTCCGGGCAAAGATGTCGATGTAGATCGCTTGATCAGGGGTCGCTGGCGCCACTTCACCGAGGTCATCGATGCGGTGGTCCACAGCGGCCAGCAAATAATAAGGGGTGAGGCTTGAGGTGTTGCGACGGATCGCCTGCCAGTACGCGGGATCACCCCAGCGCTCATCGACGGCTTCCAGCGCTTCCTTATAAGAAGCAGGCTCGTCCTTGAACGGAACGGCACGGGCCGTTTTCGCCAGCAGGCTGCGGTAACCGGCCAGCTCCTGGTTCAGGCGCTTGGACAAGTCGCCCAGTGTCTGATTCTTACGGGCTTCGGCCAGATCCTGGCTCGCGGCCTTATAGACCGACTCGGGAGGCAGGCCTTTGCCATCCCACTTCGCCACTTCAACAACGGTCAACGGCATGCCGCCAACCACTTCAGGGTTGTTCACGCTTTTGTACAGCAGCGCCGCAATCGGCACCAGAAACACCAGCAGCAGGAAAATCGCCAATGGCGCTATCAACGCCTGAGCCTTCCAGCGGTTGACGCGCTCGGCACGGGCCAGGCGTTGCTTCAAGGTCGGGCTGGCGCCTTCAGTCAGGGGCACGGCGGTGGCCATAGCGAACTCCGAAATCTTTCAACAAAGGGTGCGTTTCTCACTCCACGAGAAAGGAAACGCACCCGGATCTAACTCAAATCACGACGCCAAGCGGCGACGTCTGTCGCAGGCTTACTTGGCAGCCCAAGAGTTGAAGCGCTGCTCAAGGTTCTCGCCGAAGTCAGCCCAGAATTTCACGTCGATCTGTACCTGATCCTTGATGTTCTCTTCGGTGGTCGGCATGTTTTTCAACGTGTCGGCGCTCAGCAACTTGACCGCCTCTTTGTTGGCCGGGCCGTAAGCGATGTTTTCGGAGTAGGTCTTCTGCTGCTCAGGCTTGAGGGTGTAAGCGATGAATTTCTTCGCTTCCTCGGCGTTTTTCGCGCCCTTCGGAATGGCCCATGCATCGAAGTCATACACGCCGCCGGTCCAGACCACTTTCAGGTTGCTTTCCTTCTGCACGGCGGCGATGCGACCGTTGTAGGCCGAGCTCATCACGACGTCGCCAGACTGCAGGAACTGAGGCGGCTGTGCGCCCGCTTCCCACCACTGAATGCTTGGCTTGAGCTTGTCGAGCATCTTGAAGGCGCGGTCCTGGCCTTCTTTGGTCGCCAACACTTTGTAGACGTCTTTCGGTGCGACGCCGTCAGCCATCAGCGCGAATTCCAGGGTGTACTTGGCACCCTTACGCAGGCCGCGCTTGCCCGGGAATTTCTCGGTGTTCCAGAAATCGGCCCAGCCGGTCGGTGCGGATTTCAGCTTGTCGGCGTTGTACGCCAATACGGTCGACCAGACGAAAAAGCCTACGCCACAGGTCTGAATCGCACCTGGCACGTAGTCTTCTTTCTTGCCCAGAATGGCCGGATCGAGCGTCTCGAACATGTCCTCGTCGCAACCGCGAGACAGCTCTGGCGATTCGACCTCGACCAGATCCCAGCTCACGCTCTTGGTGTCGACCATGGCTTTGACCTTGGCCATCTCACCGTTGTACTCGCCCGCAATGATCTTGCCGCTGCCCGCTTTTTCCCACGGTGCGTAGAAGGCCTTTTCCTGCGCAGCCTTGTTCGCGCCACCGAAGGAAATGACAGTCAGGTCGGCGGCCATAGCTTGCGCCGCGCACATCATGCCGACCGATAGAGCGGTGAGCTTCAATGTCTTGAGCATTTGTTTTTCTCTCCACGAACAATGTTGGTTAAGCAATGGGGGGGCGATTCGGTCGCCTCTGGGTGCTTCTGTTTGCGACTACAGCGTATGAATCAATGCGCTTCCTGCAAAGGATCCAGCGCGCGAGCGTGCTCGACCTGCCATCCAATGGGCACAACGTCGCCAACGCTCAATGCCGGGTCCAGCTCGGCGATGGGCTGCTTGACGAAGAAATCGGTTTTCCCGGCGACTTCCAGGCGCACACGCACGTGGTCGCCCAGATAGATGAATTCAGCCACACGTCCGGAGAAACGGTTGACGCAGCTTTCGCTACGACCATTGAGGTTCACGCGCTCAGGACGAATCGACAGGGTGACGGAGTCGCCCGGTGCGCCCACGTTGACCGCCAGGGCCTCGACTTTCTCGCCGCGGCCCAGGGTCACCACGCAGCGGTCGCCGCTCTGGCTGAGCAAGGTGCCGTTGATGCGATTGTTCTCGCCGATGAAGTTGGCGACGAAGGTGTTTTTCGGCTCTTCGTACAGCGTGCGCGGCGGCGCGATCTGCTGGATTTCGCCCTGGTGAAAGACGGCAACGCGGTCGGACATGGTCAGCGCCTCGCCCTGGTCGTGGGTCACGTAGACAACCGTCACGCCCAGACGCTGGTGCAGGTGCTTGATCTCCATCTGCATGTGCTCACGCAGCTGCTTGTCGAGCGCGCCGAGGGGTTCGTCCATCAGCACCAGTTGCGGTTCGAACACCAGCGCGCGGGCCAATGCGACACGCTGTTGCTGACCACCGGACAACTGCGCCGGATAACGATGGGAGAACGTCCCGAGCTGCACCATGTCGAGCGCACGCTTGACCTTCTCGGCAACGTCGGTCTTGCTCATGCCGCGCACTGACAGCGGGAACGCCAGGTTCTCGGCGACCGTCATGTGCGGGAACAGGGCATAGTTCTGGAACACCATGCCGATGTCGCGTTTGTGCGGTGGCACGTTGTTGATCGAGCGGCCGGCCAGCAGAATCTCGCCCGCGGTCGGCGTTTCAAAACCGGCGAGCATCATCAGGCTGGTGGTCTTGCCCGAGCCCGAAGGCCCGAGCAGGGTGAGAAACTCGCCCTTGCGGATGTCCAGGTTGAGGTCTTTGACGATCAGGGCTTCGCCGTCGTAGCTCTTTTGCACACCACGAAAGCTGACCAGAACATCACTCGCCCCAGCGCTTGAATCGACGTTGCTCATTACCCACACCTTTGTTTAATCAACCGTGGGAACAAGCCTAGATTAGCCGGCAGACCGCGCAAATCGGGGCGTAGGAGAGATTATCCTAGGCGCTATGGAAGGTGCTCTGTAGGAATTGCCCTACACGGATGGCGGGAATAGGCATGCAGTCAGGCAGACGGATTTCGCACGTTGAAACCCGTTCGCGGGCAAGCGCGCGCCTACAGCGGGTCGCAGTCTTTCTGTGGGAGCGAGCTTGCTCGCGAAGGAGCCATCGCAGGCGCTGAAAACGGTCGTTTTCAGACACGTGATCACACCAGCTTATGCTCCATCGCATACTTCACCAGCTCCGCCAGCGAAGTAATGTTGAGCTTCTGCATAAGGCGCGCCTTGTGGGTGCTGATGGTCTTGCTGCTGAGCGCCAGTTGCTGGGCGATGTCGTTGACATTGGCACCCTGGGCCAGGCGCTCGAACACCGAGAACTCGCGCTCGGACAGCAGGGAATGCAGCGGCCGGCTATCTGTCAGGCCGACTTCGAACACCATGCGGTCAGCCAGGTCCGGATCGATGTAACGACCACCCGCCGCCACCCGTCGGATCGCGGTCAGCAGCAATGCCGGATCACTGTCCTTGGTGGCGTATCCGGCAGCGCCAATCTTCAGGGCACGTGCCGCCATCTGCGCCTCGTCGTGCATTGAAAGCACCAAAATGGCGGGAGGGTTGTTCAGTGCTCGAATTCTCGGGATGGCTTCCAGACCGTTCACGCCGGGCATGGAAATGTCGAGCAGCACGACTTCGCACTCGATATGGCGCAGGCCTTCGAGCAACTGTTCACCATTGCTGGCCTCCCCCACCACCTGCAGGTCTTTGGCCAGGCCAATCAACTGCTTGATGCCTTCACGAACGATGGTGTGGTCTTCGGCGACCAATACACGAATCACTGCACTTGCTCCTGCGCGACCTGTTCCAGCGGAATGTAGATGCGCAAGGTTGTGCCTTCTCCCAGCGTGCTGTCCAGATGCAATCGTCCGCCCATGATCAATACACGCTCGCGCATGCCCACCAGCCCGAACGACGCCGGACGCTCCGCCCGTTGATCGAAGCCTTTGCCGTCGTCGGCCACGCTCATGCACAGCACGCCGTTGTTCAGGCTCAGGTTCAACTCGACGGTGTGCGCCTCGGCGTGACGCATGACGTTGGTCAGCGACTCCTGCAGGATACGAAACAGACCGATGGCGGTCGCGTCCGGCAACGCCGGCAGGTTGTCCGGCACCTGAACCAGACACGGAATCTGCGTGCGCGCTTCAAAACGCCGGGCTTGCCACTCGATAGCCGAGGCGATGCCGGCATCGAGGATCGGCGGACGTAGCGCGGTAGCGACGTCACGCACCAGCTGAAACAACTGGGCGATCAAGCGCTTCATGCTGTTCAGGCGATCCCGCAACCCTGGATCGAGGTCGGCGTAGGCGAGTTCGCACATGGACGTTTCCAGTTTCAGCACGGTTAGCATCTGACCCAGCTCGTCGTGAACCTCGCGGGCGATGCGCGCCTTTTCCTCTTCCCGAACCGTTTCAAGGTGCGCCGACAAATCCCGCAGTTGCTCGGCCAGAACCTGCAAGCGGGCTTCGCTTTCCTGCAACGCGGCAAGCGAGCGACGGCGTTCGGTCACGTCGGTGATGAATACCACCAGGTATTCGGCCTCGCGAAAGCGCAAAAAGCTCAGCGAGACATCCGCTGGCAGGATGCTGCCGTCCGCGCGAACACAATTACTTTCGAAACTCTGCGGGGCTTCATCACTGGAGCGTGCGTTCTTCCACAGGTTAAGCCAGCGATCCATGTTCAGTCCGGGTTCGAAATCGATCAAAGGACGATCGACCACACCGCCAGGCGCATACCCCAGCATGCTCTCCGCCGCCCGGTTGGCGTAACGTACGTGGCTGTCCCAGTTGACCCAAAGAATGCCTACCGTGCTTTGGTCGATGGAGAACTGCGCCAGACGCAGTGACTCCTCACCCGCCCGACGCTTGGCAATGTCTTCACGCGCCGCCAGCAATTCACGCTCCAGCGCCTGCTGTTGCTTGCGTTGCCAGAGCACAATGGCGGCGCTCGCCAACACCAGCACTAACAACAGCAGCGTGAGGTTTTTCCACAGGCCCGGGGACCCACTGACTTGCGGGTATTTGGGTTGCAACCACTGGGCGTGCAGCTGGTCGAGGTCTTTCGGCGCAATCACGTTCAGCGCACGACTGATGATCTCGGCCAGCTCGGGCATGTCGCGCCGAGAGGCGACCCGCAGTAGCTGCGGAAAGCCGATATCGCCCACAACGGCCAGACCCGCGAACTCGCTTTCCCGGGACAACCGACTGAGTTGCGCTTCGTCGACGACGGCGTACCGTGCCTGCTGGCTCAACAGCAACTGCAACGCTTGGCGTTCCATCGGCACACCCTGCAGATTGAGGTGGGTGTAGTTGGAGCGCAGGTAGTCCGCAGTGGTGCTGGGCATGCGCACGGCGACACGCACCTGGCTGTCCAGTTTCTCAAGATCGACAACACCCGAGCCATCGCGCTCACCGACCAACAGTTGCGGGACGCGCATATAAGGATCGGAGTACAGCCAGAGGCGAAGGCCGGCCGGGGTTTGCGTCAGGCCGGGTGCAAAGTCGATCTCGCCATCAGCGAGCGCTTTTTCAAGTTCTGCCTGATCCGAAAAGTTGCGCCACAGCAAATCGACTTGCAGGGTCTTGGCCATCAGGTTGACCAGGTCGACGTTGGCACCTGACAGCACCTGCGCCCGTCGGTCAAATTGCGCATAGGGTGCCTGCAACACCAACCCGACCCGCAATTGAGCGCGTTGATTGAGCCAGTCTCGCTGCGGTCCACTGAGCGGGTCGGGCGTCGCGGTGGGCACGCCAGCCTGCGCCATTGAACAGAGGACGATCAGCACCAGAAGCATCAAGAGCGCTCTTGGACAGCCGATAACCCGAAGGCACAGCACGTGGATTCTCAACCCGTCATCTCCACTTCCCTGAATCCTCGTTCAATCATGTGTGGTGCCTGGCTCCCGACGCGTTCGCCGATACCGGCCTGACAAACCGTCATCAACCCATTAGGCTGCCGGAATTGTTTCTGGCTTTTGGAATATCCGATGTCCTACACCATTCGCGCAATGTTTCCCGCGATTTGCCTGACGCTGATACTACCTTGCTCGCAGATCGCGATGGCGGCAGACCCTGCACCGGCCAAAGACGCCACGCCTGCCGAAACGCCCGTCGAGCGCGCAGCCCTGCCCTCTCGCAGCCAGGAAGATGCGCTGGCGCTGGAGCGTTCGGTGCCACAAGCCGAACAACAACAGCTGCAAGCCGGCGACGACAGCTTCCTGGCCTTGTGGAAACCCGCCAATATCGATGAGCCAAAGGGCGCGGTGGTGATTGTGCCCGGCGCGGACGAATCACCCGACTGGCCCAATACCGTCGGGCCGCTGCGTCGCAAGCTCCCCGACGTGGGTTGGTCGAGCTTGAGCTTGAGCATGCCGGACGCCTACAACGACGTTTTCGCACGCGCCGCAGATCCGGCGCCCACGGGCGACAAAGCAGCCGCCGACAAGGACAAGGCCAAAGACGCACAGGCCAAGGCGCCCGATCCGACAGCCAGTGCCGAAGCCGATGCGGCCGCTGCCGCCGAGCAAGCGGCGGCACGAGCGGAACTGGCCAAGGCTAATGCGGAAAAAATCTTTGCCCGTATCGACAGTGCCGTGGCGTTCGCTCAACAGAACAAAGCACGCACCGTCGTATTGCTAGGCCACGGCACAGGCGCCTACTGGGCTGCGCGCTACATGAGCGAACACGCTTCGCCTGCCGTTCAGAAACTGGTGATGGTGACAGCGGTCGATACCGGAAAGGACACGCCGACGTTGCTGGAGCTGCTGCCGAGCCTGAAAGTCGCGACAGCGGACTTCGTCAGCAAGGAACGAACCGTCGCGCGGCAACAGGCACAGGACCGCCTGGATGCGAGCAAACGTGTGAAGAATGCACGCTTCACTCAAGTGGCCCTGAGCACAATTCCGGGGAATCCGGCGATGGAACAGGATCAACTGTTCCGACGTGTGCGTGGGTGGCTGGAGAGTCAGTAAGTTCGATTCACCTTGTAGGAGCGCGCTTGCCCGCGATTGCGATCTGCCGCCAATGACCAAGCGTCTGACCCTCCGCAATCGCGGGCAAGCGCGCTCCTACAGTTGACGTACAACCTTGGAAGTCACCGAAACCCGCGCCGATCACGAATGACGGCATAGGCGTTGTGCAGTTCTCGAGTCCTTTCGGTGGCATCACGTACCTGCAGTTGATTGGCACCTGATCCCGCGACTTTGTCGGGATGGTGCCGGCTCAATAAACGACGGTAGGCCCGCTTGATCTGCGCAGGCTCCGAATCAGACCTCACGCCCAGCAGTCGCAGCGCTTCCTGATACTCGCCCCCGCTGCTGGCAGGCGCACGAGCCCTTTGCTCGTCCTCGGTCGATGACAATGCCTCAACCTTGTCGGCGGGCCAGCCCAGCCATTTGCCCCACAGCACGATCAATTCACGCTCCGCGCGCGTGGCTCTGCCGTCTGCCCAGGCCATACGCCAGCAGGCGCGCAACAAACCTTCGGCCGCATTCGGTTGCGGTTTCAGGCGCGTCAGGTGCACACGCAGATTATCGCGACCGTCCTTGCCGCGATTGAACGCCGCAATCGCCCGGCGCTTCGCGGGATCGGTCATGTCCAGTCGCTGCATCTCAATGCGCGCCTGCTGAATATGGCCGTCAACGACCCGACCCTCGCTTTTGGCCAGCCGCCCCAGCAGGATGAAAATCAATTCGTCGTCACGAGGAACGCTACGTCCGCTGATGCGCTCGCGCAGTTCGGCCAGGCTCTGCACATGCAGGCGCCGGTCCAGCGCCTGTCCCAACAAGGCCCCCAGCATGGCGCCGGGAATGCTCGCAATCGCATACCCGACGCCACCGCCGATCACTGTGAATGGCCAGAGCATTTAGGGTCTCACCGCAAGCATCTGTTCGACTTCCGCCAAGCGCTCATGGGTCCCGACATCCACCCAGCGACCGGTGAAATGCTCACCGGTCACCCGCCCTTTGCCCATCGCATCGCGCAGCAAAGGCGCGAGCTTGAAAGCACCTGCGCTGCACCCGGCAAACAACTGCGGGTGCAACACGGCAATGCCGCTGTAGGTCAGGCGCGACAGGCTGGCGTCGTCCCGAACCTCACCCCCCACCAGCGCAAAGTCGCCGGTCGGGTGATGCAGCGGGTTGTCCACCAGCACCAAGTGCGCAAGCCCTTTGATCGGTGCCTTCAGCGGCGCGAAATCGCAATCGGTCCAAATGTCGCCATTGACCACCAGAAACGGTTCGTCGCCCAGCAACGGCAGCGCGCGAAAAATGCCTCCACCCGTTTCAAGCGGCTCGCCTTCAGGCGAATAAGCGATGTTCAACCCCAGGCGCTGACCGTCGCCCAGATAATCCTCAATCTGCTGACCGAGCCAGGCGTGGTTGATCACCACATCGGTGAAGCCTGCGCGCTTGAGCGCGCGCAGGTGATATTCGATCAACGGGACGCCACCGGCACGCACCAGCGGCTTGGGCGTGTGCAGGGTCAGCGGGCGCAAGCGCTCGCCTTTGCCTGCGGCGAGAATCATCGCTTTCATGCGTCCCTCTTCCAGACAGTCTTCACATCCATTCCTTAAAACGATGGCTTATTGTTTTGGCTGACCGAGACTGGTCAGCAGGTTGCTCAGCTCAACCAGTTCAGGTCGGCGCGCCAGCACGGCTTCTATATAAGAGAAGAAGCGCGGGACATCGGCAACGTAACGAGGCTTGCCATCACGATGGCAAATACGAGCGAAAATACCGATCACCTTCAAATGCCGCTGTACGCCCATCAAATCGCTGGCGCGACGAAACTCGTCGAAATCATCCTGCACAGGGATACCCAAGGCACCCGCTTTGTCCCAATACCGCTTGAGCCACTGTGCGACACGCTCTTGCGGCCAGCTCAGGAAGGCATCCTTGAACAGGCAAGTGATGTCGTAGGTCACCGGGCCGTACACCGCATCCTGAAAGTCCAGCACGCCAGGGTTCGGCTCGCTGAGCATCAAATTGCGCGGCATGTAGTCACGATGCACCAGCACCTTCGGCTGCGCCAACGCGCTGTCGATCAACAGTTCGCTGACCCGTTGCCAACTGGCCTGTTGCGTCGCATCGAACTCGATACCCAAATGACGCTTCACGTACCACTCGGGAAAAAGCTCAAGCTCACGGCGCAACAGCGCCACGTCGTAACTGGGCAGTGGTGCTTCCATTGGCAACTGCTGAAAGGCCAGCAGCGCGTCGATGGCATCGGCGAATAATTGATCGGCATTTTGTGCATCGATGACGTCGAGGTAGGTTTTTCGACCCAGATCGTTCAGCAGAAGAAAGCCTTGATTCAGGTCTTCGGCATAAATTTTCGGAACATTAATTCCTGATTTGCTCAATAAATGAGCGATATCAACGAAGGGTTTGCAGTTTTCCTGAGGCGGAGGAGCGTCCATCACGATAAAAGTGCGGCCCTCGCCCTCCCAGCGGAAATAGCGTCGGAAACTTGCGTCACTGCTGGCCGCAGTCAACGTGGCTGGGGGTATGGCGCCCCAGCCTTGAGCCAAAAACAACTTCGGCAGCTGCTCATCGAGCCAATCTTTCAGGTGTTGCAGGCGTACATCTTGATCTGGCATTGCAAGGGTCTCCGACGGCGCTAGCCGTCAAGCGGGTCATGCTTTATTATCCGACATCTTTTTCAGCCCATCGAGAGGCGTGCGGCCCCCCCGCGGGCAGATGGCGCGCAGGAAGCCCGGACTAATAAGATGGCATTGAAATCCCCCGCGTTTCGTAAAAAATTTCCGTTGCTCGTAACCGGCAGTTTGCTGGCGATGCAACCTCTGGCCACCCAGTACGTGGTTGCAGCTGAACAGTATGACTGCTCGGTGTCTGCAACAGGTTCCTGGGATTGCTCCCCGAAAACCAACGCAGCCCAGTTGCCTCCGCGGCCCGTGCACGACGCCAACAGCGTGTCGTCCAACACCAGCACGGCGACTGACAGCACGACCACGACCGAAAGCGGTGAGGTCGTGCCCAAAACGATGCTCGTCACCGAAGCCAAAGGCCGTGGTCTGAAATCGCGTAGTGCTGACTACAGTCACCTGGACTGGGTTCCACGCGAGAAGCTGACCGCTGCCCAACTGGCAGAAACCGGCCCTTACTGCTCCGGCGCCTACATCGAGCCGATTCGTCCGGGCATGGACGACAAGACCGCGAAAAGCGACGCGCCGACCTTCATCGGCGCCAAGGCTTCGCGTTATCAGCAGGAAGAACAGATTGCGACCCTGGCCGGTGACGTCGTCATGCGCCAGGGCAGCATGCAGGTCGAATCCGAAGAAGCAAGCCTGCACCAGGCTGAAAACCGTGGCGAGCTGAACGGCAACGTCCGTCTGCGCGACAACGGCGCGCTGATTGTCGGCGACCACGCCGAAGTCCAGCTGGACACCGGTGAGGCGAAGGTCGACAACGCCGAATACGTGCTGCACAAATCCAACGTGCGCGGTAACGCGCTGTACGCTCGCCGTGCAGAAAACGCGATCATCCGCCTGAAGGACGGTACGTACACCACGTGCGAACCGAGCAGCAACGCCTGGACGGTGAAGGGCAACAACATCACCCTGAACCCGGCCACCGGCTTTGGTACCGCGACCAACGCGACCCTGCGTGTTCACGACATCCCGGTTCTCTACACGCCGTACATCTATTTCCCGATCGACGACCGTCGCCAGTCCGGCTTCCTGCCACCGACCATCGGTGCCAGCAGCGACACCGGCTTCTCGTTGCTCACCCCGTACTACTTCAACCTGGCGCCGAACTACGACGCCACGTTGTACCCGACGTACATGGCCAAACGTGGCCTGTTGCTTGAAGGCGAGTTCCGCTACCTGACCAAGAGCAGTGAAGGTCAGTTCGGTGCGGCTTACCTGAATGACGACAACGACGATCGCAAGCTGCAGTCTGACTACAAAGACACGCGCTGGATGATCAACTGGCAGAACGAGAGCGGCCTGGACGAGCGCCTGAAAGCCAAGGTCGATTACACCAAGGTCAGCGACCCGTATTACTTCAAGGATTTGAAGAGCGGTCAGGAAGGCGTCAGTACGCACGACTACCTGAACCAGCAAGGCGCGCTGACTTACCGTGGCGACAGCTACGCCGCTCGCCTGAACGTTCAACAGTACCAACTGACCACCGTGACGCAAATCACGCCTTACGGTCGACTGCCTCAACTGAGACTGGATGGTACGCTGCCGTTCCGTCCGGAAGGCCTGAAGTTCGATTACGAGACCGAGCTGGTCCGGTTTGATCGCGATCTGCGCACCGGTTTGTACACCGACGAAGACGGCATTTCGAGAAATCGTCTGGACACGAACGTATTTGGTCTTGCACGCGCCAACGGCGACCGCCTCAACCTTGCGCCATCCGTTAGCCTGCCGCTGACAGCCAGCTACGGTTATGTGACGCCCAAACTCAAGTACATCTACACCAAATACGATCTTGATCTGGACGGACGAGGAAAAGCGGATCTCCTCACAGCAACCAACCAGAACCCTGGCTATCAGGAAAACTTCGACAGTGGCGTCGATCGGTCGATCCCGGTCTTTACCGTCGACAGCGGTCTGTACTTCGATCGCAATACCAACTGGTTCGGCAAGAACTACCGCCAGACCCTGGAACCGCGGCTGTACTACCTCTACGTGCCTAATAAAGATCAGGGCGACATCCCGATTTTCGACACCGGCGAAACGACGTTCAACTATGCGTCTCTGTTCCGCGATAACCGTTTCGTAGGTTCCGACCGGATCGGTGACGAGAACAAGCTGTCGCTAGGCGTAACCAACCGCTGGATCGAAGACAACGGCTTTGAGCGTCAACGCTTCAGCATCGGTCAGGCGGTGTACTTCGCAGACCGCAAGGTTCAATTACCAGGTATCGACGCCGACACCCGTAAAGACACGCAGTCCGATGTATCGCCGTATGCACTGGAATACGAATACCGCTTCAACCGCGACTGGCGTGCGACATCGGACTTCAACTGGGACCCTGACAGCCGCAGCACCCGTTCCGGCAGCGCCATGGTTCACTACCAGCCTGAAGACGAGCCGGGCAAGATCATCAACGCCGGTTATCGCTATCGCAACGACCAGATCCGCTACGACCAGACAACGGGTCGCTGGACGGTCGGCGGCGGCGACGCTGTGCTTGAAGATGGTTCCGTCATCAAGGACTACTACAAGATCGAGCAGCATGACTTCTCGGTCATCTGGCCGGTCGTTCCACAGTGGAGCGCCATTGGTCGCTGGCAGTTCGACTACAACCGCAACCGCACTCTCGAAGCCTTTGGTGGTTTTGAATACGACAACTGCTGCTGGAAGCTGCGTCTGATCAACCGCTACTGGGTCGACTACGACGAATCCTCTCAAGAGGTTGCGCAGAACGAGAAAGGCGACCGCGGCATTTTCCTGCAAATCGTGTTGAAGGGGCTTGGTGGCGTAGTTGGCCAAAAAGTTGAAAGCTTCCTCGACAAAGGCATCCAAGGTTATCGTGAACGTGAAGACCAAGCTTTCTGATTGTCTGCGCCCGCTGATGCTGGGCGCGCTACTCATCGGTACCGTGGCGCACGCTGAAGTGCGCTCCATCGACAAGGTTGTAGCCATCGTCGACAACGACGTGGTGATGCAAAGCCAGCTCGACCAGCGCACCCGTGAAGTTCAGCAAACCATCGCCAAGCGCGGGCAAGGCGTTCCGCCTGCCAGCGCTCTGGAGTCGCAGGTTCTGGATCGTCTGATCCTGGAAAACCTGCAACTGCAGATCGGCGAACGCTCCGGCATCCGCATTACCGATGAAGAGCTGAACCAGGCGGTCGGCACCATTGCTCAACGCAACAACATGAGCATCGATCAGTTCAAAGCTGCACTGGCGCACGACGGTCTGTCGTACAACAGCGCACGCGAACAGATTCGCCGGGAAATGATCATCAGCCGCGTGCGCCAGCGCCGGGTTGCCGAGCGCATTCAGGTGTCGGATCAGGAAGTGAAGAACTTCCTCGCTTCGGACCTGGGCAAGGCTCAGTTCTCCGAAGAGTTTCACCTGGCGAACATCCTGATTCCAACGCCTGACAGCGCGACCTCGGACCAGATCCAGGCGGCCGCCGTCAAAGCCAAGGACATCTACGGAAAGCTCCAGCAGGGTGCGAACTTCGAGCAGCTGGCGATCTCTTCCTCGGCCAGCGAAAGTGCCCTGGACGGCGGTGACATGGGCTGGCGTAAAGCCGCTCAACTGCCTCCACCGTTCGGTGACATGCTGAGCTCGATGAGCCCGGGCCAGGTGACGCCACCTGCGCGTACCCCAGGCGGCTTCATCATTCTCAAGTTGCTCGAAAAACGCGGCGGCGAAAATCAGACCCAGATGCGCGATGAAGTTCATGTTCGTCACATCCTGCTCAAGCCAAGCGAAATCCGTAGCGAAGCCGAAACCAAGTTGCTTGCGCAGCGCATCTACGATCGCATCCAGAACGGCGAAGACTTCGGGGAACTGGCGAAGAATTTCTCTGAAGACCCGGGGTCGGCGCTCAACGGCGGCGACATGAACTGGGTTGATCCCCGTTCGCTGGTACCGGAATTCCGTGACGTCATGAACGAGACACCTCAGGGTGTCGTGTCCAAGCCGTTCCAGACTCAGTTTGGCTGGCACGTGCTCGAAGTCCTGGGCCGTCGCGCAACCGACAGCACCAGCCAGGCGCGTGAACAGCAAGCGATGACCGTGCTGCGTAACCGCAAATACGACGAAGAGCTTCAAACCTGGCTGCGTCAGATCCGCGACGAAGCGTACGTTGAAATCAAGCTTCCTGGCGCTGACCAGGCTGCCAAGTGAAACCCAAGCGTTTCGCCCTGACACCCGGCGAGCCCGCTGGCATCGGCCCTGACCTTTGCCTGCTGCTCGCCGAGCAGTCCCAGCCTCATCCCCTGATTGCCATCACCAGTTGCGACCTGCTCACCGAGCGGGCCGCGCAGCTGGGTGTGGGCGTCAGACTGATTCCCGTCACGCCAGACGCCTGGCCTGACACGCCTGCACCCGCCGCCAGTCTGTATGTCTGGGATACCCCCCTTCAGGCGCCTGTCGTTGCCGGACAATTGAACAAAGCCAATGGCGCGTTCGTGCTGGAAACCCTGACCCGTGCGGGCCAAGGCTGCATGGACGGTCACTTCGCCGGCATGATCACAGCCCCCGTACACAAGGGCGTGATCAACGAAAGCGGCATCGCGTTTTCGGGCCACACCGAATTCCTGGCGGACCTGACCCAGACACAGCAAGTGGTGATGATGCTCGCCACCGGCGATCTGCGCGTGGCGCTGGTGACCACTCACCTCCCTCTGCGCGACGTCGCTGACGCCATCACGCCTGAGCGTATCGAACGCGTCACCCGCATCCTGCACGCGGATCTGGTCAACAAGTTCGGGATTGCCCACCCACGGATTCTGGTCTGCGGACTGAATCCGCACGCGGGCGAAAGCGGCCATCTGGGCCGCGAAGAAATCGACATCATCGAACCTACCCTGGAACGTCTGCGCAGCGATGGCCTGGATTTGCGCGGCCCGCTGCCTGCCGACACACTTTTTACCCCAAAATATCTGGAGCACTGCGACGCGGTGCTGGCGATGTACCACGACCAAGGCCTGCCCGTGCTGAAGTACAAAGGCTTCGGCGCAGCCGTCAACGTGACACTGGGCCTGCCGATCATTCGCACCTCCGTGGACCACGGCACTGCGCTGGATCTGGCGGGCAGCGGCAAGATCGACACCGGCAGCCTCAAGGTCGCGCTGCAAACCGCCTACCAGATGGCCGAGACCCGTCAATGACTGAGCAATACCAACACAAGGCGCGCAAGCGCTTCGGCCAGAACTTCCTGCACGACGCAGGCGTGATCGACAAGATCCTGCGCTCCATCCGTGCCAAGGCCGAAGACCGCATGCTGGAAATCGGCCCGGGCCAGGGCGCCCTGACCGAAGGCCTGCTGAGCAGCGGCGCGCAACTGGACGTGGTGGAACTGGACAAGGATCTGGTGCCGATCCTCATGCAGCAGTTCAGCGCCATGCCGAACTTCAACCTGCATCAGGGCGACGCGCTGAAGTTCGACTTCACCCGCCTCAACGCAGCCCCCGGCAGCCTGCGCGTCGTCGGCAACCTGCCCTACAACATCTCCACGCCGCTGATCTTCCACCTGCTGCAGAATGCTCACCTTATCCGTGACATGCACTTCATGCTGCAAAAGGAAGTCGTCGAGCGTCTGGCCGCAGGCCCTGGCGGTGGTGACTGGGGCCGTCTGTCGATCATGGTTCAGTATCACTGCCGCGTGGAACACCTGTTCAACGTGGGCCCTGGCGCGTTCAATCCGCCGCCGAAAGTCGACTCGGCCATTGTCCGGCTCGTCCCGCACCAAACGCTGCTGCATCCCGCCAAGGACCATCGCGTCCTTGAGCGACTGGTCCGCGAAGCCTTCAACCAGCGCCGCAAGACCTTGCGCAACACGCTGAAGGCCCTGCTCACCAGCGATGAAATCGCTGAGGCAGGCGTGGACGGGAGCCTGCGTCCCGAGCAGCTGGATCTGGCCGCGTTCGTCCGCCTGGCTGACAAACTCACCGACAAGCCTGTCGTCGGCTAATGCCTCAGGACACGTGGCGGGCCGAGGAGCCATTGGTTTTTTACCCGCCACATGTCCTAGACTGATTCCTCACCGGGCTTTTCCGGCTTTTTCCGCTTTCGCTTTCAAGGCCTCTTGCATGTCCGATCCTCGTTATCAGATCGACGTCAGCGTCGTCACCCGCTTCCTCGCAGAACAATCGCAGCCTGAGCAAAACCGCTTTGCGTTCGCCTACACCATTACCGTGCATAACAACGGTGAGATACCGGCCAAGCTATTGTCGCGCCACTGGGTGATCACTGACGGCGACGGCCATGTCGAGGAAGTTCGCGGCGAAGGCGTCGTCGGCCAGCAACCGCTGATTCAGGCGGGACAGAGCCACACCTACAGCAGCGGCACGGTCATGACCACCAAGGTCGGCAACATGCAGGGTAGCTATCAGATGCTGGCCGAAGACGGTAAGCGCTTCGACGCGATCATTGCCCCGTTCCGCCTGGCGGTGCCGGGGGCGCTTCACTGATGACGGTCTATGCGGTCGGCGACCTGCAAGGTTGCCTTGAACCTCTGAAATGCCTGCTTCAACGCGTGTCGTTTCAACCGGGCAAAGACACACTCTGGTTAGTGGGCGATCTCGTCAACCGCGGCCCGCAATCGCTGGAAACGCTGCGTTTTCTCTACGCGATGCGCGACTCGGTGGTCTGTGTGCTGGGCAATCACGACCTGCACCTGCTCGCTGCCGGCCGAAACATCGAGCGCCTGAAAAAAGGCGACACGCTGCGGGAAATTCTCGAAGCGCCGGACGCCAGCGAGCTGCTCGACTGGCTGCGCCAACAGAAACTCCTGCATTACGACGCCCAGCGCGACATCGCCTTGGTGCACGCAGGCATCCCGCCACAGTGGACGCTCAAGAAAGCGCTGCGATGTGCCGAGGAAGTCGAGGAAGCCCTGCGCGACGACAACCTGTTCGAACCCTTTCTCGATGGCATGTATGGCAACGAGCCTGCCAAATGGGACAAGGACCTTCACGGTGTCACTCGGCTGCGCGTCATCACCAATTACTTCACGCGCATGCGCTTCTGCACCGCCGACGGCAAGCTGGACCTCAAAAGCAAGGAAGGCCTCGACAGCGCGCCTGCCGGGTATGCGCCCTGGTTCAGTCACAAGGATCGCAAGACCAAAGGCCTGAACATCATTTTCGGGCATTGGGCCGCACTGGAAGGCCGCTGCAATGAGCCTGGTGTCTATGCACTCGACACAGGCTGTGTCTGGGGCAACGTCATGACCCTGCTCAACGTCGACACGCGGGAGTTGATTCGCTGCGACTGCGACGAGCGCGGTAACCTCGCCCCGTCAACATCCAGCAACCCAGCCGCTAGCGACCCCGCCGCTGCCCAGCGTTAGAATCCCTTTTTCGTTCTCGACAGTCCGAGAACCCAACGGCCCAGGAGCCCACGCCATGACCGACTTCAAACGCATCCCGCCGGAGCAGGCCCAGGCCCTGCGTGAACAAGGCGCAGTGCTGGTCGACGTTCGCGACGCACAGACATTCGCCAGCAATCACATCCCGGATTCGCATCATCTGGACAACCATTCCATTGCCGACTTCATCCGCAATGCTGACCTCGACAAACCGCTCGTCGTCGTCTGCTATCACGGCAACTCCAGCCAGAGCGCAGCAGCCTATCTTGTAGGTCAGGGCTTCTCTGAGGTCTACAGCATGGATGGCGGATTCGAGCTGTGGAAAAACACTTTCCCGAGCGAAACCGCGCAAGGCTGATCGAAAAATATTTTTTCGGTACGCGAGGCCGCGTTCTACGCGGCCTCGCGCGTCCAACTGACGAACGGTCCCCCTTCATTCATACGCCTTCCTTCTTTCTGTGTGCGAATCCGAACTATCCTTAGCCTCAGGCCATCCGAATCAGGGGAGAGCCGGTACACCGGCGCGTGGGTCATCGGTAGCTACTTTTATGGTGTTTGGGGGGTAATGGCTTCTGAGTGATCAGCTGCCAGCCAGCATCGACTGACGATCCGCCGCCGGCTCCACGTATCGAGCGAGGTGACGTCATGAGTATTTTTAGCCACTTCCAACAACGCTTTGAATCGACACGCCAGGAAGAGCTCTCGCTACAGGAGTACTTGGAGCTCTGCAAAACCGACCGCAGCGCATACGCCTCAGCCGCAGAACGTCTTCTGATGGCCATCGGCGAGCCTGAGTTGTTCGACACCTCGACCAACTCCCGGCTATCCAGAATCTTCTCCAACAAGGTCATTCGGCGCTATCCGGCGTTCGAGGATTTCCATGGCATGGAGGACTGCATCGAGCAAATCGTCTCGTACTTCCGCCACGCTGCCCAAGGCCTGGAAGAGAAGAAACAGATCCTTTACCTGCTCGGCCCCGTAGGCGGCGGCAAGTCGTCCCTGGCTGAAAAACTCAAACAGCTGGTTGAAAAAATACCTTTCTACGCCATCAAGGGCTCCCCGGTTTTCGAATCGCCCTTGGGCCTGTTCAAACCTACCGAAGACGGGACGATCCTCGAAGAGGACTACGGCATCCCGCGCCGCTACCTCAACACCATCATGTCGCCATGGGCGACCAAACGTCTGGCAGAATTCGGGGGCGACATCAGCCAGTTCAAGGTGGTGAAACTCTATCCGTCGATCCTCAACCAGATCGCCGTGGCCAAGACCGAGCCGGGTGACGAGAACAACCAGGACATTTCGGCGCTGGTCGGTAAGGTCGATATCCGCAAGCTCGAGGAATATCCACAGAACGACGCCGACGCTTACAGCTATTCTGGCGCGCTGTGCCGGGCCAACCAGGGCCTGATGGAATTCGTGGAGATGTTCAAGGCGCCGATCAAGGTCTTGCACCCACTGCTCACCGCGACTCAGGAAGGTAACTACAACAGTACCGAAGGCCTGGGGGCGATTCCGTTCACCGGCATTCTGTTGGCCCACTCCAACGAATCGGAGTGGCACAGCTTCCGCAACAACAAGAACAACGAAGCCTTCATCGACCGTATCTACATCGTGAAGGTGCCGTACTGCCTGCGGGTCAGTGACGAGATCAAGATTTACGACAAACTGCTGTTCAACAGTTCGTTGGCCAAAGCGCATTGCGCGCCTGACACCTTGAAAATGTTGGCGCAGTTCACGGTGCTGTCGCGACTTAAAGAACCGGAAAACTCCAACATCTACTCCAAGATGCGGGTGTACGACGGCGAGAACCTCAAAGACACCGATCCCAAAGCCAAGTCGATCCAGGAGTATCGCGACAGCGCGGGCGTCGACGAAGGCATGAACGGTTTGTCCACCCGGTTTGCGTTCAAGATCCTGTCGAAGGTCTTCAACTTCGATCCGCACGAGGTAGCCGCCAACCCGGTCCACCTGCTTTATGTGCTGGAGCAACAGATCGAGCAGGAGCAATTCCAGGCCGAAACCCGCGAGCGCTACCTGCGCTTCATCAAGGAATACCTCGCGCCGCGCTATATCGAGTTTATTGGCAAGGAAATCCAGACCGCGTATCTGGAGTCCTACAGTGAATACGGTCAGAACATTTTCGACCGCTATGTGCTGTATGCGGATTTCTGGATTCAGGATCAGGAATACCGTGACCCGGAAACCGGCGAAATCCTCAATCGCGTCGCGCTGAACGAAGAACTGGAGAAAATCGAGAAGCCGGCCGGCATCAGCAACCCGAAAGACTTCCGCAACGAAATCGTCAACTTCGTGCTGCGTGCCCGCGCCAACAATAACGGCAAGAATCCGACCTGGCTCAGCTACGAGAAGCTGCGCGTGGTGATCGAGAAGAAAATGTTCTCCAACACCGAGGATCTGCTGCCTGTTATCAGCTTCAACGCCAAAGCCAGTAAAGAGGACCAACAGAAACACAACGACTTCGTCACCCGAATGGTCGAGCGGGGCTACACGGACAAACAGGTACGCTTGCTCTCCGAGTGGTATCTGCGGGTCCGTAAATCCCAATAAAGCAGCTGTGAGCTACAAGTTTCAAGCGGCAAGCTGAACGGGTCAGCGTCTGAATGCCTGGTCCGGATCAGCTTGCAGCTTGTGGCTGATTTTTTCTTGTAGCTGCCCGGAGGGCCTATGAGCTATGTGATCGACCGACGTCTCAATGGCAAGAACAAGAGCACGGTGAATCGGCAGCGCTTTCTGCGCCGGTATCGTGACCACATCAAGAAAGCAGTCGAAGAAGCCGTCAGCCGCCGCTCCATCACCGACATGGAGCATGGCGAACAGATCAGCATTCCCGGTCGCGACATCGACGAACCGGTGCTGCACCATGGGCGCGGCGGCAAACAAACCGTCGTCCACCCTGGCAACAAGGAATTTACATCAGGCGAACACATCGCCCGCCCGCAAGGGGGCGGCGGAGGCAAAGGCCCCGGCAAAGCCAGTAATTCCGGCGAAGGCATGGACGAATTCGTCTTCCAGATCACTCAGGAGGAATTTCTCGAATTCATGTTCGAAGACCTCGAACTGCCTAACTTGGTGAAACGCAATCTGACCGGCACCGACACCTTCAAGACCGTGCGTGCGGGCATCAGCAATGAAGGCAACCCGTCGCGCATCAACATCATCCGCACCCTGCGTTCGGCACACGCGCGTCGCATTGCATTGTCCGGCAGCAGCCGCGCCAAGCTTAGGGAAGTACTTGCGGAACTTGAACGCCTCAAACGCGAAGAACCCGACAATTTCGGCGATATTCAAGAGCTTGAGGTTGAAGCCCAGCGGCTGCAGGCGCGTATCAAACGCGTGCCTTATCTGGACACCTTCGACCTCAAATACAACCTGCTGGTCAAGCAACCCAATCCCAGTTCAAAAGCGGTCATGTTCTGCTTGATGGACGTCTCTGGTTCGATGACGCAGGCCACGAAGGACATCGCCAAACGCTTCTTCATCCTGCTGTACCTGTTCCTGAAGCGGAACTACGACAAGATTGAAGTGGTGTTCATCCGTCACCACACCAGCGCCCGGGAAGTTGACGAAGAGGAGTTTTTCTATTCCCGTGAAACCGGCGGCACCATCGTCTCCAGCGCATTGAAACTGATGCAGGAGATCATGGCTGAGCGCTACCCCACCAACGAGTGGAACATCTACGCAGCCCAGGCATCGGACGGTGACAACTGGAATGACGACTCACCCATCTGCCGGGACATTCTGATCAAACAGATCATGCCGTTCGTGCAGTACTACACTTACGTCGAAATTACCCCGCGCGAACATCAGGCGCTGTGGTTCGAATACGAGCGCATCGGTGAAGCCTTCGCCGACACGTTCGCCCAGCAGCAGCTGGTCTCTGCCGGTGATATTTATCCGGTATTCCGTGAACTCTTCCAGCGCAGGTTAGTGACATGACCGCTAGAGAGCAGAAGCGCCAACCTCTTTCCACGGGTTCAGAGTGGACGTTCGAGCTGATCCAGGCCTACGATCGGGAAATCAGTCGTATTGCCGAACGTTACGCACTGGACACTTACCCTAACCAGATCGAGGTAATCACCGCCGAGCAGATGATGGATGCCTATGCCTCGGTGGGTATGCCGTTGGGTTATCACCACTGGTCCTACGGCAAGCATTTCCTCAGCACCGAGAAATCCTATTCCCGTGGCCAGATGGGCCTGGCTTACGAGATCGTTATCAACTCCGACCCGTGCATCGCTTACCTGATGGAAGAAAACACCATCTGCATGCAGGCGCTGGTGGTGGCTCATGCTTGCTATGGTCACAACAGCTTCTTCAAAGGCAACTACCTGTTCCGCACCTGGACCGATGCCAGCTCGATCATCGATTACCTGGTGTTCGCCAAGCAGTACATCATGCAGTGCGAAGAACGCCACGGCATCGACGCCGTGGAGGATTTGCTCGACTCCTGCCACGCGCTGATGAACTACGGCGTTGACCGCTACAAACGCCCCTATCCCATTTCGGCCGAAGAGGAACGCCGTCGCCAGAAGGACCGGGAAGAGCATCTGCAAAAGCAGATCAACGACCTGTGGCGCACCATTCCGAAGAACGCCAGCAAAAACGACAAGGAGGACGGTGCACGCTTCCCTGCCGAACCGCAGGAAAACATCCTCTATTTCATCGAAAAACACGCCCCGCTGCTTGAGCCTTGGCAGCGCGAAGTCGTGCGCATCGTGCGCAAAATCGCCCAGTATTTTTACCCACAGCGTCAGACGCAGGTCATGAACGAGGGCTGGGCGACGTTCTGGCACTACACGCTGATGAACGACCTGTACGACGAAGGCCTTGTCACTGACGGATTCATGCTCGAATTCCTACAGTCCCATACCAGCGTGGTCTTCCAACCCGGATTCGACAGCCCGTACTACAGCGGTATCAATCCCTACACGTTGGGTTTCGCCATGTATCAGGACATTCGGAGGATGTGCGAACACCCTACCGAAGAAGATTACCGCTGGTTCCCGGACCTGGCGGGCACCGATTGGCTGACGGCCGTGAAGTTTGCGATGAGCAGCTTCAAGGACGAGAGCTTCATCCTGCAATACCTGTCACCGAAGGTCATCCGCGACCTGAAACTGTTCAGCATCCTGGACGATGACCAGAAGGACGACTTGCTGGTGCCGGCGATCCACGACGAAACCGGTTACAGGATCATTCGCGAAACCTTGGCCGCGCAGTACAACCTGGGTAACCGTGAACCGAACGTGCAGATTTACAGCATCGACCGCCGTGGCGATCGTTCGCTGACCCTGCGCCATCAACAACATGACCGCAAACCCTTGGGCGATTCCACCGACGAGGTCCTCAAACACCTGCATCGCTTGTGGGGTTTCGACATTCATCTTGAAACGCTGCAAGGCGATCAGATCATGAAGACCCACCACGTGCCACCGAGAAGCGAGCACGCTGACAGTGAATATCCCCGGCTCGATCTGGCCGTCGTTCACCTCTAAACGATAAAGCGATTCCCACCTCCGCACGCGCGACTTAAGGTTTATCCTGTCGCGCTTACGGAGGTTTTTTTATGCAGATCTATAAAGTTGGCGGGGCCGTTCGCGATCGCCTGCTTGGCAAACCTGTCGCCGATACCGACTGGGTGGTCGTCGGCGCGACAACCGACGAAATGATGATCAAAGGTTATCGTCCGGTCGGGACGGATTTTCCGGTGTTTCTGCACCCGCTCACCGGCGAGGAATACGCGCTGGCCCGCACCGAGCGCAAGACCGGACGGGGCTACGGCGGCTTTGTGTTTCACACCGACCCGGACGTCACCCTTGAAGAGGACCTGATTCGGCGCGACCTCACGATCAATGCGATCGCAGAAGACAAAGATGGCCACCTGACTGACCCTTATCACGGTCAACGGGACCTCGAAGCTCGCATTTTGCGCCACGTTTCCCCGGCGTTTGCAGAAGATCCGCTCCGTGTGCTGCGCGTTGCCCGCTTCGCCGCTCGCTATGCGCCCGACGGTTTCACCATCGCGCCTGAAACCGTGGCGCTGATGCGCGAACTCAGCGCATCCGGTGAACTGGAAGCCCTGACGCCCGAGCGCAGTTGGAAGGAAATTTCCCGCGCGCTGATGGAGCGTGAACCCCAGGTATTCATCGAGGTGCTGCGCGAATGCGGCGCGCTCAAGGTCCTGATGCCGGAGATTGACGCGCTGTTCGGGGTGCCTCAACCGGAAGCGCACCACCCGGAGATCGATACGGGTCTGCATGTCCTGAGCGTTCTGCATCAGTCCGCGCTTCATCATCAGCCCTTAAGCGTTCGCTGGGCGTGCCTGCTGCATGACCTGGGCAAAGGCCTGACGCCGGAAGAGGAATGGCCTCGCCATATCGCCCATGAACACAAAGGGTTGAAGGCCATCAAGGCCGTGAACCTGCGCTTCAAGGTACCAAGGGATTGCCAGGAACTGGCGCTGCTGGTCGGCCAGTACCACACGCACGGGCATCGTGCGCTGGAGCTAAAGCCATCAACCTTGCTCGATTTGCTGCAGACGTTTGACGTTTACCGCCGTCCGCAACGGTTCGAAGAGTTCATCGTCGCCTGCGAAATGGACGCACGAGGCCGCAAGGGCTTTGAAAACCGGAGTTATCCACAGGCAGAGTATTTACGCGGCGCAGCCGAAGCGGCTAGACACGTGGCCGTTCAGCCGCTGCTGGACAAGGGGTATCAGGGACAGGAACTCGGGGAAGCGCTAAAGCGTGAGCGGCTCGACACGCTGATGGTTTATAAGGCGTCGTATCAGGGATGAAGGGGATTCGAACTCTGTAGGAGTGAGCTTGCTCGCGATCACGGTTTTAGCAGGCCCTGCTGCAGTGCCTGGGAAAATGTAATCGCGAGCAAGCTCACGCCTACAAGGGATCAGACTGCAGCAGCGAAGCAGGCGTCAACTGCGCTGCGCGCCACTCAAAGGCGACCGGCCAGAGCTTCTGATCAATCTGCGCCTCGGCCCACAGCCGCTCAAATGGCACACCGACCGCAGGATGCAGACGCTCGGGCGCAATCAAAGACAGCGGCCAGAGCACGAAGGCGTTTTTCAGAATTTCGGCGCGCGGCAATACCAGACCATCGAAATTACCCACCAGTTCGTCGTACAGCAGCACATCGATGTCCAGCGGCAAGCCTTTACGATCCGGCGCATAGCGACCGTTATCGGCTTCAATGAATTTCAGTCGACGGTCCAGTTCGATCAATGGCAGGTCGGTCAGCGCCGACACCACCAGATTGAAAAACGGCCCGCTCTTGATGCCCACCGGGTGACTCTCGAACACCGGCGAACAGGTCATGTCGGTCAGGAAACCGGCCAACGCATCCAGCCCGGCGCACAAATGCCGCTCCCGGTCGATATTGCTGCCCAGGCCCAGGAAAATTCGTGTCAGCGGCATCCGCGCTCGATCTCCACACCCACGCCCTTGGCCGCTGGCACGGCTCCCGGCTTGGTCAGTTTGAGGTGCAGCCAGGGAATGTTGAACTCGCTCATCAGCACTTCGGCCAGATGCTCGGCAAATGTTTCGACCAACTGATACTGCGCCGCTTCGGCAAAGGCCTGGATGCGAGCGGAAACGCTGGCATAGTCGAGCGCCTTGCTCAGGTCATCACCCGCCGCAGCCGGCCGGTTGTCCCAGGCAAAACTCAGGTCCAGACGCAAGCACTGGCGAATGCCGCGCTCCCAGTCGTAGGCGCCGATCACCGTATCGACTTCCAGACCCTCAATGAAAACTCTGTCCAAGCCTTTCTCTCCGTTACACGACAAGGGCGCGATGCGCCGTTAGAATCAAGGCATCCCCGCCCGGAATGGTTAGCATGTTTTGGTTACTGGCGATCCTCGCCTACCTGCTCGGCTCGCTGTCCTTTGCCATCCTGCTCAGCCGCATCACCGGCAGCCCGGACCCGCGTGCCAGCGGCTCGGGCAACGCCGGCGCAACCAACATGCTGCGCCTGGCCGGCAAGAAGCTCGCTATCCTGACCCTGATCGGTGACGTCTGCAAAGGTCTGATCCCGGTGCTGATCGCCAGCGGGATCGGGCTCGACCCTCGCGAACAAGCCTGGATCGGGCTCTGCGCGGTCCTCGGCCATCTGTTTCCGCTGTACTTCCGCTTCCGGGGCGGCAAAGGCGTAGCGACCGCGGCCGGCATGCTGCTGGGCTTGTACCCGCCTGCCGCTCTGCTGGCGATTGCTGCCTGGCTGCTGACGTTCTATCTGACCCGCACCAGCTCACTGGCCTCGCTGATTGCCACTCCGCTGACCTTGCCACTGCTCGCCTGGCAGGAGCCTCATGCGCTGCTGCCCATGACCCTGCTGACGCTACTGATCGTATGGCGTCATCGCGGCAATCTACGCGACCTGTTTGCCGGGCGCGAACGGCATTTCTGAGTGCAAAAGATGAAAAAGGCTCATCCGAGCCTTTTTCATCAAACGAAACCCGCCTTACAGACCCGGTAACTGCTCCATCGGCCAGCGAGCCTGCACGCTGATACTCAGGCCTTCTTTCTGACCCGCCTGCAACCGCTGGCAACCGGCAAACGCGATCATCGCGCCGTTATCAGTACAGAACTCAGGACGTGCGTAATACACGTTGCCGCCCAGACCACTCAGCATTTTCTCCAGTGATTGACGCAATGCCTTGTTCGCGCTGACGCCACCGGCGATCACCAGCCGCTTCATGCCAGCTTGCTTCAACGCACGCTTGCACTTGATGGTCAGAGTCTCCACCACCGCCTCCTGGAAGGCCAGCGAGATGTCGCAACGGGTTTGCTCGCCGTCGTCCCCAGCGCTCTGGCATTGCTGCCAGGTGTTCAGGGCAAAGGTTTTCAAGCCACTGAAACTGAAATCCAGTCCAGGACGATCCGTCATCGGGCGCGGGAACGTGAAACGCCCCGGAACGCCTTTGAGTGCCAGACGGGAAATTTCAGGACCGCCTGGATAATTCAGGCCCATCATCTTGGCGGTCTTGTCGAACGCCTCACCGGCCGCATCATCCAGCGTCTCGCCCAACAGCTCATAAAGACCGATCCCGTCGACCCGAACCAGCTGGGTATGACCGCCCGAAACCAACAAAGCGACGAACGGAAACTCGGGCGGCTGCTCTTCCAGCATCGGGGCCAGAAGATGACCTTCCATGTGATGAACACCGAGGGCGGGAATGTCCCAGGCAAACGCCAGTGCTTGAGCGCAGGAAGCGCCTACCAGCAGGGCGCCGACAAGGCCGGGACCGGCCGTGTAAGCGATCGCATCGATCTCGGTGACGGCACAGTCAGCCTCGGCAACCACCTGACGAATCAAGGGCAGCATGCGTTTTACGTGATCTCGGGACGCGAGCTCAGGCACGACGCCACCATAGATACGGTGCAGGTCGATCTGGCTGAACAATGCATCGGCAAGCAGGCCGCGTTCGCTGTCGTACAGCGCAACGCCGGTCTCGTCACAGGAGGTTTCCAATCCCAGTACTAGCATGGGGTACGCCTTGTAGAGGCCAAATTCGAAGGCGCGCATAATAGTCGCCGCTCATGCCTGCGACCAGCGGTTTTCGATCAGAGGCTTTGCATTCCTCGCGGCGAGGGGTTAACATCCGCAACCCTTAAAAACCGACGTACTTAGTGCAAGCGTTGCACGAGGCGTTGACCCCGGTAATGAATGAAGGTAGCTCTGGATGCCAGCCGTCAAAGTTAAAGAGAACGAACCCTTCGACGTAGCTCTGCGTCGTTTCAAGCGCTCCTGCGAAAAAGCCGGTGTTCTGGCTGAAGTTCGTAGCCGCGAATTTTACGAGAAGCCGACTTCTGAGCGTAAGCGTAAAGCAGCTGCTGCTGTTAAGCGTCACGCCAAGAAAGTTCAGCGCGAACAGCGCCGCGCCGTTCGTCTGTATTAATACAGACGTCTGTCGCAAGCTTCTGCCTCGCCCGGCCCCAAAGCCGGGCTGCCGGCAGTTGCAGTTTTAGCCTCAAGCAGCACAGACAGAGGCTGTCGAAGCCGCAGATGCGACCGAGACACACCCCGTCGAACTCTTCCAGCCTGATTCAGGCCGCGTTGACCCGTCTACACTGACCAAGCAACCGTCGTTACGCTTTGGATTCGCCACGATCTTTCTGGCGGGGCGCCTGATGATGAGAACGCCATGGCCGGACTGATTCCCCAAGGTTTTATTGACGACCTTCTGAACCGCACCGACATCGTCGATGTTGTCAGCTCGCGCGTTCAATTAAAGAAAACCGGCAAGAACTTCAGTGCGTGCTGTCCTTTCCATAAGGAAAAGACACCGTCGTTCAGCGTCAGCCCGGATAAACAGTTCTACTACTGCTTCGGTTGCGGCGCAGGCGGAAACGCCCTCGGCTTCATCATGGATCACGACAACCTGGATTTCCCCCAGGCCGTCGAGGACCTGGCGAAAGCCGCTGGCATGGAAGTGCCTCGCGAACAGGGCGTCAAAGGCCAAAAGCCCAGACAACCTACGGATTCGCCGCTTTACCCATTGCTCACAGCTGCCGCCGAGTTTTATCGGGCCGCACTGAAAAGCCACCCGACGCGCAAGTCGGCCGTGGATTACCTGAAGGGCCGCGGCCTTTCCGGCGAGATTGCACGCGACTTCGGACTGGGGTTCGCCCCGCCCGGTTGGGACAATCTCTACAAACACCTGAGCAGCGACACCCTTCAGCAGAAAGCCATGATCGATGCCGGCTTGCTGATTGAAAACGCCGAGACCGGCAAACGTTATGACCGATTCCGCGACCGGGTGATGTTTCCCATCCGCGACAGCCGTGGTCGAGTCATCGCCTTTGGTGGTCGCGTATTGGGTGATGACAAACCCAAATATCTGAACTCGCCGGAGACACCGGTCTTTCACAAAGGCCAGGAGCTTTACGGCCTGTTCGAGGCGCGCAAACACAATCGCAACCTTGACGAGATCATCGTTGTCGAAGGCTACATGGACGTCATCGCCCTCGCGCAGCAAGGCCTGCGCAACGCCGTGGCGACCTTGGGCACCGCAACCAGCGAAGAACATTTGAAGCGCCTGTTTCGCGTCGTACCCAACGTGCTGTTCTGTTTCGACGGTGATCAGGCGGGCCGCAACGCCGCCTGGCGCGCGCTGGAGGCAACGCTTTCCAGCCTGCAGGATGGCCGACGTGCCCGGTTTCTGTTTCTGCCGGAAGGCGAAGACCCGGACACACTGGTTCGCGCCGAAGGCACGGATGCGTTCAAGGCACGGATCAACCAGCATGCACAACCGCTGGCTGATTACTTCTTCGAGCAACTGACCAAGGAAGCTGATCCACGCTCGCTGGAAGGCAAGGCGCACATGGTGACGCTGGCAGCGCCGCTGATCGAAAAGGTGCCCGGCGCCAACCTGCGCGAATTGATGCGCCGCCGCCTCAAGGAGATTACCGGCCTGGACACGGCAGCCGTGAATCAGCTGGTGCAGAGCGCGCCGCCTGAAGCGCCGCCCGCCTACGATCCGGGATTCGACTACGATTCAGTGCCCGATTACAGCGACTATCAACCGCACGACGCGTACGAAGCTCAGCAGGAATGGACCCCGAAAGCGCCTGGCGGTCAGCAGAAAAAGTGGGAAAACAAGCCTTGGGAAAAGGGCAAGAAATGGGACAGGAACGGCAAGCGGCCCGACTTCGAACCTCGAGCACCACGTACACCGGCAACGGTTGAGCCGCCTACACTGACAGCACTCAGGACGCTACTGCATCACCCTGAACTGTCGCAGAAAGTGGAAGATGCGAGCCATTTTGCAGCCGAAGACAACGTTTACTCGCAACTGCTGGTGGCATTGCTCGAAGCGCTGCAAAAAAATCCCAAGCTGCGATCGCTGCAATTGATCGCTCGCTGGCACGGGACGGATCAGGGACGATTATTAAGACAACTGGCGGAAAAGGAATGGCTGATCTCGGCCGATAACCTTGAACAACAGTTTTTCGACACTATAACTAGCTTGTCCGCCCGCCAACGCGAGCGAAGCCTGGATCAATTGATCAGGAAGGAACGGCAGACCGGGTTGAGCGCAGATGAAAAAGTTCAGCTTCTCAACCTGTTAAATCGCAAAGTTCCTGCACAAACCCCGACCTCAACTGGCGCGTGAGGTCCTAGCTCGGGTATAATCCTCGGCTTGTTTTTTGCCCGCCAAGACCTTCAGTGGATAGGGTGTTATGTCCGGAAAAGCGCAACAGCAGTCTCGCCTCAAAGAGTTGATCAGCCGTGGTCGTGAGCAGGGTTACCTGACTTACGCGGAGGTCAACGACCACCTGCCGGAGGATATTTCAGATCCGGAACAGGTGGAAGACATCATCCGCATGATTAACGACATGGGGATCAACGTATTCGAGAGTGCTCCGGATGCGGACGCCCTTCTGTTGGCCGAAGCTGACACTGACGAAGCGGCCGCTGAAGAAGCAGCCGCAGCGTTGGCGGCAGTCGAAACCGACATCGGTCGCACGACTGACCCTGTGCGCATGTATATGCGCGAAATGGGTACGGTCGAGCTTCTGACACGTGAAGGCGAGATCGAAATCGCCAAACGTATCGAAGAAGGCATCCGTGAAGTGATGGGCGCTATCGCGCACTTCCCGGGCACGGTCGAGCACATTCTCTCCGAATACACTCGGGTTACCACCGAAGGTGGTCGCCTGTCCGACGTTCTGAGCGGCTATATCGACCCGGACGACGGCATTGCGCCGCCAGCCGAAGTCCCTCCGCCGATCGATCAGAAAGCCGAGAAGACTGACGTCGCTGACGATGACGACGAAGAGTCTGATGGCGAGGACGAGGAAGAGGCCGAAAGCGGTCCGGACCCTGTCGTTGCTGCCCAGCGCTTCGGTGCCGTTTCCGATCAGATGGCAATCGCTCTCAAGGCTCTGAAAAAGCACGGTCGTGGCAGCAAGCAGGCCAACGAAGAGCTTCTGGCTCTGGCCGAGCTGTTCATGCCGATCAAACTGGTTCCGAAACAGTTTGAAGGCCTGGTCGAGCGTGTTCGCAGCGCCTTGGAGCGTCTGCGTGCACAAGAACGCGCCATCATGCAGCTGTGTGTACGTGATGCACGCATGCCGCGCGCCGACTTCCTGCGCCAGTTCCCGGGCAACGAAGTCGATCAGAGCTGGACCGACGCGCTGGCCAAAGGCAAGAGCAAATACGCCGAAGCCATTGGCCGTCTGCAAGCCGACATTCAACGTTGCCAGCAGAAGCTGACAGCGCTGGAAGAAGAAACCGGCCTGACCGTTCTGGAAATCAAAGACATCAACCGTCGCATGTCGATCGGTGAGGCCAAGGCCCGCCGCGCGAAGAAAGAGATGGTTGAAGCGAACTTGCGTCTGGTGATCTCGATCGCCAAGAAGTACACCAACCGCGGCCTGCAATTCCTCGATCTGATCCAGGAAGGCAACATCGGCTTGATGAAAGCGGTGGACAAGTTCGAAT
>Ga0213828_1000219_pt1 | contig 59183 bp, 57 predicted proteins | sample MC6MC0897MG_FD_180664 | JGI IMG/M metagenome (GOLD analysis project Ga0213828, IMG submission 180664) | Enriched soil aggregate microbial communities from Iowa State University, Ames, United States - MC6-MC0897-MG | ecosystem: Environmental > Terrestrial > Soil > Unclassified | place: USA: Iowa...
GTAGGAAGCGGGAGCCTCACGCGTCCATTAATGGACACGAGCATCAAGACTCCCCGGCCCTGCTGGCGGGTGGCGTAGATTACCATGGTGCCGTTGGGCGCAACAGTAGGCGACTCATCAAGGTTGCTATCTGTAAGGATTTTTACGCTACCGCGCTGCAAATCCTGAGCCGCCACCTTGAAGTTTGTGAAACCATCTTGACGATGGATCATGACCAGAGTCTTTTCATCAGCCGACAACTTAGGGTTGGCGTTGTAGTTACCAATGAAAGTGACTCGCTCAGCGCCGCCACCATTAATGCTCGTTTTATAGATCTGTGGTTTACCCCCACGATCCGAAGTGAAGTAAATGGTCGAGCCATCTTTACCGAAGAAAGGTTCGGTATCGATGGACGAATCATTAGTGACTCGCGAAAGCTGACGCGAAGCCAGGTTCATCACATAAATTTCCGGGTTGCCGTCTTTTGACAGAACCATCGCCAGCTTGCTGCCGTCCGGGGACCACGCAGGTGCGCCGTTCAGGCCTTCGAAGTTGGTGATCTGCTCGCGACGACCGGTGTCGATGTGTTGAACGAAGATGCGCGGACGCTTCTGCTCGAACGACACGTAGGCGATACGCTTGCCATCCGGCGCAAAGCGCGGCGACAGGATCGGCTCGCGGGACTGCAACAGCGTCACTGCGCGCGCACCGTCATAGTCCGAACGCTGCAAGGTGTAACGCGTGTTGTTGGCCGCGAAACGCTCAGCGGTGACGTACAGCATACGGGTGGAAAACGCGCCCTTGATGCCGGTCAGTTTTTCGAACGACTGGTCGGCAATGTAGTGCGCCATGTCGCGCAACTGGTCAGTGGTACCCGACACGTTACCGGTCAGAACCTGCTGCTCAGTCGCCACGTTGAACAGGGCGTACTGAACCTGCAGACGACCACCCGCCGGCGAGATGCTGCCGACCATGACGTACTGGGCACCCAGCGCTTTCCAGTCGCGGAAGATGACTTCGCTGGCCTGGCTAGGCTGGCTGATCATGTTTTCCTTTGGAATAGGCGAGTAGTAGCCCGAGTTCAGCATGTCATTGCTGATGATCGAAGCCATGTCTTCTGGCAATACGCTGCCACCCTGCAGGCCAAACGGCACGATTGCGATCGGCGTGGCACGGTCACTGCCGCTGGTGACCAGAATGTTCTTTTCGTCGGCAGCGGCGAAACCCGCTGCGCAACAAAGAACGACAAGCAATCGTCGAAGAAGGTTAATCACAAGGCTAGGTCCTCAGGTGTGAATGTCATCTTGAATGAACGGTAAGGTGCGAAATCCGAAGGTTTCATACCCTGCATCTCTGTCAAACGACCAATATTCTTGACCGCTGCTACTGCCGAACTGTCGAAAGGACCATCGCCGCTGGACTTGGCCACAGTCACCGAAGAAACCGTACCGTCCGGCAACATGCCGATCTGCAACACGACTGTCATGCCTTTGCGCGCGGACGGTGGGCGTGCCCAACCTTCTGCAGCCCGCGAGCGAATCAAGTCATCGAAGCTGCCAGCCACTTCGTCACCCTTTTCATCGGCCAGTGCCTGTTGGCGCTCCGGCTTGTCGGAAAGCAAGTCGGCCAGTGCTTGCGCCTTCTTCTCTTCCGCCGATTTACGGGCAGCATCCTGGGCTTTCTTCTTCGCGTCGTCAGCAGCCTTTTTCTTGGCATCCTCAGACGCTTTCTTCTTCGCGTCTTCGGCGGCCTTTTTCTTCGCGTCTTCAGCAGCCTGCTTCTTCGCGTCCTCGGCAGCCTGTTTCTTGGCTTCCTCGGCGGCCGCGCGTTTGGCGTCTTCCTCGGCTTTCTTCTTCGCGTCGTCTTCGGCTTTCTTCTTGGCTATATCAGCCAATTGTTTCTCTTCTGCAGCTTTCTTCGCGTCGTCCGCTTTTTTGGCTTCGGCTTTCTTCGCATCATCGGCCTTCTTGGCCTCTTCTGCTTTCTTCGCTTCCTCAGCCTTTTGCTCTTCGGCTTTTTGAGCGGCATCGGCTTTCTTTTGTTCCGCCGCCTTTATCGCCTCTTGTTCAACTTTTTTCTGCTCCATCTGCTCGACTTCTGTCTGTCGCGCAGCGGATTTCTTTGCCTCGCCAGCAAGCTTCTGGTTGGTCTGGGTCGTCGCCTGGCTCTTCGACTTCAACTGATAAAGCGTCGCCTGAACGATCGGCTTCGACTCAGGCAGCTCCGGCGTCATCGCGAAGCTGACGAACAACAGACCAAAAATCAGGACGTGCAGTGCCACAGCCCAGACTGAGGGCCAGAAGTAGCTTTCCGAGGCTGACGGCTCTCGAATCGGCTGCATCAGGGCGCCTCGGTAATCAGACCAACGTTACCGACTCCGGCCTTCTGTAACCCGCCCATCGTGCCCATTACAGCACCGTAATCGACGGTTTTGTCGCCACGAATGAAGACCTGGGTCTGCTTGCCGGCTTCACGACCCGCAGCAATGATTTTGGTCACGGCGCTGGTCAGCTGTGGCAAGGTCATGGCCTTGTCCATCTGCTTGTCGGTATCGACTTCGCTGCCAAGGTTCCAGTAGTAGGTCTTGTCAGCCTTGATCGAAATGGTCAGGACCTGATTGTTGTTGTCCTGCGGCAAGGCCTCGCTGGAGACCTTGGGCAGGTCGACTTTCACGCCCTGGTTAATCATTGGAGCCGTCACCATGAAGATGACGAGCAGCACCAGCATCACGTCGATGTAAGGCACCACGTTCATTTCGGCGACCGGCTTGCGTTTGCTGCGTCGGCCGCGAGCGATTAAAGCCATTGGGAAATACCTGCTTATTCTTCGCTGGTGTGCACTTTACGGTGCAGGATGGCCTGGAATTCGTCGGCGAATGTGTAGTAACGGCCAATCAGGTTCTCACCGCGGGCGGCGAAACGGTTGTAGGCGATTACTGCAGGGATTGCGGCGAACAGACCGATGGCGGTCGCGATCAGTGCTTCGGCGATACCCGGTGCGACAGTGGCCAGTGTGGCCTGTTGCGCAGTGGCCAGACCACGGAAGGAGTTCATGATCCCCCAGACGGTACCGAACAGGCCGACATACGGACTGGTGGAGCCGACGGTGGCCAGGAACGGGAGGCTTTGCTCCAGCTTCTCTTCTTCACGGGAGATGGCAACGCGCATGGCACGTGCAACACCTTCCATGACGGCGTCCGGATCAACGCCCGGCTGCTGACGCAGACGCGAAAACTCCTTGAAGCCTGCGCGGAAAATCTGCTCCACGCCCGAATCCGGGTCTGGGTTGCTGCCCGCCTGACGGTACAGCTTGGACAGGTCGATGCCCGACCAGAAGCGCTCTTCGAAGCTGTCCAGCGCACGGCGCCCTGCACGCAGCATGGAGCTGCGCTGAAAAATCATGATCCACGAAGTGACCGATGCGGCCACCAGGATCAGCATCACCAACTGTACAACCACGCTGGCATTGCTGACCAAACTCCACATGGAGGAATGGTCGACGACGTTAGCTTCCACGCTGTATCTCCTGCTCTGAATGTGTACCCGCGCCACTCTGGCCGGCAAAGGCCGCGCGCAGAGTTTCGGGAATGGCCCGGGGTTTCAAACTATCGGCGCGCACACACGCCACCAAAAACTGCCCCTCGCAGAGCAGCACATCATCCGCAGCCCGCCTGACCTGTTGCAGAAAGCGCAGGCTGGCACGGTTCAATTCGATTACTTCGGCGCTGACCAGCAGCTCATCGTCCAGGCGCGCCGGCGAGTGATACCGCGCCTCACTGGAATGCACGACAAACAACAGGTTCTCGTCATCGGCCATTCGGGATTGAGCAAAGCCCAACGCCCGCAATCGCTCGGTCCGAGCCCGCTCCATGAATTTCAGGTAATTGACGTAATAGACGATGCCGCCAGCATCGGTGTCCTCGTAATAAACGCGACAGCGATGTGCGAACGACTGAGCCCCGTTTTGCGCGCGCATACTCTAGTGCTTACTCCTCAGGTTGCCAATCCGGCCAGGCAACTGTTTTTCATCGTTTTTCACTGTCAGCCGGCCATCACATTCCCGCGACTGCCCGTCTGACCATCAAACGCCCGAATAAATCGGTCGCTGCTGCTTTTATTCGTCGACATCGCCGACAGGCTCGTCCGGAATCGACCGCTCGCCCATCCGGGACGGGATGTTCAAACCGAAGTGCAGGTACGCGTGCCGGGTGACCATGCGCCCACGAGGTGTGCGCATCATATAGCCTTGCTGGATCAAATAGGGTTCCAGTACGTCCTCGATCGTATGGCGCTCTTCGCTGATCGCCGCGGCGAGGTTGTCCACGCCGACCGGACCGCCATCGAACTTTTCGATCATGGTCAGCAGCAAGCGCCGATCCTGATGATCGAAACCGCGCTCATCGACATCCAGCAGGTTCAGCGCCAGGTCAGCGATGGCCTTGGTGATCTGCCCCTGAGCCCGCACTTCGGCGAAATCCCGGACCCGACGCAACAGACGGTTGGCAATACGAGGCGTACCACGGGCGCGGCGAGCGATCTCGAAGGCGCCTTCGTCTTCGATGTGCAGCCCCAGAATACCGGCGGACCGCGACACGATGGTGGCAAGGTCGGCGGTGCTGTAGAACTCAAGACGCTGGACGATACCGAAACGGTCACGCAGCGGGTTGGTGAGCATGCCGGCCCGCGTGGTTGCGCCCACCAGTGTAAACGGCGGCAGATCGAGCTTGATGGAGCGCGCCGCAGGGCCTTCACCGATCATGATGTCGAGCTGGAAGTCCTCCATGGCCGGGTACAGGACCTCTTCGACGATGGGCGACAGACGGTGGATTTCGTCGATGAACAGCACGTCGTGGGGTTCAAGGTTGGTGAGGATCGCCGCCAGATCCCCCGGCCTTTCGAGCACCGGCCCCGAGGTGCTTTTGATCGACACCGACATTTCCTGGGCAATGATGTTGGCCAGCGTGGTTTTGCCCAGCCCTGGCGGGCCGAAGATCAGCGTGTGATCGAGCGCTTCGTTGCGCCCGCGAGCCGCCTGAATGAAAAGCTCCATCTGTTCACGAACCGTCGGCTGACCGATGTAATCGGCGAGACTCAACGGCCGGATGGCACGATCCAGTTGTTCGTCTCGGTCGCGGCCAGTGGCGGCGATCAGGCGGTCTGCTTCGATCACTTACATCATCCCCTTGAGTGCGCGGCGAATCAGGTCTTCACTGCTTAGATTCTTGTCTTTGATGGCGGTTATCGCCTTGCTGGCTTCCTGAGGCTTGTAGCCCAGAGAAACCAAGGCACTGATGGCATCCGACTCGGCAGTGGCAACCTGAACAGGCGCGCCCGGCCCTTCTGACACCAGCGCAAAGGTACCGGGTAACGCATCCCAGGCCTTGAAGCGGTCTTTGAGCTCGACCAGCAAGCGCTCGGCCGTCTTCTTGCCGACGCCGGGCACACGCGTCAGCGCGGAGGTGTCCTGCGCCTGAACACAGCGCACCAACTCGTCGACCTCCAGCGTGGACATCAAAGCCAGCGCGAGTTTCGGCCCGACACCGTTGAGACGGATCAGCTCACGAAACATTTCGCGATCACGTTTCTCGTAAAAGCCGAACAGCAGGTGCGCGTCTTCACGAACCACCAGGTGGGTGTGCAGCGTCACCGTCTCGCCCAGGTGCGGCAAACGATACAGCGTGGTCATGGGGACTTCGATCTCATAGCCCACACCATTCACATCCAGCACCAGGTGCGGCGGTTGCTTCTCGACCAACGCACCACGTAAACGTCCAATCACGTATCAGATCCTTTCCAGTAGCCCGTCGCTGCGATGGACCGGGCTGAACCCTGGTCGCCATGGTTGCAGGACTCACACGAGCTGCAAGTGAAAATTTATAAGCGGATGATGCTATCAGAGACGCAGGCGACCACCACGACTGCGTGCGGTATTCAGACCGTGAGGGATCAGGCTGGAGCGCGTATGAGCATGGCACAACGCAATCGCCAGTGCGTCCGAGGCGTCAATCTGCGGTTTCTGCGTCAGTTTGAGCAAATGCATGACCATCATCATCACCTGGTCTTTATTCGCCCCGCCCGTCCCGGCAACCGCCTGTTTGACCTGCGTGGCGGTGTACTCGGCGATCTCCAGCCCCTCTTCGGCACCGGCGACGATTGCGGCACCCCGCGCCTGACCGAGCTTGAGCGCCGAGTCGGCGTTGCGGGCCATGAACACCTTCTCAATGCCCATGGTCATCGGTCCGTAGGTCTGAATCACCTCACGCACTCCGCGATAAACGATCTGCAACCGCTCATGCAACAAACCACTGCCGGTGCGGATACAGCCTGAAGCCACGTACTCGCAGCCGCGCCCCGTGTCACGCACCACGCCGTAGCCGGTGATTCGCGAACCGGGGTCGATACCTAGAATAAGAGTCATAACGCCTGCAGCTTGAGAAGTGATGCGCACAATTGAACGCAGCATAAAGGCAGAAGCCGGAGGCCGATAGCGATGATCGAATCAGCGCTTCGTGCCTCCGGCCTCAGGTCCAGACCAGGGTTGTGATCAGCCAAGCTGCTCCATCACCTCATCCGGGATTTCTGCGTTGGAATAAACGTTTTGCACGTCATCCAGGTCCTCGAGCATGTCGATCAGCTTGAGCACCTTTTCCGCCATTTCAAGATCCAGCACCGCGCTGGTGGTCGGCTGCATCACGATCTCCGCGTCAGCGGCCTTGAAACCGGCCGCCTCCAGCGCGTTTCGCACGGCATAGAAACCCGCAAACGACGTGAATACATCGATCGAGCCATCTTCATGGGTCACGACGTCGTCGGCATCGGCTTCCATGGCCGCTTCCATCAACGCATCCTCATCGACGCCCGGCGCAAATGAAATCTGGCCTTTACGTTCGAACAGATACGACACCGAGCCGTCAGTGCCCAGGTTGCCGCCGCACTTGCTGAATGCGTGACGCACAGCCGCTGCCGTACGGTTGCGGTTGTCGGTCATGGTTTCAACCATGACGGCCACGCCACCCGGGCCATAGCCTTCATAACCCAGTTCAACCATATCGTCGGCATCGGCGGCGCCCGCGCCCCGAGCGATGGCACGGTCGATGATGTCGCGGCTCATATTTGCACCCAGCGCCTTGTCTTGAGCCAGACGCAAACGCGGGTTCGAAGCCGGATCACCGCCACCCTGACGGGCTGCAACCGTCAGCTCACGAATCCACTTGGTGAAAATCTTGCCTTTCTTGGCATCCTGACGCTCTTTGCGGTGCTTGATGTTCGCCCACTTGGAATGACCAGCCATAACACGCTCCAAACCTTGAAACACACACGTCCTCAATCCGATCACTCGAACGAGGACGCTTTACTCGAATCTTGCCCTCTCGGGCCGGGAACCGAAGCGAGTCGCCGAAACGACTCGCCCCGCTCCGTCATTACTCAGCCTTCGGCGTTTCGCGCAGGCGGATGTGCAACTCACGCAGCTGCTTGGCGTCGACCAGGCCAGGCGCCTGAGTCATGACGTCGGCGGCGCTCTGGGTTTTCGGGAAGGCAATGACTTCGCGAATCGACTGGGCGCCGGTCATCAGCATGACCAGACGATCCAGACCGAACGCCAGACCACCGTGCGGCGGTGCACCGTACTTCAGCGCGTCGAGCAGGAAGCCGAACTTCTCTTGCTGTTCGTCTTCGGCAATACCCAGCAGACGGAAGACCGCTTGCTGCATTTCCTTGCGATGAATACGGATCGAACCGCCACCCAGCTCGGTGCCGTTCAATACCATGTCGTAGGCACGGGACAATGCGGTCGCAGGGTTGGCTTCCAGCTCTTCCGGCGAGCACTTCGGCGCGGTGAACGGGTGGTGCAGCGCCGTGAAGCTGCCGTCGTCGTTCTCTTCGAACATCGGGAAGTCGACGACCCACATCGGCGCCCACTCACAGGTGAGCAGGTTGAGGTCGTGGCCCAGCTTGATGCGCAAGGCACCCAGCGCCTCGCTGACGACTTTGAACTTGTCGGCACCGAAGAACACGATGTCGCCGTCTACCGCGCCAACGCGATCCAGGATCACGTTCAGGTTGGCTTCCGGGATGTTCTTGACGATCGGCGACTGCAGACCTTCGACGCCTTTGGCGCGCTCGTTGACCTTGATGTACGCAAGGCCCTTGGCGCCATAGATGCCGACGAATTTGGTGTAGTCGTCGATCTTGCTACGCGGCATGTTCGCACCGCCTGGAACACGCAGAGCGGTCACACGGCATTTCGGGTCATTGGCCGGACCGCTGAAGACCTTGAATTCGACGTCTTTGAGCTGGTCGGCGACATCCACCAGCTCCAGCGGGTTACGCAGGTCAGGCTTGTCGGAGCCGTAGCGGCGCATGGCCTCTTCGAAGGTCATGTGCGGGAAATCGCCGAATTCCAGATCCAGCACTTCCTTGAACAGCTTGCGAATCATGCTCTCGGTGAGACCCATGATGTCGGCTTCGTTGAGGAAGCTGGTCTCGATGTCGATCTGAGTGAACTCAGGCTGACGGTCGGCACGCAGGTCTTCGTCGCGGAAGCATTTGGCGATCTGGTAGTAACGGTCGAAGCCCGCGACCATCAGCAGTTGCTTGAACAGCTGGGGTGACTGCGGCAAGGCGAAGAAGCTGCCAGCGTGGGTACGGCTCGGTACCAGGTAGTCGCGAGCACCCTCAGGGGTGGCGCGGGTCAGGATCGGCGTCTCGACGTCGAGGAAACCGTTGCCGTCGAGGAAGCCACGGATGCTGGACGTGATGCGCGAGCGCAGACGCAGTTTCTCGGCCATCTCAGGACGACGCAGGTCAATGAAGCGATAACGCAGGCGGGTTTCTTCGCCGACGTCGGAGTATTCGTTCAGCGGGAACGGTGGCGTCTCTGATTCGTTCAGGACTTCCAGCTCATAACCCAGCACTTCGATGGCACCGGAGGCCATGTTCGGGTTGACCGCACCGGCGGGACGCGCGCGGACCTTGCCGGTCAGCTTGACCACGTATTCGCTGCGAACACGGTCGGCGATGGCGAAGGTGTCTGCACGATCCGGATCGAAGACCACTTGAGCCAGACCTTCACGATCGCGTATGTCGAGGAAAATCACACCCCCGTGGTCGCGACGGCGGTGGACCCATCCGCAAAGGGTAATTTCCTGACCTTCCAGGCTTTCGTTCAGTTGGCCGCAATAATGGCTGCGCATCATGATCGTGTGTTCACTTCTCGTAATTCGAATTCGGTGGAGCTCTCGCCCGTCGCCAGTGCGCAATGGTGCAGGAGCCTTGGCATGCAGTTCAACCCGACGGTCAGTCCCTGCCTTCCATAGTAAGGCGGGGGATTATATAGGGTTAATCAAGGCTGTGCAGCCGCGTCTGGCGATACGCGTAAAGAAGTCACCCGGCACGAACGTGTCCCGCTGCCAGGTGACCGTTACCGAAGGCGGGTCCGCCGAGGGCGCACCCGCAAAAAGAGATCTTGCCGGATTGATCCGGATTCAGACAGGCGACAGCTGGAAGCCTTCGGCTTTCAACAGATGCGCGACACACACTACGCGAATCAGACCACTGAAGTTCTTTACCCCGCCGTAGCGCAGGTGAACTTCCCGATCGATGTAAGACAATACCGCATTGATGGAACAACTGTTACAGCGTGCAATCTCGGACAGAATGTCCCAGTAAACCTCCTCCAGCCTGAGGCATGTGGCCAGCCCGTTAAGCCTGACCGAGCGCGCCTGAGGCTGCGCGAGGTTCATATTGAAGCTTTCGATGAATGGATCGTGCTGAATCTTAAAACATCGATGAGCTTCCTTGATTTCCCGTGCAGCATCTTGACTCATTTAACCCCCTTTGACGCAGTGACAAATACGGCGATAGAAATGTTTGAAATCAAATCAACAACACGTCTATCAAGCCCTATTCATCTGGGGTTAACCAGTAGAACCCATACTCAGATGGCGTAGGACATCACCACAGTAGAAGGGGGAATTTCGAGAGTCATGCCCCGAAAAGTCCAAGATAAAAAAATGGCGTTATATATGTATTTTTTTCGCCAGCAAACGCACTCAGCGCATCGAAAAAGTATCAACTGAAGGTGAGACTACAACTGCCATGTCCGCGCCTTTGCATTGCGCTTGCGCCTGTAAATCCGCCTGCGGTCAAGCTCAGGAGATTGGGTGAGCGCCAACGCAGCCGCTCACCCCCCAACATTATTTGCCTTCGAGCATCGCACGGAGCATCCATGCAGTCTTTTCGTGGACCTGCATACGCTGAGTCAGCAAGTCAGCCGTAGGCTCATCGCTGACCTTGTCCAGCAGCGGGAAAATCCCGCGAGCCGTTCGCGTAACGGCTTCCTGGCCTTGTACCAGAGAACGGATCATGTCCTCAGCCGAAGGAACACCCTCCTCCTCTTTGATCGAAGAAAGGCGCGCGTACGTCGAGTAGGTGCCCGGTGCCGGGAAGCCCAGTGCACGGATACGCTCGGCGATAGAGTCCACCGCCAGCGCCAGTTCGTTGTATTGCTCCTCGAACATCAGGTGCAAGGTACGGAACATCGGACCGGTGACGTTCCAGTGAAAGTTGTGGGTTTTCAGATACAGCAGATAGGTATCTGCCAGCAGACGGGAAAGACCCTCCACGATGGACTTGCGATCTTCTTCGCTGATACCGATATCGATTGCCATGCGTTGCCCTCTTTATATGATGGTTTTTTCCAATTAGCTGTCAGCACTCTATCAAGACACGGGCGCCTGCGCAGCCATCTGAGGGTATGACGCCTGCGCGCGAACACGAGCGGGCGCAGTCGCTTGGCCAACTAAAATCGGGCAAAAGACGCCTTAGTAAATATTACATTCGCTGAAAAGGCGTGTTTGTCGCACTGACGGCTCTGGAACAAGGCTTTAGCGACGCACGCTAAATATGGGACAAATTGCCAGCATCCCCTGCGATCAGTCGCGCTAAGCGCTTGATTTGAGTAGCTCTCGGCTTTGCTGTTAAATACAGATGTGTCGCTACTGACGTGCCAACAGGCTGTAGCGCATAGGCTGGACCAGCGCTCGTGCATCACGCCTCCCTTTTTTCAGAAGCGTACCGAACCCTGCCAGCTATTTCCTCGTGATCCATCTTAAATGTGAGTTATCAAAATGTTGAAAATAGTCCACCTGCTGACGGGCGCAGCTGCTCTGCTGCTCTCATTCATACCCAGCCTGCGTAGCGAAGCGCTGTCTTCCTACCTGTCTCAACCGGATGCGCTGTACCTGGCATTCTTTGGCCTGATTAACCTGGTGCTTGCGCCAGTGATCCCTTACTGGAATAAAGGTCCGCGTCACCAACTGCAAAATCTGGTCAGTGTGTTACTGGTGCTGGCGGTTGTTCTTCAAATCCTTACGCTGCTCGTCCCGCTTGAAACCATTGCTGGCCAGCCGGCCGTTCTGGTGAGCCTGCTGGCGGTCGTGATCGCTGTGGCAATCCACCTCGCCGTCAGCTTCTACAAGTCGTCTCCTTCTCCCGCCGCGCAACCCCATGAACTCGGCAACCGCGATACCGGTACCGTGAAGTGGTTCAACACCTCCAAGGGTTTCGGTTTCATCTCGCGCGACTCCGGCGACGATATTTTCGTGCACTTCCGCGCCATCCGTGGCGAAGGCCATCGTGTGCTCGTCGAAGGTCAGCGTGTGGAGTTCTCCGTCATGAACCGTGACAAGGGCCTGCAAGCCGAGGACGTGATCGCCGCGCTGCCCCGTCGCTAAGCGTTGCCTCAATAAAAAACCGCGCTCAAGGGCGCGGTTTTTTTATGCCAGCCGACGCTTAATAATGAGGCGGCGGAGCATCTTCTTCGAATGCTTCGAACTGCCCACCCATCTCTTCCTGACGCTTGATCAACGCTGCCATCTGCAACTGCATGCGTTCCAGGCTGCGTTGCTGCGCGACCAGGACATCGTTGAGCGCCTGAATGGTGTCATCCTGAAAAGCCAGTCGGCTTTCCAGCTCCATTACCCGTTCTTCAAGGTTCATGACCTGTTTTCCGCAAAAGTGAAATCGACTGTCAGCGCCGTTTTAAGACGCGTGAGGATGTCCGCTACCTGCTCCGCCGAATACGGCACCGCCGGATATTTGCCCCAGACCGGCGTCGGCCATGCGATGTCATGCTTGTGTCGAACAATGACATGCATATGCAGCTGGCTCACCACGTTACCCAATGCCCCGACGTTCATCTTGTCCGCTTGAAACAACTGGCTAAGCGCCTTGGACAGAACAGTTGTCTCCTTCCACAGTTGTGCCTGGTCAGCATCGGACAACTGGAACACTTCGCTTATATCCGCCCGGCGTGGCACCAGGATGAACCACGGGTATTGCGAGTCATTCGACAATAGCAGTCGAGACAGCGGGAAATCGCCCACCGGTAAAGTGTCTTGTAACAAGCGCTGATCCAAAACGAACACGCCATAACTCCTGATCGCCGGGTTAGGTTTTCGACAAATTGAATCGCCGAAACACATTGTCTTTAATACCGAGCAGGATACTCGGGAATACACGACGAATCACGCCACCACGCCATTTTGCGAACATTTTGCCTATACGCTGTTGGCCTGGAGTCACTTTCAGACGAAAAGCGGCAGGCGCACCAGCACCGTTCAGGCCCACTGTGTTCGCACTGACATGAAGCAGGCTTTCGAACCACTACGGACATAACAATCCCGTAAAAAAGCAGCCTGCAGGCCCGTGGAATAAAGGCAGCCAGCATGCATGCTCTATGCGCTCACTGACTTTCAGGTCAACTGCAGCGACGGAAAAGGCACCGCCGTACCAAATTCAGGCGACACGACACTCCCGCGCACCAAAACGACTCACTCCCGTGACATAAACCGCAAGACCTATCCGCCATTTACCCACTTCCTCGCGGTAACAGGTAACGCCAGTGACATTTTTGCGCGTTAACCTCATTCCCACAGGCATCGCAAAGCATTTTTCTGATATTTTTTTATGTTTAAAAAACAATGAATTACGACAGCAACTGAAAGTATTTATGCGCCGAAACACATTTTTTTCACGTAGGTGGGAACTTTGTGCACGGTTGTTGCTTTGTCACACACAGGATCGAACAGCACGGGTCGTAGACCTGGCTCACGGTCAGCGAGAAAACGGCGAGCAAACGCGTGGGGGCGTTCGGAATGACAGGGTCCAGATCACAGCGGAGATGGCCCCTGACTGTCGAAAAGTACTGCGGTAGTTGTACGTCTACAGATAAGGAGCTGTTCAGTAGCGACATGGACAGAGCTGATTTGCGACATGGCCGTAAAGAAATTGAAAGGATAGGTTCGTAACTATCGCCAATAATGTCAGCGTGCTATAAGTTCGCCGACACCAAAAAGAAAGAGCCGCCCAGATAAAAAAACAGGTGGACGGCAGTACTCTTCTTAAAACCAAAGGAGCAAAGTCACGATGAGAGTGATGAAGTGGAGCGCAATCGCCCTGGCAGTTACTGCGGCCAGTACCCAATTGGCATCGGCTGCGGCATTCGTAAGCGATCAGTCCGAAGCAACTGGTTTTGTTGAAGGTAGCAAGCTGGACGTCAAAGCTCGCAACTACTACTACAACCGCGACCGTAAAAATGGCGGCGTTGACGATAAGGACTGGACTCAAGGTTTCTGGGGCAACTTCAGCTCCGGCTACACCCAAGGCCTGATCGGTGTTGGTTTTGACGCATTCGGCTATGCCGGCTTCAAGCTGGATGGCGAAACAAAGTACTCTGGCTCGGGCAACCTGACGGTTGACTCTCAGGGACGCAACAATGACAGCTTCGGCAAAGCCGGTGGCGCTGTTAAATTCCGCGTTTCGAAAACCGAACTGAAAATCGGTGACATGCAGCCTCAGGCTCCAGTATTCGCCGTAGGTGGCTCCCGCCTGCTGCCACAAACTGCCAGCGGTATCACTCTGCAGAGCAGCGAGATCAAAGGCCTGGACGTTGAAGGCGGTCACTTCTACTCCGGCACGTCGCAAGACAGCACCAACCGTGATGGCCGTCTGGGTACCGCTTACGGTCCAGCCGATCTCGACGTAGGCAGTGCTGACTATGCTGGCGGCAAGTACTCGATCACCGACAGCCTGGGCGTGCAGTTCTACGCAGCCAAGCTGGAAGACGTGTTCAATCAGTACTACGGCAACGTGAACTACGCACTGCCGTTGACCGATGACCAGTCCCTGGCCTTCGACTTCAACATCTATAACACCCGGGATACCGGCAGCAAGAAGCTGGGCGACATTAGCAACACCGCCTATTCGATGTCGGCTGCTTATTCCTTCCTGGCTGCGCATACTCTGACACTCGCCTTCCAGAAAGTTAACGGCGATACACCGTTCGACTACATCTCGCTCAACGACGCGGGCCTTGTTCGCGGTGGCGACTCGATTTTCCTCGCGAACTCGATTCAATACTCCGACTTTAACGCCCCGGGTGAGCGCTCCTGGCAGGGTCGTTACGACCTGAACATGGCTCCGTATGGTGTACCAGGCCTGAGCTTCATGGCTCGTTATGTCAGCGGTACCAATATCGACGGTACCCACACCCCGTCGAACAGTGCCTACGCTGGCCTGTACGGTGCTGACGGTAGCCATCACGAGACCAACGTTGAAGCCAAATACGTTGTTCAGACTGGCCCGGCAAAAGACCTGTCTTTCCGTATCCGTCAAGCGTTCCACCGTGCCAACACGGACGAGGGCGAAGGCGATATCAACGAGTTCCGTCTGATCGTCGACTACCCGATTTCGGTCCTGTAATCGAACAGTCTGACACTCGTTATAGAAAAGCCCGGCCTTGCGCCGGGCTTTTTCATTCCCGCAACTCTGCCAATCCCTTGCGCTACAACGCCCGTCCGCCCTGTACTCGACCGTATCACCACCGTACAATGCCAGGTCATTTCCCAGTCACAGCAACCGACAACGGCCGACCATGCGTACCAGTCAATATTTGCTCGCCACACAGAAAGAAACGCCAAACGATGCGGTCGTGATCAGCCACCAGCTGATGCTTCGTGCCGGCATGATTCGCAAACTCGCTTCCGGTCTTTACACCTGGCTGCCGATGGGCCTGCGTGTGCTGCGCAAGGTCGAAGCCGTCGTTCGTGAAGAAATGGACGCTGCAGGTGCGCTGGAAGTATTGATGCCCGGTATTCAGCCTGCGGAACTGTGGCAGGAATCCGGTCGCTGGGAGCAGTACGGCCCTGAGCTGTTGCGCCTGAAAGACCGTCACGACCGTGATTTCTGCGCGGGCCCGACCCACGAGGAAGTCATCACCGATCTGGCTCGCAATGAATTGAGCAGCTATAAACAGCTGCCGATCAACATGTACCAGATCCAGACCAAGTTCCGTGACGAGATCCGCCCACGCTTCGGCTTGATGCGCGGCCGCGAATTCATCATGAAGGACGCGTACTCCTTTCATGCGACCCAAGACTCCCTGCAGGAAACCTACGACCGCATGCATCAGGCATACTGCAACGTCTTCACTCGCCTGGGCCTGAACTTCCGCCCTGTGGTGGCCGACAACGGTTCGATCGGTGGCGCGGGCTCCCATGAGTTCCACGTACTGGCCGAATCCGGCGAAGACGATATCGTGTTCAGCGACACGTCCGACTACGCCGCCAACATCGAAAAAGCCGAGGCCATCCCACGCGAGAAATCACGTGGCGCCGCGACCGAAGAGTTGCGCCTGGTCGACACCCCGAACGCGAAAACCATCGCCGCACTCGTCGAGCAGTTTGGTCTGCCGATCGAGAAAACCGTCAAAACGCTGGTGGTTCATGCCGCCGAAGAAGGCAAGCTGATCGCGTTGATCATTCGTGGCGACCATGAACTCAACGAGATCAAGGCGTCCAACCACCCACTGGTTGCCAGCCCGCTGGTCATGGCCAGCGAAGCCGAACTGCGTGCCGCCATCGGCGCAGGCGCCGGTTCCCTTGGCCCGCTGAACCTGCCGCTGCCTTGCATCATCGACCGCTCGGTCGAGCTGATGAGCGATTTCGGCATTGGCGCGAACATCGACGACAAGCACTATTTCGGCGTGAACTGGGAGCGTGATCTGCCGGTTCCGGAAGTCGCCGACCTGCGCAACGTCGTCGAAGGTGACCCAAGTCCGGATGGCCAGGGCACCGTGATCATCAAGCGCGGCATCGAAGTGGGTCACATCTTCCAGCTGGGCACCAAGTACAGCGACGCGATGAAGTGTCAGGTGCTGGGCGAGAACGGCAAACCGGTGACATTGACCATGGGCTGCTACGGCATCGGCGTGTCCCGCGTGGTGGCTGCCGCCATCGAGCAGAACAACGACGATAACGGGATCATCTGGAGCGACGCACTGGCACCCTTCCAGATCGCGCTGGTTCCATTGCGCTATGAAACCGAAGCCGTTCGTGAAGCCACCGACAAACTCTACGCGGAACTGACCGCTGCCGGTTTCGAGGTATTGCTGGATGACCGTGACAAGAAAACCAGCCCCGGCATCAAGTTCGCGGACATGGAGCTGATCGGCATTCCACACCGTATCGTGGTCAGTGACCGCGGTCTGGCCGAAGGTAATCTGGAGTACAAGAGCCGCACCGAGTCTGAAGCTCAGGCCTTGCCGGTTGCCGACGTACTGTCCTTCATCAAGGACCGGATCAAGCGCTGAGTCGATGGCGCGCCCGCTTCAGGCGGGCGCGCTTTTACCTGTTTTGTCCAGGCAAGTCCGCCTGCAACAAGAGATCTCATGTTAAAGCGAAGTTCCTCAAGCCTCGCAGGCGCCGTATTGTGCGGCAGTCTGCTCGTCAGCGGTTGCGCCAACCATCTGTCTCAACGCAGCGAACACGAAGAACGCATCGAGCGCAAACTGCTCGACCACAGCTTTCAAATCGACGTCGGCGAGCCCAAGACCCTTGAGCTGCCGCAACGTCGTGTCCGTATTCACGAGCTGAAAACCTTCGACATCACCGAATACGATGTCACTCGTCATTACGACCGCTATACCCCCTACCAGCCCTGGCGAGAAATTTACGAAATCCCGCTGGGTGCAGTCGCAATCGTCGCAGGGGTCGGCGCGAATGTGGTCAATGTGCTGACTTTTGGCAGCCTGCCCGACAGCGTCACCAAAGACTGGCTCAATTACGGGATCGCGGGCATCAACCCGTTCATGAACGCCCCCTCACATGGGCGAGCACAACAGAACCTTGCCGGCATCGATGAAGTCCAGCGTGACCACCGGATCGAACACTCCAGCCTGCCGTGGAGCGAAAGCCCGGTCGAGGTCAAAGCCGGAAAGGACACCGATGAGCTGAACACCGACCGTAACGGCGTTCTGCGCGTCAACCTGCTGGACAGCCCGTTCGCCGAGAAGGACCTGAGCCGTGTGACTCAGCTAGGCCTCAAGGTCGAGGATGAACAGACCCACGTGCAAGCCAGCGCCAGCTTGCCACTGAGCAAGTCCCTGCGCGGCAAGCTGATCGAAGCACATGACCTGATTTACGACGATCTGGAAGACGATGAAGTCAGCCAGTGGGTGCATCGGGTCAAACGCCTGTCGGAGCTGGGCCTGGAAGAAGAAGCCAGCGATCTCGAACAATCGCTGATCGAGATGACCCGCAACGATCCTCAACTGCAGCATGAATTCCTGAAGTCTCTGGCGAAAGACGCGGGCCGTCTGGTGGCCGTGCCGGTCGGCAGCGAATAACGTTACGTCAATTGAACAGCTGTAGCTGTTCATGTGCGCTGCGCAGGTCGTGCAGCCGCACTCCGATGCCCAGCAGTCGCACCGGTTTGTCACCGCGTGCGAATGCCTGAGTCAGCAGTTGCTCATAACTTTCCAGATCCTTCCCCGCCCCGGCCTGCTCCAGCGTGGTCTGGGTGAAATCATGAAACTTCACCTTCACGAAAGGCTTGCCCGGCCGGTAAAGCGTGTCGATGCGAGCGATCCGACCATTCAGGTTCTCCAGCAGCGCAGGTAGCTTTTCCAGGCAGCTGGCCAGATCAGGCAAGTCGGTGTCGTAGGTATTCTCGACACTCACCGACTGACGGCGACTATCGTTCTGCACGGGTCGCTCATCGATACCGTGCGCCAGGTTCCATAACCGTTCACCAAACGACCCGAACTCGCGCACCAGTGCCAACTTGGCCCATCCCCGCAGATCCGCACAACTGATGATACCCAGGCGACCCAGCTTGTCAGCCGTCACCTTGCCCACACCGTGCAGCTTGGAGACAGAAAGATCAGCCACGAACGCTTCGACTTGATCCGGCGTGATGACGAACAACCCGTTCGGCTTTCGCCAGTCGCTGGCGATCTTGGCCAGAAACTTGTTGGGGGCCACACCCGCGGAAACGGTGATGTGCAACTGGTTGGACACCCGCCGGCGAATGTCCTGGGCGATGCGCGTGGCGCTCCCGGCAAAATGGCTGCATTCAGAGACGTCCAGATAGGCTTCATCCAGCGACAGTGGCTCGATGAGGTCCGTGTAGTCTCGAAAGATGGTGTGAATTTCCTTCGACGCTTCTTTATAAGCCTCCATGCGCGGCTTCACGATGGTCAGATCCGGACACAACGAAAGCGCATGCCGGGACGACATCGCTGAACGCACGCCATAAGCGCGCGCCTCGTAATTGCAGGTTGCGATGACGCCACGCCGGTCGGCAGACCCACCGACTGCCAGCGGCTTGCCAGCCAAACGCGGATCGTCACGCATTTCAATGGCAGCGTAAAAGCAGTCACAGTCGATATGGATAATTTTGCGCTGCGGCATAGCGTGTGATCGTAGGAAAACAGGTTGGGCAGTATCTCACTCAAGTATCTCTCTGACACTTACCACGCCTAATCACTGACAAGAAATGCACGATCGCCGTCACCACCAAAGCAACCGCTCGAATCCTCTGACAGGCCCGCGTGGCAAGCCTCGGCAGCCCGACACCGCTGACACTGAGCGCTAACCGCTTGAAGAAAAAGCACTTTTTTCTGTCACTTGCTTGACAGTTCGTCGTTACTCTGTAGAATGCCGCCTCACAGACGCGGGATGGAGCAGTCTGGTAGCTCGTCGGGCTCATAACCCGAAGGTCGTCGGTTCAAATCCGGCTCCCGCAACCAAACATCAAAAAAGGCTACTCGAAAGAGTGGCCTTTTTTGTGCGCGCCTGATTTTACTGTCCCCTCGCGCCGACACGGCCGCTTCATACAACTGAAACATTGCCCGCCGATCATGGCCACCTGCCAATAGGTGGCTGCCTGGATAAAAGCCTTGTCCATCGGTCACTTAAGCGTACTGGCACAACGAATGTGGTTATTTTGTCGATCCTGAGCATTAAAGGTTGACACCTCGTCGTTCGACTGTAGAATGCCGCCTCACAGACGCGGGATGGAGCAGTCTGGTAGCTCGTCGGGCTCATAACCCGAAGGTCGTCGGTTCAAATCCGGCTCCCGCAACCAAACGTCTAAAAAGGCTACTCGAAAGAGTGGCCTTTTTTTTGCCCTGACGAAAAGCACCCGAACAGCATGACTAAACGCTTGTCACAACTCGTTGTCGGTACGGTTTGGTCTTCAGTGGCTTGTTACCTTATGTTGCCGGGGGCGACAGTTTTTGGCCCCTTGGCCGATACGCTTGCCAGTAACTGAACCTAGACTGAACGGTCACCAAGACGTATCCGCTGTATTCGCCCGTTAGACGTTGAAGCGCTAACATCCTGAATTATTTTTTGCGTAGGGATTGGTAACTTGGCTGTATACCCCCATCCTGTCGCGCACGATCCAAGGAGTGATTGATGCGCGCCAACCCATCCGACACAAACGAAGCAGTTCCGGAGAATACTCCGGTCCCCCCTGCCCGACTGCGCGTGCGCGAGCTGGTGAGCAAGTACCGTCAGCCTATCGGTCTGGCTGTCACTATCCTCTTGTTCGCCCTGGCGTTGATTGCCTGTCGGCACATGCTGACCGAACTCGACATTTACGCGCTGCAGGATTCCCTGCTCAGCGTCCCCTTGCCTTCTCTGGGTGGCGCGGTTCTGGCGACCGCTATCGGCTTCACCATCCTGCTGGGTTATGAGTGGTCCGCCAGTCGCTATGCGAACGTCAATTTGCCCGCCAAGTCACTGGTTATGGGCGGTTTCTGCGCATTTGCCATCGGTAACGCCGTAGGCCTGTCGATGTTGTCCGGCGGATCTGTGCGTTACCGCCTGTATTCCAGGCTGGGACTGGGCGCGGGCGAAGTCGCCCACATGACGTTGTTCGCCAGCCTTTCGCTGGGTTGTGCACTGCCGCCACTGGCCGCGCTGGCGACCTTGAGCGACCTGCCCGCGGCGTCGCTGGCGCTGCATGTGTCAGTCCCGGTACTGGCGACTGTCGCGGTGGCCGTGTTGGCGATCAGCTTGATTCTGGGTATCGCGATTTATCGCCGTCGTCTGCCGGAACAGACCATCCCGCACAATCTGCTGGTGCGCGCCGGACGCCGGACATTGCGTCTGCCTGGCCTGCGCCTGACCTTGATGCAACTGGTGATCACCGCACTGGACGTGGCGGCTGCCGCTGCCGTCCTTTATTTGCTGCTTCCTTCTGCCCCGCCGTTCGGCGCGTTCCTGCTGGTGTACCTGTTGGCGCTCGCTGCCGGCGTACTGAGCCACGTTCCGGGTGGCGTCGGCGTATTCGAAGCCATCCTGCTGACCGCCTTTGCCGATGAACTCGGTGCGGCGCCACTCGCGGCGGCCCTGCTGCTGTATCGCTTGATCTATGTGCTCCTGCCACTGCTGATTGCGTGCCTGGTGCTGCTGTTCAGCGAAGCCAAACGGTTTCTGTTTGCCCGTCAGGCCATGCGCGTCGCCTCAGGATTGGGCGCCCCGATTCTGGCGTTGCTGGTGTTTCTGTCTGGCGTGGTCCTGCTGTTTTCCGGCGCAACGCCCGAAATCGATACGCGCCTGGAAAGCCTCGGCTTTTTGATCCCTCATCGCTTGATTGACGCCTCGCACTTCGGCGCCAGCCTGATCGGCGTGCTGTGCCTGCTGCTGGCTCAGGGCCTGCGCCGTCGCCTTTCTGCCGCCTGGATGCTGACCACGATTCTGTTGTTCGTCGGCTCCATCCTGTCGATTCTCAAGGGCTTCGACTGGGAAGAAGCCAGTCTGCTGCTGCTGACTGCCTGCCTGCTGGCGATCTTCCGTCGGTCCTTCTATCGCCCGAGCCGGTTGCTGGAACTGCCGTTCTCGCCGCTGTATCTGGTCGCCAGTGTCTGCGTGCTGGGCGCCTCGTTCTGGTTGCTGCTGTTCGCTTATCAGGACGTTCCCTACAGCCATCAGCTGTGGTGGCAGTTCACCCTCGATGCCGATGCGCCGCGCGGGCTGCGCTCGGCACTGGGCAGCGCGGTGTTGCTGGTCATCGTTTCGCTGACCTGGCTGCTGCGCACTGCACGTCCGCAAATCGATTTGCCGGACGAAGCACAGTTGGCGAAGGCCGCCGAGATCATTAAAGCCTCCAATCAGCCCGACGGAGGTCTGGTACTGACCGGTGACAAAGCGGTGCTGCTGCACCCCGACGGCAATGCCTTTTTGATGTATGCCCATCGCGGCCGCAGTCTGGTGGCGCTTTACGACCCGATCGGCCCGACCCAACAGCGCGCCGAGCTGATCTGGCAGTTCCGTGACCTGTGCGACGTGCACCACGCCCGCCCCGTGTTCTATCAGGTGCGCGCGGAGAATCTGCCGTTCTACATGGACATCGGCCTGACGGCGATCAAGCTGGGTGAAGAGGCGCGCGTCGACCTGCACAAGTTCGACATCGACGCCAAGGGCAAGGAAATGAAGGACCTGCGCTACACCTGGAACCGGGGTGGTCGCGACGGTCTGTCACTGGAAATCTACGAAGTCGGCCAAGCGCCGATGGATGAGCTGAAAGTGATTTCCGATGCCTGGCTGACCGGCAAGAACGTGCGCGAGAAAGGTTTCTCACTCGGCCGTTTCAGCCTGGATTACCTCAAGCACTTCCGCATCGCCATCGTTCATTTCGAAGGCAAGCCCGTGGCGTTTTCCAACCTGTTGGAGACCTCTCGCCATGATCTGGCCAGCCTCGACCTGATGCGTTCGCACCCGGAAGCGCCCAAGCTGACCATGGAGTTCATGATGGTTGGCCTGATCCTGCATTACAAAAAGGAAGGTTACGCACGCTTCAGCCTCGGCATGGTGCCGCTGTCGGGCCTTCAGCCACGGCGTGGCGCCCCATTGACCCAGCGCCTGGGTTCGATGGTGTTCAGCCGTGGCGAGCAGCTCTACAACTTCCAGGGCTTGCGTCGCTTCAAAGACAAATTCCAGCCTGACTGGGAACCTCGTTATATGGCTGTGCCCGCAGGACTCGATCCGCTGGTGGCACTGGCAGATACCGCCGCCCTGATCGCGGGCGGCCTGACTGGATTGGTGAAACGCTGATGATTCAACGCTACTGGCGCTTTTTGCTCGCAGCCCTGGTAATCCTGGTGGTGGCATTGGGGTTCTGGCTGTGGAACCGCCCTGCCGCACAACCCACGCTGGAACGCATGACGCTGGAGGATGGTTCGGCGTTGATCCGCGCCACCCCGTCGACCAAGGTCAAGACACGGGTCGCACTGGCCGTGACCACGGAAGATGCGCTGACCGAGAAACAGGTCCTGGCGCTCAGCTACGACGCATCGGCTCAGGTCATTCAGGTCGTCCTGCCGAAGGACGACTGCCAACTGCAAGAGAAGTCTTTCAGCGCCGCGCTGCAGAAGCTTGATGGCGTCCCCGATGTGGTCGCCGGCATCAGCGCAGGCGGTTCCGTGGCGTGGGACTGGCTGGCCGGCCAGAACAACGACAAGGCCCAGGCGATTTCGGTGAACTTTGTCCTCAACCAACCTGACTGCAAGGTCCCTCCACCGAAAGCCGCCGCCCATGGCAAATGGACCGTGGCGTGGAATGACGGCCCGGACGACGAAACCGCAGTCTTCGTGCGAGACACGCCCAACGCCGAAACCAAAATCAGTGACTACGACATCAAGTACCCGCAGATTCTGAACACCGAAGTCCGTCATCTGCTGATCGCCGATGACGCCAGCGGCGGCCTGAACATTCCCGTGGTTGAAGTGCCTTCGAGCCAGCCATCGGACACCGTCACCCTGTTCCTCTCCGGCGACGGCGGCTGGCGGGATCTGGACAAGGACGTGGCCGGGGACATGGCGAAGTCGGGCGGCTATCCGGTGGTCGGAATCGACACCCTGCGTTACTACTGGGAGCACAAATCTCCTGAGCAGACCGCAGCGGACCTCACCGAGCTGATGGCCCACTATCGCCAGAAATGGGGCGCCAAGCATTTCGTTCTCGCCGGATATTCCTTCGGAGCCGACGTGCTGCCTGCGATTTACAACCGCTTGCCGGAAGACGACAAAGCGCGCGTCGACGGCATCATCCTCCTCGCCTTTGCGCGCAGCGGCAGCTTCGAAATCGCGGTCGAAGGCTGGCTCGGCGCGTCAGGCAAAGAAGCGGCTACCGGTCCTGAAATGGCCAAACTGCCGGGTGACAAGGTGTTCTGCGTCTATGGCGTGGAAGAAAAGGATGAAAGCGGCTGCACCGAAGCGACCGCCCCTGGGCAGAAACTGCAATTGCCAGGCGGCCATCACTTTGACGAGGACTACCCGGCGCTGGCCAAGCGCCTGATTGCGGTCATCGACAAATGGAAAGGCAAGGAGGCGCCGGAGTCGGCCAGCGCCGAGTAAATCCAGAGCACAAAAAATCCCCGCACTCTCACGACTGCGGGGATTTTTCGTTTTTTGAGTCTTGCAAATTTCAACGGTGGGCGCGTGGCTCGTGTCTGGAGCGCGTCCGGACGAACCCCTGCGCAGCAGTCGTATAAGCATGCACACGGGCTTTGTCAGATGTACCGCGCCGTATGGATCGACTGCCGGTTCCCGGCAGATCGTCCGGATGCGGCCCAGAGACAAGCCACGCGCCTACAGGAATACCGGCGCCCTCTGACGGCTTACATCTCCACCTGCGTCCCCAACTCGATCACCCGGTTGTAAGGCAGCTTGAAGAAGCGCAGGTTGCCGTTGGCGTTTTTCAACATGAAGGCGAACAGCCCTTCACGCCAACGGGCCATGCCTTTCAGTTTGGTCGATACCACGGTTTCGCGGCTGAGGAAGTACGTGGTGCGCATCGGACTGAAATCCAGATCAGGCAAATGACACAGCTTCAGCGCCGCCGGCACGTCCGGTTCGTCGATGAATCCGAAGTGCAGGATGACCCGGAAGAAGCCCTCCCCGTAGGCTTCGACTTCGAAACGCTGGGGAGCAGGCACCCGTGGCGTGTCCTCATAAACCACCGTCAGCAACACGACTTGCTCGTGCAGCACCTGATTGTGCAGCAGGTTGTGCAACAGCGCATGCGGCACCGCATCCGGGCGGGCGGTCAGGAACACGGCGGTGCCCTGAACGCGGTGCGGTGGCTGAACGCGGATACTACTGATGAAGATCGGCAGCGGCAGGCCGCCTTCGTCGATGCGGTCCACCAACAGTTGCTTGCCGCGTTTCCAGGTGGTCATCAGGATGAACAGCACAATACCGGCCAGGAACGGGAATGCCCCGCCCTGGACGATTTTGGGGACGTTGGCTGCGAAGAACATACCGTCCACAAACAGGCAGCCTGCCAGAATGGGCACCGCAATCCAGGGCGACCACTTCCACGCCAGCAGCATGACCGATGCCACCAGAATGGTGGTGCAGAGCATGGTGCCGGTGACCGCAACGCCGTAAGCCGACGCCAGCGCACCGGACGATTCAAAGCCCAGCACCAGCAGAATCACGCCGACCATGAGCGCCCAGTTCACGGCACCGATGTAGATCTGCCCCTGGGCGTCACTCGAGGTGTGCTGGATGTACATACGCGGAATGTAGCCCAGTTGGATCGCTTGCAGCGTCATGGAGAAGGCGCCGGAAATCACGGCCTGCGACGCAATAATGGTCGCCAGCGTGGACAGGCCGATCAGCGGCAGCAGTGCCCAGGTCGGTGCCAGCAGATAAAACGGGTTACGCACGGCTTCCGGATCCTGGATGACCAGTGCGCCCTGACCGAAATAGTTGAGCACCAGCGCGGGCAATACCAGGCCGAACCAGGCGCGGGAAATCGGTTTGCGACCGAAGTGGCCCATGTCCGCGTACAACGCTTCCGCACCGGTCAGCGCCAGTACCACCGCGCCAAGCACCGCCACGCCGATGCCGGGATGGTCGATAAAGAAGCGCACGGCCCAGACCGGGTTTACCGCGTGCAGCACTTCCGGCTGACTCGCGATGCCGAAAATGCCAAGCGCGCCCAGCGTCACGAACCACAGCACCATGATCGGACCGAACATCACGCCGATCCGCGCCGTGCCGTGCCGCTGAATCAGGAACAAGGCCACGAGCACGATCAGCGCGATCGGCACGACCCAGTGGTCGAGGCCGTCGAATGCCAGTTCCATCCCTTCGATCGCCGACAGCACCGAGATCGCCGGGGTGATCATGCTGTCGCCGTAGAACAGCGCGGCACCGAACAGACCGAACACGATCATGGTCGCCTGCAGTTTCGGAAATTTGGACGACGCCCGACGTGCCAGCGCGGTCAATGCCATGATGCCGCCTTCGCCGTCGTTATCGGCGCGCAGCACCAAGGCCATGTACTTGAACGACACGACCCAGACGAGCGACCAGAAGATCAGCGACAGAATTCCCAGCACGGCATCGTGACTGGCCTGCACGCCATACCCACCGACAAACACTTCCTTGATCGTATACAGCGGGCTTGTGCCGATGTCCCCGTACGCCACCCCTACCGCGCCTACCAGAAGACTCAGTGGTTTCGCCGTTTGATGTCCGGCCTCGGCCTGACTAGTTGCGTGACCCATTTACCACTCCTGAAACCATGACTCGAGCACAACGGTGCGGTGCTGTCCCATGGACCTGACTCACACCGGTAAATTCCGATAAGCCCGGTCGACACCGCCGCCGGGCTCAAGGCGCGAAGCATAGCGCAGCACTCGTCGTAATTCTCGGTATAACACTGGTCAATCGCTCGACTGATCGCTAGAATTGCGCACTTTTTGATCAGAGGCGCACCCAGCGCCCAATCAATGCCTCGGCCAGTCGCCCAGGCATACCTACGCCGAGGTTAGTCAATGTCCACCGTCACCACGTCTGCCGCCCCCAAGGTCGGCTTTGTCAGCCTCGGTTGCCCGAAGGCTCTGGTCGATTCCGAGCGCATCCTCACTCAGTTGCGTATGGAAGGCTATGAGGTCGTGCCGACCTACGAAGACGCCGACGTGGTCGTGGTCAATACCTGCGGTTTCATCGACAGCGCCAAGGCCGAATCTCTGGACACCATCGGTGAAGCCATCGCCGAAAACGGCAAAGTGATCGTGACCGGCTGCATGGGCGTGGACGAAAGCGTCATTCGCAACGTACACCCAAGCGTGCTGGCCGTGACCGGTCCGCAGCAGTACGAGCAAGTGGTCAACGCCGTCCATGACGCCGCGCCGCCGAAACTCGATCACAACCCGCTGATTGATCTGGTACCGCCACAAGGCATCAAGCTGACCCCGCGCCACTATGCGTACCTGAAGATTTCCGAAGGCTGCAACCACAGCTGCAGCTTCTGCATTATCCCGTCCATGCGCGGCAAGCTGGTCAGCCGTCCGGTCGGTGACGTACTCGACGAAGCCCAGCGCCTGGTCAAGGCCGGCGTCAAGGAGCTGCTGGTCATCTCCCAGGACACCAGCGCTTACGGCGTCGATGTCAAGTACCGCACCGGCTTCTGGAACGGCCAGCCGGTCAAGACCCGCATGACCGAACTCTGCGTGGCCCTCGGCTCGCTGGGCGTCTGGGTCCGCATGCACTACGTCTACCCTTACCCGCACGTCGACGAAATCATCCCGTTGATGGCCGAGGGCAAGATCCTGCCGTACCTGGACATCCCGTTCCAGCACGCAAGCCCCAAGATCCTCAAGCTGATGAAACGCCCGGCCTTCGAAGACAAGACCCTGGCGCGTATCAAGAAGTGGCGCGAACAGTGCCCGGACCTGATCATCCGTTCGACGTTCATTGTCGGCTTCCCGGGCGAAACCGAGGAAGACTTCCAGTACCTGCTGGATTGGCTGACCGAAGCGCAGCTTGATCGCGTGGGTTGCTTCCAGTACTCGCCAGTCGAAGGCGCGCCCGCCAACCTGCTGGACGCTCCGATCGTGCCGGACGATGTGAAGCAGGACCGTTGGGACCGCTTCATGGCGCACCAGCAGGCCATCAGCGCCGCACGCCTGCAGATGAAGATCGGCAAGGAAATCGAAGTGCTGATTGACGAAGTCGACGAGCAAGGCTTCGTGGGCCGCTCCTTCTTCGACGCACCGGAAATCGACGGCAACGTCTTTGTCGAAAGCGATCGTGATCTCAAGCCTGGCGACAAGGTCATGTGCCGCGTGGTCGATGCCGACGAATACGACCTGTGGGCCGAACCGGTCTAAGCGCTGATCCGGTCAAGCTTCATCACAAACCCCGCCCCTCAAACGGCGGGGTTTGTTTTTTCTGGCTATCGTCTCCACATCAGGACAACGACACACAGGAGAAGAGGCAACATGACCCACCACTCGGTCATTTACCTGCCCAAGAAGCACGATTACCCCGAACTGACCCGCGTGTGGGAGGCCTCGGTTCGCGCCACCCATGACTTCCTGCCGGAAAACTACATCACGCTCCTCAGAAACCTGCTGGAGACCCAGTACCTGGATTCGGTGAACCTGTTCTGCACCCGTGACTCGCACTTGAACATCACCGGTTTCGGCGGGACCACCCCCGGCAAACTGGAGATGCTGTTCATCGCACCGGATTATCGCGGGATGGGGCTGGGCAAGAAGCTGCTGGACTACGCGATCGAACACTACCGCGTGACCGAGCTCGACGTGAACGAGCAGAACCCGCAGGCGTTGGGCTTCTATGAGAAACAGGGGTTCGAGCAGGTGGGCCGATCTGAGGTGGACGGTCTGGGACGGCCGTATCCAATGTTGCGGATGCGGTTGAAACGAAAACATTGAACGTAACGCATGACCTGTAGGAGATTCTATGTTTGGGGGGCAACCCCCAAACCGTCGTAACCTCCGACCTGTCCTTACATATTGCGGCGTTACTCCGATTCGCGGCTGGCGCAATGCCTGTGGGAGCGAGCTTGGTCTGGGCGGCATTCCGACGAATGGGGTGCGTCATTCGCCATTGATGTGACTGAAACACCGCCTCCGCTGCCCTCGTAACCTCGGACGTCTCCTACAGGTACTGCGTCGTTTCGATGATTTGTGGTCGACATCTAACCTGTGGAGCCGGCTTGCTGGCGAAAGCGCTGAGTCAGACACGCTGATGTCTGGCTGATCTACAGCATTCGCCAGCAAGCCGGCTACATTTTGTTCGTGCAGAGCGTCAGGCAGAAATCAGCGACTCGCTCAGCGCTTCAAGCTCTCCAGCAGTACCTTATTGAACTGCTGCGGATCCTGAATCTGCGGCGCGTGCCCCAACCCGGCGAACTCGATCAATGTCGCCTGCGGAATGCGCTTGGCGACCGCCTTGCCCAATTCGGGATAATTGCCCAGCGTTTTGCGCAGTGCCTCCGGCGCGGCGTCCTTGGCGATGGCGGTGTTGTCCTTCTGCCCGATGAACAACACCGTTGGCATCTTCAGCTTTTCGAAGTCGTAGAACACTGGCTGATTGAAGATCATCCCGTAGGTCTGCGCCGACGCCCGGGCCACCGCTTCCTTGCCCTTGCCGTTGAACATGCCGGCCTGCATGTCGACCCAATGATCGAACTCCGGTCGCCACTCGTTGGCGTAATACGTCGACTGTTGATACTTGCGGATGCTCTCGGCACTGGTCTTCAGTTCACGGGCGTACCAGTCGTCAAAGCTGCGATCGGGCACGCCTTTGGCTTTCCAGTCTTCAAGGCCGATCGGGTTGACCAACAGCAGTTGATCCACCTGATCCGGGTACATCAGGGCGAAACGCGTCGCCAGCATGCCACCCATGGAGTGACCGACGACAGTGACGTGGTCGATACCCAAGCGGGTCAGCAATGCCTTTGTATTCTGCGCCAACTGCTCAAATGTATAGGTGTAGTCAGCGGGTTTACTGGAACGACAGAAGCCAATCTGATCCGGCGCCACCACGCGATAGCCTGCCGCCGTCAGCGCCTTGATGCTGCCCTCCCAGGTCGCGCCGCAAAAGTTTTTGCCATGCAGCATCAGCACACTTTTGCCGTTCGGCGTGCCGGTGGGCTTGACGTCCATGTAACCCATCTGCACCTGCGCACCCTGGGACTCGAAGCTGAAATTCTGCGCCGGAAACGGGTATTGAAACCCTTCCAGCTGTGGGCCATAGGAAGGCGACTGCGCCGCCAGCAAAGGCAAGCTGACGCCCATCAGCAGCGCGGGTATCCATTTGGTCATGAAAAAGCTCCAGACAAAGTGGGAATCGAGAGCGAACCAACGCCGCTCCGGGAAAAATCCTTCAGATGGAGTCTCATTCAAGAAGCATTTTCAATGTTGCCGCGATTAACGGTGCTTGCACGGGTACAATAGGCGCCTTTCCCTTCTGTTACGGCTTTTCTCATGACTGACCCCATTCGCCTTTCCAAACGCCTTATCGAGCAGGTCGGCTGCTCGCGCCGCGAAGCCGAACTGTTCATCGAAGGCGGCTGGGTCACGGTAGACGGCGTTGTCGTCGACGAGCCGCAATTCAAGGTCGAGAACCAGACCGTCGTCCTCAGCCCGGATGCCAAGGCCGTCACCCCTGAAGCCGTGACAATTCTGTTCAACGCGCCCGCCGGCATGAGCCCTGACAAAGCCCTGTCGCTGATTACGCCCGAGTCGTTGTCGGCGGAGCACAGCTTCAGCAAGCGTCCGCTCAAGGGCCACTTCCTGCGCCTGGAAGCCATCTCCACGCTGCAGGCCAATGCCAGCGGCCTGATGGTGTTCAGCCAGGACTGGAAAATCCTGCGCAAGCTGACCGACGACCGCAGCAAGATCGAACAGGAATACGTGGTCGAGATCGACGGCGATATGGTTGCTCACGGCCTCAACCGCCTGAACCACGGCCTGATGTACAAGGGTAAGGAACTGCCCAAGGTCAAAGCCAGCTGGCAGAACGAAACCCGTCTGCGCTTTGCCATGAAGAACCCGCAGCCCGGCGTCATCGCGCAACTGTGCGAAGCGGTCGGCGTGAAAGTCGTGTCGATCCGGCGGATCCGCGTCGGCGGTGTGTCGATCGGCAAGGTGCCGGAAGGCCAATGGCGCTACATGACCGACAAAGAAAAGTTCTAACCCGAATTTCCAGCGCTGCGCAGCACCCGCGCGCGCTCACACACGATTGATCAGGACTCACGCATCATGATGAACAACGATGTACTGCGTAGCATCCGCTACATGCTCGATATCAGCGACAGCAAGGTGGTGGATATCATCAAGCTGGGCGGCTTCGACGTGACCAAGGCCCAGATCATGGCCTACATGAAGAAAGACGAAGAAGAAGGTTTCGAGCCTTGCAGCGACGAAGTCATGGCCTACTTTCTCGACGGCCTGGTGTTCTTCAAGCGCGGCAAGGATGAATCACGGCCCCCGTTGCCTATCGAATTGCCGATGACCAACAACATCGTCCTGAAAAAGCTGCGCGTCGCTTTCGAGCTGAAGGAAGATGACATGCACGCCATCCTCAAGGCCGCCGAATTCCCTGTCTCCAAGCCTGAGCTGAGCGCCCTGTTTCGCAAGGCCGGGCACAACAACTACCGCCCATGCGGCGATCAGTTGCTGCGTAATTTTCTGCGCGGGCTGACGTTGCGCGTCCGCGGCTGACTGCTGTCGATGACTCAATGAACCCAAGCTACAGCGTCTCTCCCATCGGTTTCGTGCGCTCCTGTTTCAAGGAGAAGTTCGCCATTCCGCGCCAGCCACAACTGGCACCGGCCGCCCGTGGCGTGCTCGAACTGGTGGCGCCTTTCGATCAGGGTGAGGCCGTACAAGGACTGGAACAGGTCAGTCATGTCTGGCTGCTGTTTTTGTTCCATCAAGCGCTGGAAGACAAACCCCGGCTGAAGGTGCGCCCTCCTCGTCTTGGGGGTAACCAGTCGGTGGGCGTGTTCGCTACCCGCGCCACGCATCGGCCCAACGGCATGGGTCAATCGGTGGTGAAGCTTGAAAAGGTCGAGGCCGGACGCTTGTGGCTGTCAGGCATTGATCTACTGGACGGCACACCGGTGCTGGACATCAAGCCTTACGTGCCCTATGCCGACGTTGTTGCCGATGCCAGCAATCACATGGCTGCCGCCGCGCCAGCGCTGATTCCCGTGCAGTGGGCAGATGCAGCACTCGTTCAAGCACGTGAACATGCTTTGCGCCTCGATGAGCCACTGGTTGAGCTGATCGATCAGTGTCTGGCCCAGGATCCGCGGCCCGCGTATCAGGTGCCTGCACCCGAGCGGGTGTACGGCGCGCAATTCTGGGATCTGGACGTCCGCTGGCATTATCCGCAGGCCGGCCTGATTCGGGTGCAGGAAGTCGTGCTCGCGTCCGATTGATCCCGCTGCACGACACCCGACGATCACCCACAAAAAAACCGCCTGGTCCGTGACCTCCAGGCGGTTTTTTTGTCAGGCACTAAACCACTAGCGCCCGCACTGACCTCTTCGCGAGCAAGCTCGCTCCCACAACAGGGCTTCGCGTGAAGCCAGGATGTCCAGCCACCTGCAAACCCTGTGGGACCGAGCTTGCTCGGGAAGGGGCTGCAGTAAACAAACGCTGAATATCTTCAGTCAGGAAAATCTTCTGCAGGCAGGAACACCTGCAGCGTCAGGATCACTTCTCGACGAACGCACGCTCGATCAGGTAATCGCCCGGCTCACGCATGCGTGGCGAAACGGTCAGACCGAAGCTGTTCAGCACTTCGCTGGTTTCGTCGAGCATGCTTGGGCTACCGCACAGCATGGCGCGGTCGTCCTGCGGGTTGATCGGTGGCAGACCGATGTCGCTGAACAGCTTGCCGCTGCGCATCAGGTCGGTCAGACGGCCTTCGTTTTCGAACGGCTCGCGGGTAACGGTCGGGTAGTAGATCAGCTTGTCACGCAGTGCTTCGCCGAAGAACTCGTTCTGCGGCAGGTGCTCTGTGATGAATTCGCGGTAGGCGACTTCGTTCACGTAACGCACGCCGTGGCACAGGATGACCTTCTCGAAACGCTCATAGGTTTCCGGGTCCTGAATCACGCTCATGAAGGGCGCAAGACCAGTACCGGTGCTGAGCAGATAAAGGTGTTTACCTGGCTTGAGGTCATCCAGCACCAGCGTGCCCGTAGGCTTTTTGCTGATGATGATCTCGTCGCCTTCCTTGAGATGCTGCAGCTGCGAGGTCAGCGGGCCGTCCGGCACTTTAATGCTGAAAAACTCCAGGTGCTCTTCCCAGTTCGGGCTGGCGATGGAGTAGGCACGCATGAGCGGGCGCCCGTTGGGCTGCTGCAGACCGATCATGACGAACTGACCGTTCTCGAAGCGCAGACCTGGATCACGGGTGCACTTGAAACTGAAGAGGGTGTCGTTCCAGTGATGAACGCTGAGGACACGCTCGTGATTCATGTTGCTCATGGTACGTGGGAACTCCTGAAATGTGCCTGCGCCGGTCAAAGCGCCATTGCGCGATATTCTAGTGGCAGACACAATATCTGTTAACTGAATTATCAAGATATGGGTTATCGGTTATATAGATATGCGATTTACTCTCCGTCAGCTGCAAGTCTTCGTCGCCGTGGCCCAGCAGGAAAGCGTTTCCCGCGCTGCCGTGCAGCTTTCGTTATCGCAATCGGCGGCCAGCACCTCCATCACCGAGCTCGAACGGCAATCCAGTTGCCAACTGTTCGATCGCGCCGGTAAACGCTTGAGCCTGAATGCCACCGGGCGGCAGTTGCTGCCCCAGGCCGTTGCGTTGCTGGATCAGGCCAAGGAAATCGAAGACCTGCTCAACGGCAAGTCCGGTTTCGGGTCGCTGGCGGTCGGCGCGACACTGACCATCGGCAATTACCTGGCAACGTTGTTGATCGGCAGCTTCATGCAACGTCATCCGGAAAGCCAGGTGAAGCTGCATGTGCAGAACACCGCCAATATCGTGCAGCAGGTCGCGCACTACGAAATCGACCTGGGATTGATCGAGGGCGATTGCAGCCACCCCGACATCGAAGTGCAAACCTGGGTTGAGGACGAGCTGGTGGTGTTCTGTGCGCCTCAACATCCGTTGGCCAGACGCGGGCACGCCACGCTGGCGGAATTGACGCAGGAAGCCTGGATTCTTCGGGAGCAGGGTTCCGGCACGCGCCTGACATTCGATCAGGCGATGCGTCATCACCTCAACAGCCTGAATGTGCGCCTTGAGCTTGAGCACACCGAGGCGATCAAACGCGCGGTGGAATCCGGACTGGGGATTGGTTGCATTTCACGGCTAGCGTTGCGTGACGCCTTTCGCCGGGGCAGCCTGGTGGCGGTGGAAACACCGGAGCTGGACCTTGTTCGCCAGTTCTACTTCATCTGGCACAAGCAGAAATACCAGACCTCAGCCATCCGCGAATTCCTGGACCTTTGCCGCGCCTTCACGGCAGGCGTGAGCCGCAGCGACGAGATCGTGCTGCCCAGCATCGCCTGATGCGACCCGGGCTCACGCGGGTCCGGTCAACCCAGCAAAATCAACGCCCAGACCACAGCGATCATGCTCAGCGCAACGAACTGCGCCGCGCTGCCCATGTCCTTGGCGTTCTTCGACAGCGGATGGCGGTCCAGGGAAATCCGGTCAATGGCCGCTTCAATGGCCGAGTTCAGCAACTCCACGATCAGCGCGAGCAAGCACACGGCGATGAGAATCGCACGCTCTCCCCGGCTGACATGAAACAGAAACGACACAGGGATCAAGATGACGTTGAGCAACACCAGTTGGCGAAACGCAGCTTCGCCTTTGAACGCGGCGGTCAGACCGTCAAGTGAATACCCGGAAGCGTTGAGGATACGTTTAAGGCCGGTTTGACCTTTAAAAGGCGACGTCATAGGAAAACTACTGATAAAAGAAGACGGTGGAGGCTAGTTCAGCGGCGGTCAAAAAAGTGTGAAGAACGGCCGCTGGAGGCCGTGAATAGTGCCGAAACAGACACATCAGTTGGGCGAAATCGATTCCATTTGTTGCAAGAGCAAAGCTGCCTGAGTGCGCGTTCGCACGTTCAGCTTGCGAAAGATCGCGGTCACATGGGCCTTGATGGTGGCTTCGGACACGCTCAACTCATAGGCAATCTGTTTGTTCAGCAAGCCTTCACAGACCATGGTCAACACGCGGAACTGCTGCGGGGTGAGGCTGGCGAGCCCCTCACTGGCGGCCTTGGCCTCCGGCGAGACGCTGACATTTTCGTTGACCTGCGGCGGCCACCAAACGTCGCCGTCGAGGACCGTGCGCACGGCCAGTTGAATGGTTTCCAGCGAACTGGACTTCGGAATGAAACCGCTGGCGCCGAATTCCTTTGACTTGACCACCACGGCCGCCTCTTCCTGCGCCGACACCATGACCACCGGCACCTGCGGGTATTGTCCGCGAAGCAGCACGAGCCCGGAGAATCCGTACGCGCCGGGCATGTTGAGGTCCAGCAACACCAGATCCCAATCGGACTTCTCGGTCAAACGCGCTTCCAGATCGGCGATGCTTTCCGCTTCGACCAGTCGAGCGTCAGGGCCCAAGCCCAAGGTCAAGGCCTGGTGCAAAGCGCTGCGGAACAGGGGATGGTCATCGGCGATCAGGATTTCGTAGGTCATTTCATGATCCTGTTTATAGGTGAGTGCCGACGGATTCAGCGCTCACGATGGCATCGGGAAAGGCCACCTTTTTTACGGCGCGTCAAAACGACGCAAACAACGCCAGCGCACGCAGGGAGTGGCGTTCAAGCACTCATGCGGCGCCAAGGATGCCCAGCGAACTCGGGGTGGTCAAGTTCGGCGCTTTGCGGCACAGTCTGCGCCCCCGATTCTTCCGAGCGCCATCATGCAAAAACACGCCCTGCGAGCGGACCTGCTCATGCTTTTGACCGCGATGATCTGGGGCACCGGTTTCGTCGCGCAAACCGCCGGCATGGATCACATTGGTCCTTATCTGTATTCCGGGCTGCGCTTCGCCTTGGGTTCGCTTTGCCTGCTGCCGCTGGTGCTGCGCCGCTCTGCAACAGGGCCCGGTCCCGAACCGTTGCTGACCCGCGGCCTGCTGCAAGGCGGGATTGTCATGGGCCTCGCACTGGCGCTGGGTATCAACCTGCAACAGGTCGGCCTGCTGTTCACCAGCGTCACCAACTCAGGCTTCATCACCGGCCTTTATGTGATTGTAGTTCCGCTGCTGGGCCTGTTCCTGGGCCATAAAACCGGCATGGGCACATGGCTGGGGTGCCTGTTGGCCGTCATCGGAATGTTCTTGCTGAGCGTAGGCGACAACTTCCATGTCGCCTCCGGAGACTGGCTGCAACTGATGGGCGCGTTCGTCTGGGGCGGCCATGTGATTCTGGTCGGGGTGTTCGCGAGCCGCCACGACCCGATTCGCCTGGCCTTTCTTCAGTTCGCGACGTGCTCGGTCGTCAGCCTGATACTGGCCCTGATCTTCGAACCCATTGCGATGGACGCCATAGTCGCAGCGGGGCCCGCGCTGGTGTACGGCGGCGTGGTCGCCGTGGGGATCGGTTACACCTTGCAGGTGGTCGCGCAGAAGCATGCCATCGCCTCACACGCCGCGATCATCCTCTCGCTTGAGGCGGTGTTTGCCGCCATTGCGGGTGCGTGGCTTCTGGGCGAAGCACTGCAAATACGCGGCTATGCGGGCTGCGCGCTGATGCTGGCGGGGATGCTGTTGGCGCAGTTGTGGCCAAGGAAAGCTGACATCGCCCACTGAATCATTCCTGAGGTCGGGTCGGCTTATCAAAGGTTGCGACGGGGCACTTTCAACTTGAATACGCCGGGCGACATCAGGTCGGGACGGTCGCCTGGATGAACGCTTTCAGATGGCTGTGCGGGGCGTCGTCCGGATCAATGGGCCGCTGAAACTTCGCCCCGAGGTAATGCGCGCTGAACACATCCAGGTAAGCATCCAGCACCCCGGCCGCCTGTTGATCGTCCGCCAGTTCCAGGCACAGGGCCGCCACTTCTGCGGTGCAGAAATGATCGTCGCGCTTCGAACGGCGCAAGCGGTAACGCGACATCTGCTCCGGCGCCAGACTCAGCACCGGCAGATGATCCAGATACGGGCTTTTGCGGAACATCTTGCGGGCTTCCGGCCACGTCGCGTCGAGCAATATGAAGAGCGGGCGCTTGCCCGGCGCAACGCTCACCTCTGTCACCACCCGCTCGGCAGCGACGAACTCTCCCGGAAACACGATATAGGGCTGCCACTGCGGATCATTCAGCAGCGCGGGCAGCTTTTCATCCACGTCGGTTCGCGACCAGGTGAACGCTTCGGTGTCCTTGATCACGTCGGCGATCAACCAACCGGTGTTGGTAGGTTTCAAAGGCTCGGTGTCGTACATCAACAGGCACACGGCCGACGTCGCGTTAACCGAAGGCTTCCAGGCACACAGGCAATAACTCTCAATGACCCGACAGCCAGGGCACCGTGGTGCCCGCGAGCCGCGTGCAATGAAAGGCTTGGTGCTGCGGGCCAATCGTTCAGCGCGTAAACGCGAGACAGCGTGGCTCATGAGGTCAGGCACCCGAAGCGCAGCGCTGAACGGCAGGAAGACAGTGACACGATGAATATCCGGCAGGAAAAAAGTCGGCGCAGTCTATCAGAGGCGCCCGGTTCACTGGTGTCCGTCGATGCGACTCACCTATACTGGCCGGCCTTGATAGCCCTATGTCACGAGTGAACGCCCGTGGACGTTACCGGTCCAACGACGTTCACTGCCCCAGGAGAATCCAATGCTGCGCCTCATCGCCCCCGCTCTCACGCTTTTGCTCATCGCTCCGCTGTGCGCCAACGCGGCGTCCAAACAGGATTACGAACTGAACAAAGAGCTGGAACAAGTCGCGGCGAAAAGCAACGTCGGAAAGCCCAATGCGATCAGCGAAGACATTCTTGACCAAGGCTACACGGTCGAAGGAAAGATCCTCATCGACCACCTGAGCGTTCAGGCGGGTCAAGCCCAGCAAATGCGCGAGAACCCTGAACTGGTCGGGCGTCAGTTGGGCACCAGTGTGTGCCGCAACCCGGGTTACCGTCAGTTGATGGCCAAGGGCGCAATCCTGCGCTACGAGTTCACGGAATACAAAACCAATCGCCCGATCACTACTCAGCAGATCACAGCCGCTGATTGCGCCGCGAAACCACCTGCCAAGAAGAAATAACCCCTCTCTCTAGTGCGTTGCGCGCCGCTGCTGGTCCTCGGCGCGCAACTCGGCCACCAGCGCCTGCAGATAATAAGATCGTCTACCGTTCTGTTTCAGGCGTTTCACGCACTCCTGCTCCAGCGTCGAATGATTGCACCGCGCCGCCTCGCTCAGTGAGCGGAACAGGTCCTGATCGACTTCCAGCCTGATGATTTCCATTTCATCCCTCCTTGGCTCGTCCACGCGCTGTACCTGCGCGGGCAAACCTCGATGACTTCCGGCCGCAGCATGGGCACGCGATGCCACGCGGCGACGCTATCCAGGTTGCAAAGGCATTATCCTGCCCTGTCATTCAGTAAATCAGACGCAAAAGCGCTAACCGTGCTCTCCGACGAGCGGAAAAAACATTCAACGGCCCGCAGAAAGAGTCGTTGCCAGCATCGACGTTTCGGGCACATCATCAAGCCATTGGTTTACCCGGACAGTCCTGTTTCCGTCACGTTCTAAAGGCAAAAGGGGGGTTGCCTTTCACTGTCGTCACTCTCAACGTTTTTCTTTTCAACCCAAGGACATAGGCAGAATCAGTGTGGCGCCATGCGACGCCATCCCGTACTTGACCCTCGCCATAGGTGGGCTATCAGCAGCGACGCATGAGGTGTCGTGATCCTGTCGAGACAGTCAGGATCGATGATTCTGCAGAAGGAGAAAGCCTGAATGCCTTACGTACCCAATGATGTGTTGTCTCGTCACTTCCAGGGCAACGGCATCGACCTCACCCGCAAGGTCGACGAACAGTTGAACCTGGTCGCGCCCAACAGCCCTAACCTCCCGCTGTACAGGGACATGATGCTGACTGTCCTGCGCATGGCCCAGGACGACCGCAATCGCTGGAACGCCAAGATCACCCTCCAGGCACTGCGCGAGCTGGACAATGCCTTCCGCGTACTCGAACAGTTCCGGGGTCGCCGTAAAGTGACGGTGTTCGGCTCCGCCCGCACGCCCGTCGAGCATCCGATGTATGCCCTGGCCCGGGAGCTGGGCATGAAACTCGCCGCGTCCGACCTGATGGTCATTACCGGAGCCGGCGGCGGCATCATGGCCGCGGCCCACGAAGGCGCGGGACTGGATTACAGCCTGGGGTTCAACATCACCCTGCCCTTCGAGCAACACGCGAACGCCACTGTGGATGGCACTGGCAACCTGCTGCCGTTCCACTTCTTCTTCACCCGCAAGCTGTTCTTCGTGAAAGAAGCGGACGCACTGGTGCTCTGCCCCGGTGGGTTCGGCACACTGGACGAAGCGCTGGAAGTCCTGACCTTGATTCAGACGGGCAAAAGCCCGCTGGTACCCATTGTCTTGCTGGATGCACCTGGCGGCACGTTCTGGGAAGGCGCACTGACGTTTATCAGAAACGAGCTCGAGGCCAACCGCTATATCCTGCCCACCGACATGAACCTGCTGAAACTGGTGTACAGCGCCGACGAAGCGGTCGAAGAGATCAACCAGTTCTACAGCAACTTCCATTCAAGCCGCTGGCTGAAAAATACCTTCGTCATTCGCATGCACCACGCACTGAGCGAGAAAGCCCTGGCCCATATGCAGGAGGCGTTTGCCGACCTGCGTTTGAGCGATGACTTTCATCAGCACGGGCATCAGGAAGAGCATGACGAAGAACAGTTCAGCCATCTCACGCGGCTGGCGTTCACCTTCAACGGGCGCAACCACGGGCGACTGCGCATGCTGGTGGATTTCATCAACCAGAGCGAGAACTGGGCAAAACCGGCGGATGCGAAACCGTCACGCGGACGAGAGCCAATGCAGGCGACGTGACAAGCAGCCCGCTCGCAGGCTTTAGATGGGTGTTCCCACGCCTCGCGTGGGACATACCTCACAACGCGCCTCTATAGAGGCAAGCGACTAATAATCATCGCCGCCCTTCCCACTTAGCAACCGACTGATGAGCTCCGGCGGATACCCGCGATAGCTCAGAAAGCGCATCTGCTGGCCGCGTTCCCGGGCGTCTCTGGGCAACTGCCCGGCGAACTTTCGCTGCCAGGACTCTTCCAGCTTTTCTCGCCAGTCGACACCGCACTCCCGCAGCGCTTGCTCGATATCGGAACGTTGCAGACCTCGCTGCCCCAGTTCTTCACGAATGCGCAAAGGGCCGTAGCCGGACCGGGCACGGTAGGAGACAAAACTTTCTAGGTAACGGGATTCTGAAAGCAAACCCTCTTCCGTCAAACGGTCGAGGGCGGCTTCAATCATTTCAGGCGGGGCGCCGCGCTGACGCAGTTTACGCGTCAGCTCGACTCGACCGTGCTCGCGACGTGCGAGCAGGTCCATTGCGGTACGCCGTACGGCGACGGGCGTATCAAGCACTACCGGCATGACGGCGACAATCAGAGATCGGCGTCAGCTTCGACTTCAGCCATGTCGTCTTCGGCAACGCGGGACGACTGGGCTTTGACATCAGGTGCGGCGGTCAACAGCTTCTCGCGGATCTGCTTCTCCAGGGTCGCACCGATCTCCGGGTTGTCCTGCAGGAACTTGGCCGAGTTGGCCTTGCCCTGGCCGATCTTGCTGCCTTGGTAGCTGTACCAGGCACCGGATTTCTCCAGCAAACCGTGAAGCACGCCCAGGTCGATGATCTCGCCGTTACGGTAGATGCCCTTGCCGTACAGAATCTGGAATTCAGCCTGACGGAACGGAGGCGCTACTTTGTTCTTCACGACCTTGACGCGGGTTTCGCTGCCCACCACTTCGTCGCCTTCTTTCACCGCGCCGGTACGGCGGATGTCCAGACGAACCGAGGCGTAGAACTTCAGCGCGTTACCACCGGTGGTGGTTTCCGGGCTGCCGAACATGACACCGATTTTCATACGGATCTGGTTAATGAAGATAACCAGGCAGTTGGCGTTCTTGATGTTACCGGTGATCTTACGCAGCGCCTGAGACATCAGACGGGCTTGCAGGCCGACGTGCATGTCGCCCATTTCGCCTTCGATTTCAGCCTTTGGCACCAACGCGGCAACGGAGTCGACGACGATGACGTCAATCGCGTTGGAGCGCACCAGCATGTCGGTGATTTCCAGCGCCTGTTCACCGGTGTCCGGCTGCGAAACCAGCAGGTCGTCAACATTGACGCCCAGTTTGCCGGCGTACTCTGGGTCGAGTGCGTGCTCGGCGTCGACGAACGCACACGTCGCGCCCATCTTTTGTGCTTCGGCGATGACCGACAGGGTCAACGTGGTTTTACCGGAAGACTCAGGACCGTAGATTTCAACGATCCGGCCTTTTGGCAGGCCGCCGATACCCAGCGCGATATCGAGACCAAGCGAGCCGGTGGAGATAGCAGGAATAGCCTGGCGGTCATGGTCACCCATGCGCATCACGGCGCCTTTGCCGAACTGACGCTCGATCTGACCCAAGGCCGCAGCCAAGGCTTTCTTCTTGTTGTCGTCCATTGAAGTCCTCTCGTAATCGGTTAGGCCTGATGGCCGATATAACTGTATAAGTAGACAGTATTATTCCACAGGGTTAGGCGCGCGCCTACCCCTGATTTGGTATTTCTCCGCGACTGAGCTGGATCAGCCCCTCTAGCGCGGCCTTCACCGTTTGTCGGCGCACCGCATCACGGTCGCCGGCAAACTGAAAGCGCTGCGCAATCAACCGTTGCGCAGCACCCCAGCAAATCCAGACGGTGCCCACCGGCTTCTCTGCAGAACCTCCATCGGGGCCCGCAACACCGCTGACTGCGACCGAAAATTGCGCCGAACTGTGGAGTTGAGCACCCAGGGCCATGGCCTCGACCACCTCCCGGCTGACTGCGCCCACCTCACTGAACAACGCTTCAGGCACATTCAGTTGTTGCGTCTTCTGGCGGTTGGAATATGTAACGTACCCCGCCTCGAACCAGGCCGAACTGCCCGGAATACGCGTGATCGCTTCAGCGATCCCGCCACCGGTACAGGATTCAGCGGTGCTGACCTGCGCACCTGACTCACGCAGGCACTGACCCAGCGTGACAGCCAGTTGAGTGATGTCGTCCACGAAACGCTCCTCTATCGATCACACAATGGGCACACGCTACACGAGCCTTGCTCATGCGCAAGACGACGCGTGACTGAAACCCCGGCCACGCGTGCTCCCGTCACCTAGGTGCGCTCCTGTTTTTCGGGGCATCGTTTCCTGACGGTTTCGATGATGGTTTCCCGAGGCCGCCGACGCGCTTCCTCGAGGGTGATAAAACGTCCGTTGGTGGAATCCCTTCCGCGTTTACGTCGCATACATAAAGTCCTTTTTGGAAATGCCTGCCCGGAATCGGACAGCAGCCTCGACAGCCTAGACAGGCCTGAGCGCCTTGTGTCGCTTCGGAAACGTGAGGCAACGAATAACCCGAACCTGCGGCCTGCGAACGTGCGTGGTAACCTTGCGCCCATCGAAAAAGCAATCGGATCTGACGTCGGCCCACGTAGGTGGAGTTCCACGCGACGCTCCTCATTTGCCTCAATCTCCCAACGAATTTGCCTAAATAACTGATGAATAAAGCAATTTCCGACCTCTCTTCGCACACCCCCATGATGCAACAGTATTGGAAGCTGAAAAATCAGCATCCAGACCAGTTGATGTTCTATCGCATGGGCGACTTCTACGAGATCTTCTACGAAGACGCCAAAAAGGCGGCGAAACTGCTCGACATCACGCTGACCGCCCGAGGGCAGTCGGCCGGGCAAAGCATTCCCATGTGCGGCATCCCGTATCACGCGGCAGAGGGTTATCTGGCCAAGCTGGTGAAGCTGGGCGAGTCCGTTGTGATCTGCGAACAGATCGGCGATCCGGCAACCAGCAAAGGTCCCGTCGAACGCCAGGTCGTGCGCATCATCACCCCGGGGACCGTCAGTGACGAGGCGTTACTCGACGAACGTCGCGACAACCTGATTGCTGCGGTGCTGGGCGATGAGCGCCTGTTCGGGCTTGCCGTCCTGGACATCACCAGCGGTAACTTCACCGTTCAGGAAATAAAGGGCTGGGAAAACCTGCTCGCAGAGCTTGAACGTATCAACCCGGTTGAGCTGTTGATTCCCGACGACTGGCCACAAGGTTTGCCCGCCGAGAAGCGCCGTGGCGCGCGTCGCCGCGCCCCTTGGGATTTCGAGCGCGACTCGGCGCACAAGAGTCTGTGCCAGCAATTCTCGACCCAGGACCTCAAAGGCTTTGGCTGCGAAACCCTGACCCTCGCCATCGGCGCTGCGGGTTGTCTGCTGGGTTATGCCAAGGAAACCCAGCGCACGGCGTTGCCACACTTGCGCAGCCTGCGTCACGAACGCATGGACGACACGGTCATTCTGGACGGTGCCAGCCGCCGCAACCTGGAGCTGGATACCAATCTGGCCGGCGGCCGCGACAATACCCTGCAATCCGTCATGGACCGCTGCCAGACCGCCATGGCCACGCGCCTGCTGACGCGCTGGCTGAATCGACCATTGCGCGACCTGAAGGTGCTGCAGGCGCGTCAGGAATCGATCGGTTGCTTCCTTGAGCGTTATCGCTTCGAGAACCTGCAGCCGCAGTTGAAAGAAATTGGCGATATCGAACGGATTCTCGCGCGTATCGGCTTGCGTAACGCGCGTCCTCGGGACCTTGCACGTCTGCGTGACGCCCTCAGTGCGCTGCCGGAGCTGCAATTGGCACTGGCCGAACTGGAAGCACCGCACATTCAGCAACTCGCCCGGACCGCCAGCACTTACCCGGAGCTGGCCGACCTGCTGCAACGAGCCATTATCGACAATCCGCCCGCCGTGATACGCGACGGCGGCGTGTTGAAAACCGGCTATGACGCCGAGCTCGACGAACTGCTCTCACTGAGCGAGAACGCCGGCCAGTTCCTGATCGACCTGGAAGCACGTGAAAAAGCGCGTACAGGACTTGCCAACCTCAAAGTCGGTTACAACCGTGTGCATGGCTACTTCATCGAGCTGCCGAGCAAGCAGGCCGAACAGGCGCCTGCCGACTATATCCGTCGCCAGACGCTCAAGGGTGCCGAGCGCTTCATCACCCCGGAGCTCAAGGAGTTCGAGGACAAGGCGCTGTCGGCCAAGAGCCGCGCGCTGGCTCGCGAAAAAATGCTCTACGAAAGGTTGCTTGAAGACCTGATCGGTCATCTGGCGCCACTGCAGGACACCGCTGCTGCGCTCGCCGAACTGGACGTGCTGAGCAACCTGGCTGAGCGTGCGCTGAACCTTGATCTGAATCGGCCGCGCTTCACCGACGAGCCTTGCATGCGCATCGAGCAAGGCCGTCACCCGGTGGTCGAGCAAGTGTTGTCCTCGCCCTTCGTGGCCAACGATCTGGACCTGAACGACAACACCCGCATGCTGGTGATCACCGGTCCTAACATGGGCGGTAAATCCACCTACATGCGCCAGACCGCGCTGATCGTCTTGCTGGCCCACATCGGCAGCTTTGTTCCGGCGACCAGTTGCGAGCTTTCGCTGGTCGACCGCATCTTCACCCGTATCGGCTCCAGCGACGATCTGGCGGGAGGACGGTCCACGTTCATGGTCGAGATGAGCGAAACCGCAAACATCCTGCACAACGCCACGGACAGAAGCCTAGTGCTGATGGATGAAGTCGGCCGCGGCACCAGCACGTTTGACGGCCTTTCGCTGGCCTGGGCTGCGGCAGAATATCTCGCCCAACTGCGCGCCTACACGCTGTTTGCCACGCACTATTTCGAGTTGACGGTGCTGCCGGAAAGCGAACCGCTGGTGGCCAACGTTCACCTCAACGCCACGGAGCATAACGAGCGCATTGTGTTCCTGCACCGCGTGCTTCCAGGCCCTGCCAGTCAGAGTTACGGCTTGGCCGTAGCCCAACTGGCGGGGGTTCCAGGCAAAGTGATCAGTCGTGCCAAGGAACATCTGCAGCGTCTGGAAACCACCAGCCTGCCGCATGAACAGCCCAAGCCAAAGCCCGGAAAAACACCAGCGCCGCAGCAGGCCGACCTGTTCGCCACGTTGCCGCACCCCGTGCTTGAAGAGCTGTCGAAGCTGAAAATCGACGATATGACGCCGCGCCAAGCTATCGAATGGTTATATGGACTGCAAAACCGGATCTAACGGTATTTGCAACAAGCTGTTAGAATCCCGCGCGGTTTGGGAATGGTCCGGCTGTAGCCGGGCCGCAAGAGATCCGAGCCGCGTTCGAACACAGCGAACCAACGCTTCGCGCTCACGCCTGTCGGCATGAGCCGAGCTGACTGCGTTCTGAATGGCCCGGGAACGTTCCCAACCGAGCAACCCTGCCGTGAAGGGCTCTGCTGCCGCCGCCTGAGGAGAGAATTAGAAATGACCTTCGTCGTCACCGACAACTGCATCAAGTGCAAATACACCGACTGTGTAGAAGTCTGTCCGGTGGACTGCTTCTACGAAGGCCCGAACTTCCTGGTGATTCACCCGGATGAGTGCATCGACTGCGCACTGTGCGAGCCTGAATGCCCCGCCAACGCGATCTTCTCGGAAGACGAGGTCCCGGCCGGCATGGAAAACTTCATTCAGCTCAATGCCGAGCTGGCAGACGTCTGGCCTAACATTACCGAGCGCAAAGACGCGCTGCCGGATGCGGCGCAATGGGACGGCAAGACTGGCAAGATCGCCGACCTGGAGCGTTAAGCTCAAGCCGGACATCTGCAAAAGGCCCCTTGGGGCCTTTTTGCATGTTTGGGACCGATACGTCGATCTGCCTGCTTTTCAGCAGGCAAAAAAAGGGGCGGTTTGACCCGCCCACATTTTTTCCGTAATCCCTTTAATCCTTTTCATCATCCTGATGAATCGCATCCTGCGATGTCCTTGCGGCCGTCATCCTTGACCGCCTGTGCCATTCCCTCGGCACAGTTCTGATCTTAGTGATTTGAGCAGCCAGAGCAACACCCCTGAGTTTTCAAAACACTACAGCGCTGTTCAGGCTAAAAAAATAAACTCCAGTAAAATCAGTGGGATGTTTCAATTCACTCACGCACCAGAGAGTTCTGCCGCCGCTATTTGGCGAAATAACTGACAACTCGTGTACGAAAGTTCTTACAACGAAAGTAATATCACCCGACAGGCATCACTCTTGTTAGGGACGACATATCGAAGGTGAAGTTCATCGTTTATTCACGACGAATACTTGAACCGGTCACATTAAAAAACCCCGACATGTCGGGGTTTTTAGTTGATGCTAATGTGCTACCTAAGAGAGCAGGTAAAGAGAGTTATTATTGGAATAATGACTCACTTGAAAGACCGTTCTTCTCGAGGATCTCCCGCAGACGCTTGAGGCCTTCGACCTGAATCTGCCTGACTCGCTCGCGCGTCAAACCGATCTCCAGCCCTACATCCTCCAGCGTGCTGCTCTCGTGCCCACGCAGGCCGAAGCGCCGAACAACCACCTCACGTTGCTTGTCGGTGAGCTCCGAAAGCCACTGATCGATGCTCTGGGACAGGTCGTCGTCCTGCAGCAGTTCACAAGGGTCTGTCGGGCGATCGTCCGTCAGCGTGTCGAGAAGGGTCTTGTCGGAATCAGGTCCCAGCGAGACGTCCACCGAGGACACCCGCTCGTTGAGGCCCAGCATGCGCTTGACCTCACCGACCGGCTTTTCGAGCAGGTTGGCGATCTCTTCAGGGGAAGGCTCGTGATCGAGCTTTTGAGTCAACTCACGTGCGGCGCGCAGGTAGACGTTGAGTTCCTTGACCACATGAATGGGCAGGCGGATGGTCCGCGTCTGATTCATGATCGCGCGTTCAATGGTCTGACGAATCCACCATGTCGCGTAGGTAGAGAACCGGAAACCGCGCTCCGGATCGAATTTTTCGACCGCTCGAATCAGGCCAAGGTTGCCCTCCTCGATAAGGTCCAGCAATGACAGACCACGATTGACGTAGCGTCGGGCGATTTTCACCACCAGGCGCAGATTGCTCTCAATCATGCGTTTGCGCCCGGCAGGATCACCGCTCTGCGACAGACGCGCAAAGTGGACCTCTTCTTCCGGGGACAGCAAGGGAGAAAAACCGATTTCGTTGAGATACAGCTGCGTGGCATCCAGTGCCCGCGTGTAGTCGATGTACTTGTGCTGCTTGAGTGCTGTGGAGTTTTTGGTCTTCGCACGAACAGAAGGTGTAGCTGGCTTCTCATCCGTTGCAGAATCCAGGACGATCCCGTGCTCCATAAGGAGAACTTCGTCGTCTATGTCAAACTCCGGCACTTCTTTGTTGAGAGCCATTGTTATAGTCCTTTGGTGAGTTCGACCTCAAGCTCCAGTGGCGCCTTCTTCCTTGGCCACACTTGAGCCTGTCCCCTCTACGGCAGGAACAGGCTGGTAACTGATCAACGACGTGGCAAAAATTCCAGCGGATCAACAGGCTTACCCTGACGGCGAATCTCAAAATGCAGTTTCACCCGGTCAGTCCCCGTGGAACCCATCTCGGCAATTGTCTGCCCTGCCTTGACCTGTTGCCCCTCCCGAACCAGCAGCCTACGGTTGTGACCGTAAGCACTGACGTAGGTATCGCTGTGTTTGATGATTACTAACTCGCCGTAGCCCCTTAAACCACTCCCGGCGTAGACCACTGAACCATCAGACGCGGCCAAAACAGGCTGTCCCAAATCTCCGGCGATATCAATTCCTTTATTCAAACTACCGTTTGAAGAAAATTTACTGATCAAAACACCGCTCGTTGGCCATCCCCAACCACTGGCTGAACGCGCTCCTGTCACGACAGGCGTGTTGACCGGCGTAGTTATCGGGGCAGTGCCAGGGGTTGTCGCACTACCTGAAGTTGCACCCACAGGCCGTGTAATAACGGTGGTCTTCAACGAGCCGGAAGGTGAACTGGAATTGGTTGTCGTGCTACTCGTAGCGCCACCGGTCGCCGCTTGAGGGACAACCACAGGTGCATCCGCGACGGCAGTGGATGTTGAATTTGAACGCCCGTCGAAGCGAATCGCCTGACCGACGTGGATCGTGTAGGGCTCCGGGATATTGTTACGGGCAGCCAGCGCCTTCCAGTCCCAGCCGTAACGGAATGCGATCGAGAAAAGCGTATCGCCACGTTTAACGACGTACTGGCCGGTGGTAACCGGTTGACGGGTCGGTGCTGCAGGCTTGCCGTTGTTGCGATCAACAACGCGCACGCCGCCCGAAGGTGCGCTGGAGCAGCCAACCAGAAGGACACTCAGGGCAATGCCAATCACCAGACGTGGAAAGCTTGTTGAAGACGTACGCTGCCGAATGACTGTGAGACTCACCCGCCACTCCCTTTACTGGTGACTAAATTAAAGCTGCCCATTGTGTCGAGATGATGACGGACAGCCATGAAAAAACTGGTTACAAAAGTGTTCATAACGACATTCAGCGGGCGGGTAATACCCTCATCGCAAATCGCCAGCCTGTAGACAGGCGGCGCCTCACGGAATTCATTGCAGCTGCAAAACGGTGGTTACGCCAGCGGTCCATTGAGCAAAGGCACGAACCGCACTGCGCCGAGCACGTGGCGCGAGAAGCCGTGTTCCTCCCGAATGATCAGCATCAACTGCTGCACTTCACCCGAGCCGACCGGAATCACCAGACGCCCACCTGGGGCCAACTGATCAAGCAGCGCCTGCGGCACATCAGTTGCGACCGCTGTGACAATGATGCCGTTGTAAGGGGCCAGCGCCGGCCAACCCTCCCAGCCGTCCCCCCAGCGAAAAACCATGTTGCGCAGGTTGAGCTCCACCAGGCGTTCCTTGGCCCGATCCTGGAGCACCTTGATCCGCTCGACGGAGAACACCCGTTCCACCAGTTGCGCCAGCACGGCCGTCTGATAACCCGACCCGGTGCCGATCTCCAGCACTTTGTCCAGCGGGCCGGCCGCCAACAACAGCTCGCTCATGCGAGCCACCATGTAAGGCTGGGAAATGGTCTGGTTGTTGCCGATCGGCAACGCGGTGTCTTCGTACGCACGATGGGCCAGTGCCTCGTCGACAAACAGGTGCCGAGGCGTCTTGCGAATGACATCCAGCACTTGCGTATTGCTGATGCCTTCCTCGTACAACCGCTGAATCAACCGCTCACGCGTGCGCTGGGAGGTCATCCCCACGCCACGACGTAACAGATCATCTTGCTCACGCGACATCAGGCCATTCCCTCCAGCCATGCGTTCAGGCTGTTGAAACCGTCCTGATAGGTCCGATCCAGCTGTAACGGCGTAATCGACACATACCCCTGCATCACGGCGTGGAAGTCCGTGCCCGGTCCACCGTCTTCGGCATCGCCGGCAGCGGCAATCCAGTAGCCGGCCTTGCCACGCGGATCGACCACGCGAACCGGCGCCGCAGCGCGCGTCCGGTGTCCAAGGCGGGTCAGCTGGATACCGCGTACGTGTTCCAGCGGCAGATTCGGGATATTCACATTCAATACGGTACGCGGTGGAAGATCGAGTTGCTCGTGCGCCTCGACCAGGAGCCGGGCGAAATGCGCGGCCGTTGCCAGGTTATCGACCTGGCGGGACAAAAATGAAAAAGCAAACGACGGGCGTTGCAGGAACCGTCCCTCCAGTGCCGCCGCGACGGTGCCGGAATACAGCACGTCATCGCCCAGATTGGCGCCCAGATTGATACCGGACACCACCATGTCGGGCTCTTGCTCCAGCAGGCCGTTCAGACCCAGGTGGACGCAATCGGTGGGCGTGCCGTTGAGGCTGATAAAGCCGTTGTCGAGCAAATGGGGGTGCAAGGGCCGGTCAAGCGTCAAGGAACTGCTGGCGCCACTCTTGTCTTGATCAGGAGCGATGACTGCGCACTCGGCATATCCCACCAGCGCTCCGTAGAGCGCAGCCAGTCCGGGTGCCGAGACCCCATCATCATTTGAAATCAGAATACGCATGAGCTGTCCGTCTGTCCCGCGGGCGCCAGATCGACGAGTTCGCGCACCAGTGCGGTGGCGAAGCATCCGGCCGGCAGGACGAATTCCAGTTGCAGAATGTCAGGCTCGGGATAATGCCACGTCAACCGCCCGATGGGCAGTCGCAGGATGCGACGTTCGTGTTCCATTCCCGCTTTTATCAACCAGTTACAGAGCGACGACTCGTTTTGGGCGACCGTGTTTTCCAGCGCTGCCGTGGCGCCGCCCGCAGGCGAATCGCCCTCGCCCCATTGGGGTCCGGTCGGGTGCAGATCGAGAATCGCCAGACGCGGGTCCGTGCACTCGGCCTCACCCGCCGGGAAAAAGCTGCGACTGTCGGTAAATGCCAGCAAATCGCCTACTTGCGCCTTGTTCCAGGTGCCATTGGCAACGCGCTCGGCCAGTACTCGATTGAACAGGTAGCTGCGCGCCGTTGAAAGCAGGCGCGAACGCACATTACGCTGTTCCGGCAGGGCCTGACGCTCAGCGTAATGCCGCGCCTCACCGACGTTCCCGCCCTCATGACCGAACCGCTGAGCGCCGAAATAATTGGGAATCCCCCCGAGCTTGATCGCTTCAAGGCGCGCATCCAGTTCAGCCTTCTCAGCCTGCAACTGCGTCAGACGCAACGTAAAGCCGTTGGCAGCATGGGCGCCTCGCTGCAGTTTGCGCTTGTGCCGCTTGCTGTCGAGAATCTTGAGGCTATCGTTCTCGGCCGCCGACATCTGCGGATCGGCCTTGCCCGGCAGTTGAATGCTGAACCACTGCCGAGTCAGCGCCTGACGGTCCTTCAAACCGGCATAACTGACCGTGCGCAACGGAACGCCAGCCGCCTTGGCCAGACGTCGCGCCGCTTCTTCGGTGTTCAAACCACGTTTTTCAACCCACAACCACAGATGCTCGCCGTCACCAGACAGCGGAATGTCCAGCACCTCATCCACCTGGAAATCTTCGGCCGTCGCTTTAAGCACTGCGGTGCCCAACGCATCGCCATAGGCTCTGGGGCCCAGAAGTTCGAACTCGGTCATGCGGCAATCAACAGCGCGACGGCATGAACCGCGATGCCTTCTTCACGGCCGGTAAACCCCAGCTTCTCGGTGGTGGTGGCTTTGACGTTGACCTGATCGAGGTCGACTTGCAGGTCTTCGGCAATCAACGCGCGCATGGTGTCGATGTGGGGTGCCATTTTAGGGGCCTGGGCTACGATGGTGGCGTCGACGTTGCCAACCTTCCAGCCTTTGGCCTGCACCTGTTTCAGAACATGGCGCAGCAAGACGCGACTGTCCGCGCCCTTGAATTGCGGGTCGGTGTCAGGAAAATGCTTGCCGATGTCACCGAGCGCCGCCGCGCCCAGCAAGGCGTCGCTCAAGGCGTGGAGCAGGACATCGCCATCGGAATGAGCGAGCAGCCCAAACCTGTGCGCGATACGCACCCCACCCAAGGTAATGAAGTCGCCCTCAGCGAAACGGTGCACATCGTAGCCGTGGCCAATACGCATAAAAAAACGCCCTGAAAAAGTCAGGGCGTGATTCTACCTACTTTGTCGGACATTAGGGCCTGATGGCACTCAATTGCACGTTGCCGGATTGCGATTGAATGCCATGGCGTCAGCCCGCCAATGCCGCTGCGTGATAGCGCAGGTGATCTTCGATGAAGCTGGCGATGAAGTAATAGCTGTGGTCGTAACCGGGCTGCATGCGCAACTCCAGCGGATGACCCACGGCTTTCGCCGCTTGAACCAGTGATTCGGGCTTGAGTTGATTGGCGAGGAAGTCGTCACGATCCCCCTGATCCACCAGCAACGGCAAACGCTCCTGCGCTTCAGCGATCAGCACGCTGGCATCCCACTCGCGCCAGCGCGAGCGGTCTTCGCCCAGATAACGCGAGAACGCTTTCTGGCCCCACGGGCAATCCATAGGGTTGCTGATCGGCGAAAACGCAGACACCGACTGGTAGCGCCCCGGGTTGCGCAATGCACAGACCAGCGCGCCATGCCCACCCATCGAATGGCCGCTGACGCTGCGTTTGTCCGACGCGGGGAAATGCGCTTCGATCAGCGCCGGAAGCTCGCTGACCACGTAATCGTACATGCGGTAGTGGCGCGCCCACGGTTGCTGCGTGGCGTTGAGGTAGAAGCCTGCGCCTAGACCGAAGTCGTAGGCGTTGTCCGGATCGCCCGGCACATCGGCGCCACGCGGACTGGTGTCCGGCGCAACGATGATCAGCCCCAGCTCGGCCGCAATGCGTTGCGCGCCGGCCTTCTGCATGAAATTTTCGTCGGTACAGGTCAGGCCCGAGAGCCAGTAAACCACGGGAAGCTTGCCGCCCTGCTCTGCCTGAGGCGGCAAATAAACGGCGAACACCATGTCGCAACCCAGTACGTCGGAGTGATGTTTGTAGCGCTTATGCCAGCCGCCGAAGCTTTTCTGGCATGAAAGATTTTCCAGGCTCAAAGTCGAACTCCCAGCTGTAAGCTGCAAGCCTCAAGCTGCAAGAGAACGCGGCGCTCTTGCTTGCAGCTTACGGCTTGCAGCTTGGGGCTGCTTTTAGAAGTGAATGACCGAACGGATGCTCTTGCCTTCATGCATCAAGTCGAACGCTTCGTTGATCTTGTCCAGGCCCATGGTGTGGGTGATGAAGGTGTCCAGCGGGATTTCACCCGTCTGCGACTTCTCGACATAGCTTGGCAACTCGGTACGGCCTTTTACGCCGCCGAACGCCGACCCGCGCCAGACGCGACCGGTCACCAGCTGGAACGGACGGGTTGCGATCTCCTGACCCGATGGCGCAACGCCGATGATGACCGACTCGCCCCAGCCCTTGTGGCAGCATTCCAGCGCAGCACGCATCAGTTGCACATTGCCGATGCATTCAAAGCTGTAATCGACACCGCCATCGGTCAATTCGACGATGACGTCCTGAATAGGCTTGGTGTGCTCCTTCGGGTTGATGAAGTCGGTCGCGCCCAATTCACGGGCGACATCGAATTTGGCGGGGTTGATGTCAATCGCGATGATGCGTGAAGCCTTGGCCATCTTCGCGCCGATGATCGCCGCCAGACCGATGCCGCCCAGGCCGAAGATCGCGACCGTGGCGCCCTCTTCCACCTTGGCCGTGTTCAACACCGCACCGATGCCGGTGGTCACACCGCAGCCCAGCAGGCAGACCTTCTCCAGTGGCGCTTCTTTGGGGATCTTGGCCAGGGAAATTTCCGGGACCACGGTGTACTCGGAGAACGTCGAGCAGCCCATGTAGTGATAGACCGGCTCGCCGTTGTAGCTGAAACGGGTGGTGCCATCTGGCATCAGGCCTTTGCCCTGAGTGGCGCGGACTTTCTGGCAGAGGTTGGTCTTGCCGGATTTGCAGAATTTGCATTCGCGACATTCGGCGGTGTACAGCGGGATCACGTGGTCGCCGACCGCGAGCGAGGTCACGCCTTCGCCGATGGCTTCGACGATACCACCGCCTTCATGACCGAGAATGCAGGGGAATACACCTTCGGAGTCGGCACCGGACAGGGTGTAGGCATCGGTGTGGCAGACACCTGACGCAACGGTGCGGATGAGCACTTCACCCGCTTTCGGCGCCTCAACGTCCACTTCGACGATTTGCAGCGGTTGGTTGGGCGCGAAAGCAACGGCAGCACGTGACTTGATCATCATGATCTCCAGCGAAGTAAAAACGAGTCCGGAGTGTAAAGCAGTGCCGATTGATTAATAATCCATGCAAAAGCAAAACATTAATGCTGTGCAGGGATAATCGATGTACGCCAATCGCTGGGAAGGTCTGGATGAGTTCGTCGCCGTGGCGGAGTGCGGTCAATTCACCGCCGCCGCCGAGCGGCTGGGCGTCTCTTCGTCGCACATCAGTCGGCAGATCGCGCGTCTGGAAGAACGTTTGCAGACACGCTTGCTCTACCGAAGCACGCGCAAGGTCGCCCTGACCGAAGCCGGTCAAACGTTCTTGCATCATTGCCAGCGTTTGCAGGATGGACGTGAAGAGGCGTTAAGGGCCGTGGGTGATCTGACCAGTGAGCCCAAGGGCCTGCTGCGCATGACCTGCGCGGTCGCCTACGGGGAGCGGTTCATTGCGCCACTGGTGTCGCGCTTCATGGATGAATACCCACAACTGCGGGTCGACATCGAATTGACCAACAACACGCTGGATCTGGTGCATGAAGGCATGGATCTGGCGATCCGCCTTGGTCGCTTGCAGGAATCCAGACTGGTCGCCGCGCGCCTGGCACCCCGCCGCATGTACCTGTGCGCATCGCCTTCTTACCTGGAACGCTATGGCCGACCGCACAGCGTGTCGGAGTTGAGCCGCCATAACTGTCTGATCGGCAGCTCCGACAGCTGGTTGCTGCAACAGAACGGCAAGGAATTTTCGCAACGCGTCCACGGAAACTGGCGCTGTAACAGCGGACAGGCGGTGCTGGATGCGGCGCTACTCGGCGTGGGCTTGTGTCAGTTGCCGGACTATTACGTGCTTGAGCACCTTAAAAGCGGGGCATTGGTATCGCTGCTCGATGCCCATCAGCCGCCGAATACCGCGGTGTGGGCGCTATACCCGCAGCAAAGGCACTTGTCGCCCAAGGTCAGGAAGCTGGTGGATTATCTGAAAGCGGGGTTGGCGTTGCGGCCGGAATACCGATGAAGCGCTACGCGTACCCTGTAGGAGCGTGGCTTGTCCCGCGATCGCGCCGGGGTCGCGCCCGACCGAAGTCGTCGTAAACCCTGTACGCGCGGTGTATCTGGTACGGCCAATGCGCCTGGTTTCACGACTGCTTCGCAGCCGATCGCGGGACAAGCCACGCTCCTACAGGAGTCTGCGCGCACAACCCGTAGCAGCACAGGTCTGATCAGCGAATGAACTCGCCACGCCGCTGCCGCAGCCACTCAAGGTCTTCCGGCCGTGTGACCTTGATGTTATCCGCCCGCCCCTCGATCAAGCGTGGCGACTGCCCCGCCCATTCGATGGCCGACGCTTCGTCGGTGATCGAGACATTGGACACCAGACTGTCCGCCAGCGCCCGGTGCAGCGCGCCAAGACGAAACATCTGCGGCGTGTAGGCTTGCCAGATCAGACTGCGATCCACGGTTTCCGTGACCCGGCCATTGGCGTCCGCGCGTTTCAGGGTGTCTTTGGCAGGCACTGCCAGCAAACCGCCAACGGGATCGTCCTTCAGCTCACTGAGCAGGTTGTCCAGGTCCGAGCGCGCAAGATTCGGCCGCGCGGCATCGTGCACCAGCACCCAGTCATTGTCGTCCGCGCCATTGGCATGCAAATGAAGCAACGCGTTGAGGACCGAATCAGCACGTTCCTTGCCGCCCGCGACCTGCTGGATTCGCGAATCCAGGGCACAGGGCAAGATTGGCCAATAAGGATCGTCCACAGCCAGACTGATCACCAATCCCTTGAGCCGGGGATGATCGAGAAAACAAAGCAGGCTGTGTTCGAGAATGGTGAGTCCGCCCAGTTGCAGGTATTGCTTGGGACGGTCTGCCGCCATACGGGCACCTACACCCGCTGCGGGAATCACTGCCCAGAAGGCAGGAAGGGATTGAGTCATTACGCCAACGTCACTGTGCCAACTGATAAAGGGTCTCGCCGTCCTTGACCATGCCCAGCTCATGACGGGCTCGCTCTTCGACGGTTTCCAGACCTTTCTTCAGCTCCAGCACCTCCGCGTCAAGGACCCGGTTACGCTCGAGCAAGGCGTCGTTTTCGGCGTGTTGATCGGCGATTTGCTGGGTCAGACTGGCCACCTGCGCAAGGCTGCCATTGCCCACCCATAGGCGGTATTGCAAGCCAGCGAGCAGCAAGAGCAGAACGAGGAACAACCAGTTAGGACTGCGCATTGTGAATATCTGTTACCCGGTGGAGAAAGACAGCAAAACCGACCATTTCAAATGACCAAGAGCCCGGTGGTCACCGGGCTCATGGATCAGGGCGTCAGGATCAATCGCATTTAACGAAATGCCCTACCGCGCCTGCTGCCTTTTTACCATCTTGCAATCAGCCGCGAAACTCACCGCGACCACGGTAAACCGCCTTGGCACCCAATTGCTCTTCAATACGCAGCAGTTGGTTGTACTTGGCGATACGGTCGGAACGGCTCAGAGAACCGGTCTTGATCTGACCGGCGGCCGTGCCCACTGCCAGGTCAGCAATGGTCGAATCCTCGGTTTCACCGGAACGGTGCGAGATCACGGCGGTGTAACCAGCTGCCTTGGCCATCTGGATGGCTTCAAGGGTTTCGGTCAGGGTGCCGATCTGGTTGAACTTGATCAGGATCGAGTTACCGATTTTCTTCTCGATGCCTTCTTTCAGGATCTTGGTGTTGGTCACGAACAGGTCGTCGCCCACCAGCTGGATCTTGTCGCCGATCTTGTCGGTCAGGACTTTCCAGCCATCCCAGTCGGACTCGTCGAGGCCGTCTTCGATGGAGATGATCGGGTGCTTGCTGACCAGATCAGCCAGGTAGTCAGCAAAACCGGCGGAGTCATACTCGCCTTCTTCGCTCAGGGTGTATTTGCCGTTCTTGTAGAACTCGCTGGCCGCGCAGTCCAGCGCCAGGGTCACGTCGGTGCCCAGCTTGTAACCGGCGTTGGCCACTGCTTCAGCGATCGCGTCGAGCGCGTCGGCGTTGGAGTTCAGGTTCGGTGCGAAACCGCCTTCGTCACCCACGGCAGTGTTCAGGCCACGAGCCTTCAGAACCGCTTTCAGGTGATGGAAAATCTCGGTGCCCCAGCGCAGGCCTTCGGAGAAGGTCTTGGCGCCGACGGGCTGAATCATGAATTCCTGGATGTCGATGTTGTTATCGGCGTGCTCGCCACCGTTGATGATGTTCATCATCGGGACCGGCATCGAGTAAACACCTGGCGTGCCGTTCAGGTTGGCGATGTGCGCGTACAACGGCAGGTCCTGGTCCTGTGCAGCAGCCTTGGCAGCGGCCAGGGACACGGCGAGGATGGCGTTCGCACCCAGGCTTGCTTTGTTTTCGGTGCCATCGAGCTTGATCATCGCGTGATCCAGCGCTTTCTGGTCAACCGGGTCCTTGCCCAGCAGCAGGTCGCGGATCGGGCCGTTGATATTGGCCACAGCTTTCAGAACGCCCTTGCCCATGTAACGGCTCTTGTCGCCATCACGCAGCTCAAGTGCTTCACGCGAGCCGGTGGAAGCACCGGACGGCGCGCATGCACTGCCGATGATGCCGTTGTCGAGGAGCACATCTGCTTCCACGGTGGGATTGCCACGGGAGTCGAGAACTTCACGACCTTTGATGTCGACGATTTTTGCCATTGTTGTTAACACTCCAAGATTGACGAAAACGACGCAGCTGGGAAAAACGATTCGGCGTCTCAGGGCTCTAGGACAACGGGCAGGCCCTGAAACGACAAAATTCCCGACCCATTGGTCGGGAATGGAACGAACGGCACTCTACCGGAGGGCTCGATGCCGGTGAAGCGGGTTTTTAAGCCGTTTCGATCGTCGGGAAAGCCTTGACCAGATCGTCGAGCGCCTTGAGCTGGGTCAGGAACGGTTCCAGCTTGTTCAGGCGCAGCGCGCAAGGACCATCGCATTTGGCGTTATCCGGATCCGGATGCGCCTCAAGGAACAGGCCCGCCAGCCCCTGGCTGATGCCGGCCTTGGCCAGGTCGGTGACCTGGGCACGACGACCGCCCGCCGAGTCGGAACGCCCGCCAGGCATCTGCAGCGCGTGGGTCACGTCGAAGAACACCGGGTATTCGAACGCTTTCATGATGCCGAAACCGAGCATGTCCACCACGAGGTTGTTGTAGCCGAAGCTCGAACCACGTTCGCAGAGGATCAATTGGTCGTTACCGGCTTCTTCGCACTTGTTCAGGATGTGTTTCATTTCCTGGGGCGCGAGGAACTGGGCTTTCTTGATGTTGATCACCGCCCCGGTTTTCGCCATCGCAACGACCAGATCGGTCTGACGCGACAGGAAAGCCGGCAGCTGGATGATGTCGCAGACTTCGGCAACGGCAGCAGCCTGATGCGGCTCGTGCACGTCAGTGATCACAGGCACGTTGAAGGTGCGCTTGATCTCTTCGAAGATGCGCATGCCCGCTTCCAGGCCCGGGCCGCGATAGGAGGTCACGGAAGAACGGTTGGCTTTGTCGAAGCTGGCCTTGAACACGTAAGGAATGCCGAGTTTCTCGGTCACCCGTACGTATTCTTCACAGACCTGCATGGCCATGTCCCGTGATTCCAGGACATTCATGCCACCGAACAAGACCATCGGCTTGTCGTTGGCAATGTCGATGGAACCGACGCGGATAATTTTCTGTGCCATGTAATGGGATTCCCTATCAGTTGTTCTTCTGGTGTTGGGCAAGCGCAGCCTTCACGAAACCGCTGAACAGCGGGTGACCGTCGCGCGGCGTCGAGGTGAACTCAGGGTGGAACTGGCAGGCCACGAACCACGGATGGTCCTGGGACTCGACCACTTCGACCAACGCGCCATCACCGGAACGACCCGATACCTTCAGACCGGCTTCGATCAGTTGCGGCAGCAGCTTGTTGTTCACTTCGTAACGATGACGGTGACGCTCGACGATCACATCGTTGGCGTAGCAGTCATGCACCAGGGAACCCGGTTCCAGCTGGCACTCCTGTGCACCCAGACGCATGGTGCCGCCCAGATCGGACGTTTCGGTACGGGTTTCAACGGCGCCGGTGGCGTCTTCCCACTCGGTGATCAGACCGACCACAGGGTGCGGGCTGGTGCGGTCGAATTCGGTGGAGTTGGCGTCTTTCCAGCCCAGCACGTTACGTGCGAACTCGATGACAGCCACCTGCATGCCCAGGCAGATACCCAGGTAAGGCACCTTGTTTTCGCGGGCGAACTGGACGGCCGTGATCTTGCCTTCCACGCCACGCAGACCGAAGCCGCCAGGCACCAGAATCGCGTCCACGCCTTCCAGCAGGCCGGTGCCCTGATTCTCGATGTCTTCGGAGTCGATATAACGCAGGTTGACCTTGGTGCGGTTGGTGATGCCGGCGTGACTCATCGCTTCGATCAGCGACTTGTAGGCGTCCAGCAGCTCCATGTATTTACCGACCATGGCGATGGTGACTTCATGCTCAGGGTTGAGCTTGGCGTCCACGACCTTGTCCCACTCGGACAGATCGGCGCCTGCGCATTGCAGACCGAAGCGCTCCACGACGAAATCATCCAGCCCCTGGGAGTGCAGGATGCCCGGGATCTTGTAGATGGTGTCTGCGTCTTCCAGCGCAATGACCGCGCGTTCTTCCACGTTGGTGAACTGAGCGATCTTGCGGCGCGACGATACGTCGATCGCGTGATCGGAACGGCAGATCAGCACGTCAGGCTGCAGGCCGATGGAGCGCAGTTCCTTGACCGAGTGCTGAGTCGGTTTGGTCTTGGTTTCGCCGGCCGTTGCGATGTACGGCACCAGCGTGAGGTGCATCAGCATGGCGCGCTTGGCACCCACTTCGAAACGCAGCTGGCGGATGGCTTCCAGGAACGGTTGCGACTCGATGTCACCCACCGTGCCGCCGATTTCCACCAGAGCCACGTCGGCATCGCCGGCACCCTTGATGATGCGACGCTTGATTTCGTCGGTGATGTGCGGAATCACCTGAATGGTGGCGCCCAGATAATCACCGCGGCGCTCTTTGCGCAGGACGTGTTCGTACACACGACCGGTGGTGAAGTTGTTGTTCTGGGTCATGGTGGTGCGAATGAAACGCTCGTAGTGCCCCAGGTCCAGGTCGGTCTCGGCGCCGTCGTGCGTGACGAACACCTCACCGTGCTGGAACGGGCTCATGGTGCCGGGGTCGACGTTGATGTAGGGGTCCAGCTTGAGCATGGTGACCTTAAGTCCCCTCGCCTCCAGGATGGCCGCCAATGAAGCCGAGGCAATGCCTTTCCC